>PJTO01000315.1_pt1 | contig 29897 bp, 24 predicted proteins | sample 1512101 | NCBI WGS metagenome assembly PJTO01 (sample SAMN08177690, study PRJNA422409) | Soil metagenome, whole genome shotgun sequencing project.
CGTTCTGGTCGAAATCGACGAAACATGGGCCTGCGACAACAAGGCCTACATCAAATGGGAATGCCGAGATGCTGCGTGATCCCGCCCAGATTCAATTTCCATACTTCAGGTTGCTCAATCTTTAAGGCCCGGCAAGTACGTGCTGCCTTACGGATTAATCGACTTTTTCAATGATCGAGCTCGACACGTCCGTGTCGCCATGGATGACATGTCACCAGCTCAGACGGCCAAGATCGATGCCGCGTTTCTCGATAACATCGATCGAGCGGCTGATTCCGACCAAGTTAAAGCCATGCTGGCCGACGCACATTTTTTGGTGAAGAAGCAGTCATCCGTCGGTGATGCTCGTGTTTAACTCGAAAGGATCTGCCGAATATAGCGCGAGAGTGCGAAACCCACAGTGGGCGACAGCAGGAGCGGCAGCTCTATCCGGTTGATACCCCGAGTCCGACAGCCGGTAATGTCCGTTTGTCAGCTCACAGAAATCGCAACTTAAAGGCCAAAACGGGCACTTCATCAACGTTCGAGAAAGTGACGCAAGCCATTCCGGGAGCGCGAGGGCGATGGCCCTCGCATTTTCTCCCTTTCCTTCTTCGCGCCTTTGCACGAACCCTATTCTTGGTCGAGGGCGTCCTTCTCCGTGCCGGGGAGAACCAACTACCAGTCCGCGCCGGTCTTCGCGATTTCGTCCAACAGCGCCTGCTTAGAGGGTGTGCGATCCGTTCCGGCGTTGCGCGGCAGGTGGGGAACACGCGCGGCCTTGCGACGAGCAGCGAGGCGCGTGCCGAGTTCGGCCATGTCCATGACCGCCTCACCGGGTTCAGTCGATGATATCTTCGACGCCATAATCGCCCATGCTTTCCTCGCGGATGCGGCGTTCAAGATAGTCCAGATCCGCGTCGGGGTGAAGGGATAGCAGGATTCGCGCCTGATCGATGCGGTCCGGGGCGCTGCGCGAGGCGTATTGGCCCATGCGATCCGCGATGAGGTCTTCGACGCAGATCACGCGGAACAGCGCCGTTTCGCCGACCGGGCGGATCAGGCGCAGCCGGGCGGGTTCGATGTTGCCATCCATCGGCACTTCGGCAACGACCTCGAAGCCGAGCCGCAATTCCGGGTGGACCCAGCCTTTGAGCATGGCGCCCGCGCCGCTCGGGCGGACGAGGCCCGCCCGCTGCATTTCCTCTTCGAGTTCGGGCTGGCGGGTGGTGCAGATGTCGAAGTCGCCGGTGGTGACTGTGCTGTGCGACCACAGTTCCGCCGCCGCGCCGCCGACGAGAATGGGACGTTGCAGGCCGCGCAAATGCATGGCCTCGCTGACGCGCGCGAAAAGCTGGAGGGCGGTGACGAACTCGGGCCGATAGCCGAAGTTGGCGTCGCCCTTCTCGCTCACTTGGCCACGCTCATTAGGCCACGCTCACTTCGCCCAGCTTGAGAGCAGCGGCTTCAGATAGTGCCCGGTGAAGGACTTCTTCACCTTGACGATATCCTCCGGCGTACCGGCGGCGATCACCTCGCCGCCGCGGACGCCGCCTTCCGGGCCCATGTCGATGATCCAGTCGGCGGTCTTGATGACATCGAGGTTGTGCTCGATCACCACCACCGAATTGCCCTGCTCGACAAGGCGGTGGAGCACTTCGAGCAGCTTGCGCACGTCCTCGAAGTGGAGGCCGGTGGTCGGCTCGTCCAGCACGTAGAGCGTCTGGCCGGTGGAGCGGCGGGCCAGTTCCTTGGCGAGCTTGACGCGCTGCGCCTCGCCGCCGGATAGCGTGGTCGCCTGCTGGCCGACCTTGACGTAGCCGAGGCCCACTTCGTTCAGCATGTGCATCTTGTCGCGGATCGGCGGCACGGCCTTGAAGAACTCTTCCGCGTCCTCGATCGTCATGTCGAGCACGTCGGCGATGGAGTGGCCCTTGAACTTCACTTCCAGCGTTTCGCGGTTGTAGCGCTTGCCGTGGCATTCCTCGCAGGTGACGTAGACGTCGGGCAGGAAGTGCATCTCGATCTTGATGAGGCCGTCGCCCTGGCACGCCTCGCACCGGCCGCCCTTGACGTTGAAGCTGAAGCGCCCGGCCTTGTAGCCGCGGGCTTCCGATTCCGGGAGGCCCGCGAACCAGTCGCGGATCTGGGTGAAGGCGCCGGTGTAGGTGGCGGGGTTGGAGCGCGGGGTGCGGCCGATGGGGGACTGGTCGATCTCGATCACCTTGTCGCAGTGTTCGAGCCCGGTGATCCGGTCATGCGCCCCGGCGACGACGCGCGCGCCGTTGAGCTGGCGCGCGGCGCCCGCTTGCAGGGTGTCGATGGTGAGCGAGCTTTTGCCCGAGCCGGAGACGCCGGTGACGCAGCAGAAGGTGCCGAGCGGGAACTGCGCCGTCACGTTCTTCAGGTTGTTGGCGCGGGCGTTCTCGACCACGATCTGCTTGCCGTTGCCCTTGCGGCGGGTGGTCGGCACCTCGATCTTGCGGGTGCCGTTGAGGTAGGCGGCGGTGAGGCTGTTCTTGGCTTTCAGCACTTGTTTCAGCGTGCCTTCGGCCACGACTTCGCCGCCATGGACACCGGCACCGGGGCCGAGGTCGACGATATGGTCGGCGGTGCGGATCGCGTCCTCGTCATGTTCGACGACGATCACGGTGTTACCGAGGTCGCGCAGGCGCTTGAGCGTTTCCAGCAGCATGTCGTTGTCGCGCTGGTGGAGGCCGATCGAGGGTTCGTCGAGCACGTAGAGCACGCCCGAGAGGCCCGAACCGATCTGGCTGGCGAGGCGGATGCGCTGGCTCTCGCCGCCGGACAGCGTGCCGCTGGTACGGTCAAGGTTGAGGTAGTCCAGCCCGACGTTGTTGAGGAAGCCGAGGCGCTCGTTGATTTCCTTGAGGATGGCCTTGGCGATCTGCTGCTGCTGGCTGGTGAGCTTGCCCTCAAGCTCCCCGAACCACGCGAAGCCGTCCGCCACCGAAAGGCGCGCGGCATCGGCAATGTCGCTGCCCGCGATCTTAACCGAAAGCGCTTCGGGCTTGAGGCGCTTGCCCTCGCAGGTCTCGCAGGGCTGCGCGGTCTGGAACTTGGACAGTTCCTCCCGCATCCAGGCGGAGTCGGTCTGGATCATGCGGCGGTTGAGGTTGCCGATCACGCCCTCGAACGGCTTGTTGACCGTATATTCCTTCTTGCCGTCCTTGAACGTCAGCGGCACGGCCTTGCCCGCGGTGCCGTAGAGGATGACGATCTTCACTTCGGGCGAGTGCGCGTCCCACGGCGTGGTGAGGTCGAACCCGAAGTGCTCGGCCAGGCTGGAGAGCACCTGCATGTAATAAGGCGAAGGCGGGTTCGACTTGGCCCAGGGTACGATGGCGCCCTGCTTGAGGCTGAGATGCTCGTTCGGGACCACCAGCTGCGGGTCGAACAGCAGCTTCTCACCCAACCCATCGCAGGCGGGGCAAGCGCCCTGCGGGGCGTTGAACGAGAACAGGCGCGGCTCGATCTCCTCGATGGTGAAGCCGCTGACCGGGCAGGCGAACTTTTCGGAGAAGACGATGCGGTTCGGCGGCAGGCCGGTGCCCTTGAGGGTCTTCTTGCTCTTCCCTTCCGCTTCACGACCGGGAACGACGCCGTCGGCAAGGTCGATATAGGCCAGCCCCTCGGCCAGCTTCAGCGCCTGCTCGAAGCTGTCGGCAAGGCGGGTCTGGATGCCGTCCTTCACCGCGATGCGGTCCACCACGACTTCGATGTCGTGCTTGTACTTCTTGTCGAGCGCGGGGGCGTCTTCGATGGCGTAAAGCTCGCCGTCGATGCGCACGCGGGTGTAGCCCGCCTTCTGCCACTCGGCCAGTTCCTTGCGGTATTCGCCCTTGCGGCCGCGCACGACCGGCGCAAGCAGATAGGCGCGGGTGCCTTCGGGCAGTTCCATCACCCGGTCGACCATGTTGGAGACGGTCTGCGCCTCGATCGGCAGGCCGGTGGCGGGCGAATAGGGAATGCCCACGCGCGCCCAGAGCAGGCGCATGTAGTCCCAGATCTCCGTCACCGTCGCCACCGTGGAGCGCGGGTTGCGGCTGGTGGTCTTCTGCTCGATCGAGATCGCGGGGCTGAGGCCGTCGATATGCTCGACGTCCGGCTTCTGCATCATCTCCAGGAACTGGCGCGCATAGGCGGAGAGGCTCTCCACATAGCGGCGCTGGCCCTCGGCATAGATCGTGTCGAACGCGAGGCTGGATTTCCCCGAGCCCGACAGGCCGGTGATGACGATCAGCTTCTCACGCGGAAGTTCGATGTCGAAACCCTTGAGGTTGTGCTCACGGGCGCCGCGGACGGTGATGTGGGAGAGACTCATGGAGGTGACGTGTTCCAGATTTGTTCGCAAAGCGCAACCCGCCGCGACAGGCGTGTTGCCGCTGCGAAAGTCAGCCGCTCATGTGGGAGCGCAACGCGGAATTGCAACGCGCGCGTGCGGGGATGACCGGACGCCATGTCGTCCATCGGTCGATCTCTGTCGTTCGACGATCCAACCGCAAGGATGACTTGAAAACGGCACGTTTCTGCGCAATACAGAAACTGCCCGAAAATAATACCGACTCACCTTTTGCCGAATGTTGATCTTACCACTTCAAGTAATGATCTAGACATTTCTCGAAAGCCAAGGCGTGATCGCGGGGGCACTTCAAAAGTCTATACATGATTGTGGAGTCGTGACGGAACCCCTCAGCGCATTCGTTGTTTGGGAACGACTTCCCTCATCCATAGCGGTCGCTTTGCAGTTCGTTTGCCACGAGCCGTGGGGGTTCGTGCCGGGAGAGCTGCGCTCTTGCAACGGGAGAATGCAGATGACCAGGATTCACACCACTTTCGCCGCATTCGGCATGATTGCCATGGCTGCTACCGGCCTTGCGACCCCTTCGCTTGCCGACGTTATCGTCAAGGACGGCTCGCTTCGGGACGTACCGCATCGTGAAGTGCGCTACGGCGACCTCAATCTCGACAGCCAGGAAGGCCTGGCCACGCTGAACAACCGGCTGGAAATCGCTGTTCGGGCAGTCTGCCCGATGCAGAACAACCAACTCGACCATGTCGCCTGGGTCCACGACTGCCGCGATTCCTCACGCGAACGCGCCTTCGCGGCCCGTGACGACATGCTGGCGACGCGCATGGCCGCCAAGGAGAACCCGGACCGACTTGCGGCCGCCGCGCCGACATCGCTGGCGATCGTCGCCCGCCGCAGCAGATAACCGGCTTCGACTGGCCACCCCGGAAGGCCGCCGACAGGGCAATCCTGTCGGCGGCCTTTTGACTTCCGCCCGGGCAGGTTCCCGCATTCGCCTCAGGTTCCGCGCGCCTCGTCGCAGCTGTCAACGGCCTGTCGCATACGAGATTGCTTCCGCCCCACCGCTCGGTCAGAGAATTTTCCGCAAAGAACTCTTCAGGGACGGAAATAACAGACATGAAAGCTGGGCGCATCCTGCTTGCACTGGGCACTCTGGCGCTGTCGGCGCAGGCCTTTTCGGGCACGGCGCGGGCCGACGATCCGAACGATCGCATGACGCCCGAGGACATCGCCCGCGATGCCGCGATCATCCGCAAGCTCAACCGCGACCAACTCGATTACGTCCGCAAGCGCGACGCGCAGTACGCCTCGGGCTGGAAGGCCTATCGCGACAGCCATGGCGACGGCGACGAGGACTACGCCGCCGACGACGACCGCGACTATCAGGCGAGCAGGCGCGAATATGCCGGACAGTCGCGCGCCTATGCCCAGGCCCGCCGCGACTACGAGGCCGACCTCGCCCAATGGCGCCGCGACGTGGCCGCCTGCCGTGCGGGAGACTATTCGCGCTGCGAGTAGACCGGTAGCAGCAGTACTGGCAGGCAGTAGTAAAGGCCCGAGGGAGACGAACGATGAAGCCGAAGTTCACTGTCTCGGGTCGGATCGCCAGACCCATCTCGGAAGTCTTCGAAGCGGTCGCCGCGCCCGCCATTCTCTCCGAATACTTCACCACCGGCAGCGCGAAGGGGCGCCTTGAAACCGGCGCCGTCGTCACCTGGGATTTCCGCGACTTTCCCGGCGCCTTCCCGGTCCATGTCGTCGAGGTGGTGACCGACCGCCACATCCTGCTGCGCTGGGGCGGCGACAGGGAGGCCGTCCTCCCCGATCTCGAAGGCGAGCACCGGACGCTGGTGACGCTGGCCTTCGAGACGCTCGAAGACGGACGGACCCTCGTGCAGATCACCGAGGAAGGTTGGTCGGAAACGCCGGAGGGCATGAAAGCCGCCTTCGGCAATTGCGAAGGCTGGACCGGCATGCTCGCGGCACTGAAGGTCTGGCTTGAGCACGGCGTGAAGCTGCGTCAGGGATTCTACAAATAGTCGAGGGGTTCACGCGCAGGCGCTGAAAGATCATCCTCGCCCGCATTGGCGTCGTATCCACCGCCAACCCATGACCGCCCCCTCAAACCCGCTCAGCCTGAGCGGGGTGGGGTTAAAACCCGGCAAACCGGAACATGGTCCGCTATCCCGCAAAGTCCGTCATCTCCGGGAAAGCCGGAATAGAGGCTCCACCGACGTCTCTATTGCCTCCCCTGCCCTGCCGCCTAAAAGCGAGTGCCATGAAGACAAAGCACCTCCTCCCGCCCATTGTCGCGCTGCTCGCAACCGCCTCCCACTCTGCCATTGCCAAGGAAGCGATCGACGCCGACCGCATGGTCGCCGACGTGAAGACGCTGGCTTCGGATACGTTCGAGGGCCGCGCGCCGGGCACCGTGGGTGAGGAGCGCACGATCGGTTATCTGATCGCGCGGTTCCAGGACATCGGCCTCCAGCCCGCCGGGCCGGACGGCCAGTGGGTGCAGAAGGTGCCGCTGCTGCACACCACGCTCGGGGCGCCGAAGACGCTCGCGTTCGCCGGCCCCAAGGGGGCGATGCCGGTGACGGTTGCCAAGGATATCTACATCTCCACCCTGCGTCCGGACGATACCGCGCGCATCGCCGGTGCCCCGGTGGTCTTCGTCGGCTACGGCGTGAACGCGCCGGAGCGCGGCTGGGACGATTTCAAGGGCATGGACCTCAAGGGCAAGGTCGTGGTGTTCCTCATCAACGACCCGGACTTCTACGCGAAGAAGGGCGAGCCTGCCGCGGGCAAGTTCGGCGGTCGGACGATGACCTACTACGGCCGCTGGACCTACAAGTTCGAGGAAGCCGCGCGGCAGGGCGCGGTGGGCGCGTTGATCGTCCATGACACGGCGGGCGCGGGTTACGGCTGGAACGTCGTCACCAGCCCCGGCGGCGAGAACTACGATATCGTGCGCGAGGCCGACAAGCTCACCAGTCTGGCGTTGCAGGGCTGGCTCTCCGCCGATGCCTCGACGCGGCTGTTCGCCTCGGCCGGGCTGGACCTTGCCAGGCTCTCGGTCGCCGCGCGCCGGACGGACTTCAAGCCGGTGGAACTGAAGGGCGTGACTTTCGATGCCGAAGTTCCGGTGAACCACGAGGAAGTCATGAGCCACAACGTGCTGGCCCAGATTCCCGGCACCACGCGCAAGGACGAAGTGGTGATGTTCGGCGCCCACTGGGACGCCTACGGCAAGGGCGCGCCCGACGCACAGGGCCGCATCTACCGCGCCGGCGCCAATGACGACGGCATCGGCATCGCCGGCATTCTCGACATCGCCCGCGTCATGAAGAGCGAACCGGCGCCGCAGCGCACGGTCGTCTTCGCGGCCTGGACGGCGGAGGAGCGCGGGCTGCTCGGTTCGGAATTCTACGCCGCCAACCCGGTGTTCCCGATGGAGAAGACCGTCGCCAACCTCACCATCGACGTGCTCCAGACCGCGGGCGCCGCGAACGACGTGACGGTGATCGGCAAGGGTCAGGACACGCTGGAAGACGACATGGCGCGCGTCGCCGCGACGCAGGGCCGCCGGGTGACGGTCGAGAGCCTGCCCGAGCGCGGGCTGTTCTACCGCGCCGACCACTTCTCCTTCGCCAAGCGCGGCGTGCCGGTGATGCTGATGATGGGCCTTGCCGGGGCGGCCGACCTCAAGGAAGGCGGCGTCAAGGCGGGTCAGGCTTGGATCGATGCCTATACCGGCCAGTGCTACCACCAGGCCTGCGACGCCTGGTCGCCCGACTGGAAGATGGAAGGCGCGGTGCAGGACGTCGAGCTGATCCGCACCATCGGCGAGGAACTGGCGGGCTCCGCCAAGTGGCCGCAGTGGAAGCCGGGCTCGGAATTCAAAGCCGTGCGCGAAAAGTCGGACGCGGTGCGCCGATAATTCAGGTCCAGTGAACGAGCAGGTCGGCGGCGGCGTGGAGCACCACGGCGCCGCCGATCAGCCATCCCGCCAGTTTCACCGCCCGCGCGGTGCTGTCGTCACGGACCGGCGGCGCTGGCGCTTCCAGCCGCGCCGAGGCCGCGCGCAGGAAACGCGGCGCTTCTTCCGCCACGCGCGAGAGTTCGAGCAGCGCCGTCTCCAGCTTGTCCGGCGCGGCGAGGCGCTGCAACCGCGAGGCCACCAGCTTGCTCCGCATCCGCCCGAGCGCTTCGGACAAGTCGAAGTCCGGAGCGATACCGGACAGCACGCCGTCCATCGTCACCATCGCCTTGAAGATCAGCACGAGGTCGGGCGGCAGCACCAGTCCCTCCTGTCGCAGCAAGGGGAAGAAGTCCGCGACCATCGCGTTCAGCACCAGCGATCCGGTGCCGTGCCGTGCGACGAGCCGCTCGGAAGCGCTGAGCAGCTTCTCGCGCGGGACTTCGCCGCTTTGCGACCATGCCGCCAGCATGTCCGCCACGCCTCCGGGGTCGCCGCTGCGCAAGGCGAGGATGAAGGTCAGGAACTCGTGCTGGCGGCGCGGGCTGACGAAGCCGACCGACCCGAGATCCAGCAGGGCCAGTCCATCACCGGCAAGGCACAGCAGGTTGCCGGGGTGCGGATCGGCATGAAAGCGGCCGTTGACGAGCACCATCTCCAGCACCAGTTCCGCACCAAGCGACGCGATGCGCGAGGGATCGATGCCCGCCGCCTTGAGCGTCTCGGGATCGCGCGGGGGAATGCCCTCGACGTAGTCCATGACGAGCACTTGCTCGCCGGTCCATTCCCAGTGGATGCGCGGCACCGAGACCCGCTCCAGCGCGGCGAGATCGGCGCGCAGCAGGTCGGCATTGCGGCCTTCATGGGTGAAATCGAGTTCGTCGAGAATCTCGCGCCCCAATTGCTCGATCATCGCGGCGGGCTTCATCCGGCGTACCGCCGCGCTGCGCGCCTCTGCCAGCGCGGCGAGATGGCGCATGAGCCGCAGGTCCGCCTCCATCCGCGCGCGGATGCCGGGGCGGCGGATCTTCACCACGACTTCGGTGCCGTCCTGCAACCGTGCCCGGTGGACTTGTGCGATCGAGGCAGCGGCCAGCGGCTCGGTTTCGAAATAGGCGAAGACGCTTTCCGGCGGACCACCCAGCGCGGCTTCCACTTCGCTGCGGAGGTCCTCGAAGGGAATGCGCGGGGCATCGCTCTGAAGCTGCTCGAACGCGGCGATCCACGGATCGGTCAACAGGTCGCGCCGGGTGGCGAGGATCTGGCCGAGCTTCACATAAGTCGGCCCGAGCGCCTCCAGAGCCTTACGCGTGCGGGTCGGCAGATCGCGCGGTTCGGCGCCCGCTTCCGCCTCTCCTTCTCCGATCCCGAGGCGCACCGCCAGCGAGTCCAGCCCGAACCGGGCGATCACCGCCGAGACTTCGGCCATCCGCCCCCGGTCCCGCGCGGCCACGGCTATCGACTTGAACATGCATGACTCCTTCGACCCTGCACAACCTGCCTCGGTGCCGCGAGGTTCCCTCCCAAAGGACATGGACAGCGGCATGGACAGCCTGCCCGGTACAAGGCTAGGACCCGCGCATGAGCGGCAGTTTAACGGGGGCCTTCAGGGCCGCATTCGCAATCCTCCTCAGCCTGGGCCTTGCGGCCTGCGGCGGCGGCACGAAGTTCCGTGCCGTGAGCGACACCCCGATCCGCGTCGGCGCGCCCTACAAGGTGCGCGGCACGACTTATACGCCCGCCGCGCAGCCCGGCTACGACATGCTCGGCTATGCGACATGGTACGGAGGCGAGTCCGGCAACCAGGTCGCCAACGGCGAACGCTTCCGCCCGAACTGGCTGACCGCCGCGCACAAGACCCTGCCGCTGCCGAGCTATGTCGAAGTCACCGCGCTCGACACCGGCCGCCGCATCCTCGTGCGCGTCAACGATCGCGGACCGTTCGGGGAGAGCGCGCAGATCATCGACCTCTCGCGCGGCGCGGCGGAGGCGCTCGGCGTGCGCGGCAAGGGCAAGGCGGCGGTGCGGGTGCGCGTGGTCGAACCCGCCGAAAAGGACCGCGCCGCCTTGCGCAAAGGCAAGGCGGCGAAGGAACTGGCGCCCGTCTCGGAGGCGGCGCTCGCAAACCTCCAGTCTCAGTTCGCGAGCGGCGTCGGGACGCGATAAAGGCGCCTTGCGTCAGGCCGCTTCCATCTCGGCATAGGCTTCGGCTTCCTTGCCGATCAGGATATCGGCGAGGAACCAGTAGGCCTCGCCCCAGGCGGCGAGCACTTCGTCGGTGGCCGCCTCGCCCAGCACGTCGCGGATCGCGGGGAGCAGGGCTTCGGCCACCAGCGGATAGTGCTCGGCCTTCACGCCGGTATCGACATGGCGCTGAACCATCCGCGCCACCGCGCCGGTGAGGTTCTGGAGCTTGTCCACGTTCTGCGCATAGCCGAGGATCGCGGCGGCGAGACGGCGCGGTTGCTCGCCCGAATCCTGCGCGGCCTGATCGAACATGGCGCGCACATCCTCGTTGCGGAACAGGCGCTCGTACATGCGCGTGGTGATCTCCACCCCGTGCTGCTGGAGCGCGGGCGCGGTCGCCTTGATCGTGGCGACAGTCTGTTCGCTGAGCGGAGCGGCCACTTCGATTCGTCCTCTTAAAAGATGCAAACTGGATGCATCTATACGCCGATCCAAAAAGATGTAAATGGAGAGCATCATTTTTCGGAGAAGCCACCTTGCGCCTCACCGCGCACACCGATTACGCCTTGCGCATCCTGCTCCACGCCGCCGTCGATCCCGATCGGCTGTTCTCGATCGCGCAAGTGGCGGAGGCCCATGCGATCTCGCGCAACCATGCGATGAAAGTGGTGAACCTGCTCGGCAATGCGGGCCTGCTGGAGACGGTGCGCGGGCGGAACGGCGGCTTCCGCCTCGGCCGTCCGGCCAGCACAATCACGCTGGGCGAAGTCGTGCGGCTGACGGAGCCGAACATGAGCCCCGCCGATTGCGGCAGCTGCCTGCTTCAGGGCGCCTGCGGGCTGACGGCCCTGCTCCGCAAGGCGATGGGCGCGTTTCTGGCGGAACTCGATGCGCACACTTTGGCCGATGCGGCGATGGGGACCCGACTGCCCTTCCCGCTCGGCCTGCCCGTAAAGAGCCAGATGGGTTAGGCCACAACACCCGCCTTGCCCCTATCGTCATCCTGAACTTGTTTAGCTTCGCTGGCCTTGGCTCATCGATGATGCCCCTTCGCCCTTGAGGATATCTCTGTTCCTCCGGGAACTTTCCCCTCGCCTGCGCGTTTCTCCTCGAAAGAGGAGAGCCTGAAATGAACATCGGAGCCGAAATTCCGTTTCGCCGCAGCCGTTTCGCGCGGAAGACGGGATCGCTGATCCTGGACCGCAAGCGCGAGGAAAATCGCCGCGACCATGAGGACGGCACCGACCCCATGCGCGTATGGACCAACGGTCGCTTCCGCACGAGCTGATCCCCCATCCCCTGTCGGCCGATTCCCCTGTTGGACCGACCGGACGGCGCGCCGGAGCGTAACTTGATTGCGCTCCGGCGCGTATTCGTGTGCGCGTACAAACGTCGCATACGTCATTTGCGCAAGGTGCTTCCGCAGGCCTGACCTGTGCTTGCAAGCCCCGGTTTTCTGCGCTTCAACCCCGCTCCTCGATTACCTCGGCACCCATCCGCACCGCCACAGGGAGGCGCAGCGGATAGTCTTTCGGGTTGCCGAAGCCAGGAGAAAACAACGATGAAGACCCGGCTCATGGCCGCCGCCGCTCCCCTCGTGCTCGGTGCCGCCCTGCTTGGAGGATTTTCCGTGACGGCATTTGCGAAGACCGCTGAAAAGGCTGCTGCTGCGACGTACACCGGCCCCTTCGCCAAGCCCAGCACGCTGCCGTTCCATGCCCCGGACTTCACCCAGTACAAGGACGCCGACTGGCAGCCCGCGATCGAGGCCGGCATCGCCGCCAAGCGCCGCGAGATCCGTGCCATCACGCTCGTCCGCTCGGCCCCGACGTTCGAGAACACGATCGTCGCGCTGGAACGCGCGGGCACGCTCTATGACCGCGCCTACAACGTGTTCAGCCAGCTCACCTCGGCCAATACCAGCGACGCGCTCGACGCCATCGACACCGCCGTCAGCCCGCAGATTTCCGCGCTTAACGACGATATCTACCTCGACGATGCGCTCTTCGCCCGCGTCAAGGCCGTCCATGACAGCGCTCAGGGGAAAGCCCTCAGCGGCGAGGACGCCATGCTGCTGGCGACGACCTATGACAAGTTCGTCCATCGCGGCGCCCTGCTCTCGGCCGAGCAGAAAGTCGAGCTGAAGGCGATGAACCTCGAAATCGCCAAGCTCGAAACCGCCTTCGCGCAGAAGCTGACCACGGCCACCGCCGCCAAGGCGCCGCTGTTCGACACCGCCGCCCAGCTCGACGGTCTCTCGCAGGCCGAGATCGCCGCCGCCGCCAAGCTCGCCGCCGACAAGGGCCATGCGGGCAAGTTCATGCTGGCGCTGGACAACACCACCCAGCAGGCCGCGCTCACCAGCCTCAACAACCGTGCCAGCCGCAAGATCCTGTGGGATGCCAGCGTGAACCGCACCTCGGGCGGCGACGAATACGACACCACGGCGATGGTCACCCAGATCGCCAGCTTGCGCGCGAAGAAGGCGAAGCTGCTTGGCGCGCCCGACTTCGCGACGTACCAGATGTACGACCGCATGGTGAAGACGCCCGCACAGGCGATGGAGTTCATGAAAGGCTTCGTCCCCGCCCTGCGTGCCACGCAGGACCGCGAGGCCGCCCTGCTCGAAACCGCCGCAAAAGCCGACGGTCAGAATATCAAGCTGGAACCGTGGGACTGGTCCTACTACGCCGAGAAGGTCCGCAAAGCGAAGTACGACCTCGATGAAAACCAGATCAAGCCCTACTTCGAAGTCTGGCGCACGCTGGAAGACGGTGTGTTCTATGCCGCCAACCAGACCTACGGCCTGACCTTCAAGCGTCGCACCGACCTGCCGGTCTATCACCCGACCATGCGCGCCTACGAAGTCTTCGACGCCGACGGCACGTCGCTGGCGATCTTCTACTACGACCCCTTCGCCCGCTCCAACAAGCGCGGCGGCGCCTGGATGAACAACTTCGTCGAGCAATCCTACCTGCTCGGTGAGAAGCCCGTCGTCAGCAATACGCTGAACATCCCGGCCCCCGCCGAGGGCCAGCCCGCGCTGGTCAGCTTCGACAACGTGGAGACCATGTTCCACGAATTCGGCCACGCGCTGCACGGCTTCTTCGCCAGCCAGAAGTACCCCTCGCTCTCGGGCACCAACACCGCGCGCGACTTCGTGGAGTTCCCCAGCCAGTTCAATGAGAACTTCGCGACGATCCCGGCCGTGCTGAACCACTACGCCAAGCACTACCAGACCGGCGCGACGATTCCGGCGGAGCTGATCGCCAAGATCGAAGCTGCGAAGACCTTCAACCAGGGCTTGGGCCTGGGCGAAACGCTGTCGGCGGCGATGCTCGACATCCAGTGGCACCAGCTCTCGCCCGAGGAAGCGGCGCAGCCGCCGATGGCCTTCGAAGCCAAGGCGCTGGCCGCGACCGGGCTCAACACCGACCTCATCCCGCCGCGCTACAAGACGCCCTACTTCCGCCATATCTGGGACAACGGCTATGCGGCGGGCTACTACTCGTACATCTGGACCGAGATGCTGGCGCACGACGGCTGGGACTGGGTAGTCAAGCATGGCGGCATGACCCGCGCCGACGGCGACCACATCCGCACGTCGTTCCTCGGCCAGGGCCATACGAAGGACTTCGCGGAACTCTACCGCGACTTCACCGGGCACGACCCTGAGGTCGAACCGATGCTGGAAGCCCGCGGTCTGGCGCCGAAGGGTCAGTAAGAACGGGGTTAACCGTGCAAGACGCCGCTCTGGAAACAGGGCGGCGTTTTTGTTTTCGGACGAGTGAAAAGAAGGTCGCGCAATACGAGCGAAGCGGTCGCACCGCACAAACCTCGTCGCCCCCGCGCAGGCGGGGGGCCCGCTTCCTTTGCCGCCTCCCGCCCCGCAATGAAGAAGCGGGGTCCCCGCCTTCGCAGGGACGACGAACGGGAGCGAGCGCAATGGTCGGCCTATCCGGTTCTCGTGAGCTTCACAGTTTCCCCCAGCCTCTAGAACTGCTGCCGGAAATCCACTGCCAGCGGGGCCGGGGCGCCGATCGAGAGGGCGCGTTCGCCGGGGTCGCCGAGCCAGTGGGCCGGGCAGTTCCACACGCGGCTGACGACCTCGCGCGAGAGGGCCATCTCGGGCGGGCCTTCCGCCTCTACCCGGCCCTTGGCCAGCACCAGCACCTGATCGGCGTGGTTCATCGCCGTCGCCAGGTCGTGGAGGACGAGGACGACGCCCTTCCCCGCCCGTGCCTGCTGGCGCAGGCGCTGCATCAGCGCCAGCCCGTGGGCGAGGTCGAGGCTGGCGAACGGTTCATCCGCGAGCAGCCAGCCGGGCTGGGTCGCCAGCACGCGGGCCATCAGTGCGCGGGCGCGTTCGCCGCCGGAGAGGGTCGAGACCGGACGGTGGCGGAGGTCCTGCAGGTCCATCGCGGCGATGGCGTCCTCGATCGCCGCCTGCGTTTCAATGGCGGGCGCACCGCGCCAGGGCAGGCGGCCAAGCGAGATCAACACTTCCACCGAGACGTCCCAGGCCACTTCCGGCGTCTGCGGCAGGTAGCCGATCCACTGCGCGCGCTGGGCGAGCGAGACGGCCGTGAGCGGCCGTCCGCCCATCACCGCATGCCCGGAATCGGGCCTCACCAGCCCGGCTATCACCGAAAGCAGCGTCGACTTGCCCGCCCCGTTGGGGCCGCAGATCGCGGTGATCATGCCCCGGCGGCAATTGAGCGAAACGCCGTCGAGGCGGCCCGCGACCGTCACGTTGTCGGCGCCGAAGCTCATGCCACCATCCCACGCCGCATCCTCAGCAGCAGCCGCAGGAAGAACGGCGCGCCGAGGAGGCTGAGGGCGATGCCGAGGCGCAGTTCCCCGCCCGAAAGCGGGAGAATGCGGCAGAGACAATCGGCGAAAAGCAGCAGCAGCGCCCCTGCCACGGCGGAAGGCACCAGCAGCGAGGACGGCTTGCGGTCGGTCATCGGGCGCACCAGGTGCGGCACCATCAGGCCGACGAAGCCGATGATCCCCGCCACCGCCACGCCCGAACCGACGATCAGGCCGACACCGAGGATCATCAGCGCCTGAAGGCGCAGCGGCTCCACGCCCAGCGAGCGGGCGGCCATCTCGCCAAGGGTCATCGCGTCGAGGTCCCTCCCGGCATAGAACAGCACGCCGAGGCCGGTCACGGTCAGCGGCGTCCCGATCCAGACCTCGCGCCAGGAACGGTCGGCCAGCGAGCCCATCATCCAGGTGACGATCTCGCTCATGGCGAAGGGCGAAGGCGTGAGGCTGATGGCGAGGCTCATCAACGCCCCGGCAAGGCTGGAGACCATCAGCCCGGCCAACGTGAACAGCGCCACGCCGCCGCCGCGCCCGGCGATCAGCGCCAGCAGGGTCATCGCCCCGCCCGCGCCGATCAGCGCGAAGAGCGGCAGCATCCACGGCGCCGAGGCATAGCCGGTCCAGAAGCTCAGCACCGCGCCCAGCGCCGCCCCCGGCGCGATCCCGAAGAGGCCGGGGTCGGCCAGCGGGTTGCGCAAGTAGCCCTGCATCGCCGCCCCCGCCGCGCCGAGGCCGGCGCCCAGCACGAGCGCCAGCACCGCGCGCGGCAGGCGCAATTGCACCAGGATCACCGAGGCGTTCTGCAGTTCCGGGGAAAAGGGGTTGATCCACACGCGGCCCGCCAGCAGCGACAAAGGCACCGCGACAAGGAGCGCGAGAGCCAGTAGCAGGACGAAACGCAAGTTCATGGCGAGAGAGAAACGGTCCTTTGAAGGATTGGCCTATCGGTAAAGGGCTGCGCCGTCTCCAGCGCCCGTCGTGCCGCCGCCAGTTCGTCCAGCGCATGCGGGATCGTAGGCCCGCCGCACCAGAGGATGGAGCGGCTCAGCATGAAACGCCGGGTACTGGTCAGCGCGGAAAGCGCCGGGTGATGCAGCATTCGGTCCTCCTCGGCGAGCGGGTCGCCTACCGCAAAGACCACGCGCGGCGGGTCCGCCAGCACGTGCTCCAGGGGTAGGAAATCGGCCTGGGAAAGGCCTCGCGCGCCGGCAATATTCGTAAAGCCGGTGCGGTGCATCATGTCAACGATCAGGGTCCGGTCCCCGGCCACCAGTCCACCGGATTCCCACATGAGTGCAGGAACTTGACGAAAACCGGGAGGCGGCGCGCTCCGGCGCAGGGCGGCATCGATGCGCGCCACCAGCCGCTCGCCGCGCTCGGGATGGCCCGCCAGCCGCGCCAGTTCGCGCACCTGCTCGCGGGCGGAGGCGATGTCCGTAGCGATCGGCATCTTCACCAGACGATAGCCCAGCCGCCGGAATGCCCCCTCGCTCGCCGGATCGAGGAAGGCGCTGGCGACGACCACTTTCGGGCCGATCGTCGCCACTTCCTCCACCGTGCCCGCGATCGCGCGGTAACGCCGCGCCTCGGCCATCGGCATCGAGCTGCTTTCCGGATCCTGGCTGTAGCTGGAAATCGCCAGCAACTGCCCCGGCCCGGTCACTTCGGCAAGGATCGCGTCGGTACAGGGATTAAGCGAGACGATGGTGGGCTGCGCGGCGCCCCGCGTCACGGCAGCAGCCTCGCTGGCGCCGCCGCCGCCACATCCCGCCAGCGTCGCGGCGGCACCGGCCAGAACCAGCGCCGCCGCGACCGGGAAGGCCTTGCGCTTCCCCCGCCCGGTTACCGTCAGGGGAAGCGGCAGGATCACATCTTCACCCGCACCCCGGCGTAAGCCGCGCGGCCCGGCGTGCCGTAAGTCCGCACCACTTCGTAGTGCTCGTCGAACAGGTTCTCGACCCGGCCGTAGAGCTGGATGTTCCGCGTCACGTCATAGGCCGCGCGCAGGCCGACCACGACATTGCCGCCGAGATAGTAGGTGTTCGCCACGTCGTCATAGCGTCCCCCGCCCACGCGCAGGTCCGCGCCGAGGCGGAAACCGTCCGACCAGTGCTTGTCGAGGCTGGCATAGAGGTTGGTCCTGGGACGGCGGGCGAGCCGGATGCCGGTGTCCTCGTTGGTGGCGTCGAGATAAGTGGCGGAAAGGCTCATGTCGAAGCCTTCCCAGTCGCTCACCTGCATGCCCAGTTCCACGCCCTTGGCGCGAGCGCGCCCGACGTTATAGTAATTGAACGCGGCCAGGTCGTAGTCGATCAGGTTCTTCGTCTTGCGATCGAAGTAGGTGACCGAGAACGTCCCGTGTCCTTCCGCGAAGGGCTGCTCGACGCCCACGTCCCACGACTTCGAGGTCTCCGGATCGAGCGCGCGGAAACCGGCATTGGTATAGAGCTGATAAAGCGAGGGCGCCTTGAAGCCCTCGCCATAACTGGCGCGCAGGATCGGCGCGCTTTCGCTGCCGCCGATCACCCAGGCGCCGTTGGCCGAGAACGTCGTTTTGTGGCCGAAGTCCGAATTGTCGTCATAGCGCAGCCCGCCGTTCAGGGTCAGGCCGGTGACCGGACGCAGGGTCAGCATGCCGAAGTAGCTGTCGATCGAGGTCGAGTCCTTCGACCCGTAGTTGTCCGAGAACTTCTGCTTCTCGGTCTCGGCGCCGACGAGAATGCTCGCCATCTCGACCGGCGTGTAGGAAACCTGCCCCTCGAAGCGGTCGGCGCGGCCATTGGTCGTGTAGGGACCGAAGACCGCGTCGTCGGAAATGCGGCGCGTGTCGGTCAGGCCATAGCCCACGCGGGCGGTCAGGCGACCGTCGAGGCCCCTGTAGCGCAAGTTCGCATAGCCCACCGTGTCGCGCTTCATGCCCACGTTCAGCGCATCGGCGCCGGTGTTGTCGTAATCGTAGTTGGCCTTGGTCCAGTACGTCCCGGCATCGGCGGAGAGGCCGCCTGCGATCTGCACTTCGGCGCGGGCATTGGCGCCCTTGCTCTCGAAGCCGTCCTTTTCCTGTCCGCCGCGGCGCTCGTTGAAGGCGGAATAGCCGTCGCCCTTGAGCCAGTTGCCGCCCAGCGTCAGGCCGACCGGCCCCACCTTGCCCGCCGCCGAGGCCCCGAGCTGCTTCTGGTCGCGCCAGCCGTACTCGGCCTGCCCGCGCGCGGTCCACTCGTCGGTCGGGCGTGCGGTGATGAGGTTGACGACGCCGCCGATGGCGCGGCTGCCCCAGAGCACGCCCGAGGAACCGCGCACCACTTCGATGCGGTCGAACTGGCCCACGGTCAGGCTGCCGAAGTCGAAGCCGCCGCCGACATCGCCCGGATCGTTGATCCGCACGCCGTCGATCAGCACGAGGCTCTGGGCGTTCTCGGCGCCGCGGATAAAGACGCTGGCGGGCTGGCCGAAGCCGCCCGACTGGGTGAAGGTCACGCCCGGCAGGCGCGCCACGATATCGGTGGCGGTGACCGCCTGGGTGCGCTCGATATCGTCGCGGGTGACGACCGAGACGGACTGGCCGATCTCGCTCACCGGCGTTTCGGTGCGGGTGGCCGTGACGACGATATTGTCGCCGATATTCTCAAGGGCCGCCTCGTCCGCGAGTGCGGGGGTAGAGACCGCAAGGGCGGTCCCCAGCAGAAACAGGTACTTCACGCGTATTCCTCCAACCTGAACGACTTTTGCCGTCCATGGCGGAGCCGCGCGCGTTTTCTTCTGCGCATGGGCTCGCTGCATGCCGGGACACCCCGCCCGGCTGCGGAACGACCGTCAAAGGCAGGTCTCCTGGCTCCCGGATCGTCGCGCCGCTCCCGCCTTCCCGGTGTGACCCAGTGGCATCGCTTGGAAGGGGCGCTCCCCGGTCACAGTTGCGGGGGCAGCTTCGGACTTGCGCCGAATTCCCTTTTGAGGCCCGGCTGCGGGCCACCCATGACGTATCGCGCGGATTACCGGGCGTCGCGCGGATTGGCAAGCGGTGCGCAAAGCGCGGCGCTCGGGCATCGCCGGGGCAAATCCCCAAGAAAGTCTTAAGCGATTCAGTCTATCCCTCCCGCCTGTGCCGCTTCGGGACGCGCCCATCTCGGCAGATGCCATGCGCGCCGAAGCAGGGTAGGCGCGGGAGTGTGCCTCGTTGAAGTTTCGCCGAGAGGACCCGGATTGACCGCTGCCGCCCTTCCCTCCTGCCCCGAAACCTGGGAGCCGCGCCCGCGCGATTTCCAGGGGAACTTCGTGCGCGGCGGACGGCGGCGGCTCCTGCGTCGGCGTCGCCGCTGGACGCTCGGCGCGGCGGCGCTCGTGGCCGTGGCCCTGCCCGCCTTCGCCTCGCCGCCGCTGGCCGGATGGGACGGCTTCACCGTGACAGGGGCCGAAACCGCGCAGCCGCCGGTCCTGCCGATGCCCTTCGAGCAGGCGGGCGCCAGCTTCCCCGGCTCGGCCTATTACTATCTCGAAGCCGAACAGCCGGTACTGAAGATCGGCGAAGGCATCCATTCGGACGCAGAAGACCCGGTGAGCGGTCCCGTCGCCCGCGCCTTCCGGATCGACAACTCCGGCGTCGACCGCAGCCGCGCGCTCCAGTGCCTCACCGCCGCGATCTATTACGAAGCCGCCAGCGAGCCGGACGGCGGCCAGCGCGCGGTGGCGCAAGTCGTGCTCAACCGCGTCGCCCATCCGGCCTATCCCAAGACCGTCTGCGGCGTCGTCTACCAGGGATCGGAGCGCCCGACCGGCTGCCAGTTCTCCTTTACCTGCGACGGCTCGCTTGCCCGCGCGCCGCAGCGCTATTTCTGGCAACGGGCCGAGGATGTCGCCCGCGCCGCGCTCTCGGGTTACGTCTACGCGCCCATCGGGCTGGCGACGCATTACCACACGATCCAGGTCAATCCCTACTGGGCGCCGAGCCTCCACTACCTGACGACGATCGGCGCGCATCGCTTCTATGCCTTCAACGGCGCGGCGGGGAACCCGGCCTCCTTCCGCTTCGCCTATCTCGGCGGCGAACCGCTCGCCGCCCCGCATCGCCGCGACGAATCCGCCACCAGCGCCCTTGCCAATGCCGCGCTCGACCCGCTGGCGGTGCAGCGCGCCTTCGAGGCCTCCGCACCTGCGCGGCTTGAGACGGCGGCGGCGCCCGTAACGGCCAGCCAGCCTCCCGCGCCACTCTATTCCAGCGATGTGCGCGAACGCGGCGGCGAGGACCTCTACCGCGCCCGCAACCTGCCGGAAGCGACCGTTCGCCCGGAATATGCCAATTCCGGCAAATGGATCGCCCAGCCCACCCATTGAAAAGCGGGGTTTAAGGATTCTCCAAGGACCGGCGGCAAGGTTTCAGCAACCATAGGCTCTCACCAAGGCTTAGCGGCTTCCTCCTATAAAGAGCCTCCGGGACGCCGCCCCTGAGCGTCTCCAAGAAACGAGGCGCCCTTCCACCATGGCAATCCGCTTTTCCGCCGCCCGGAATGGCTCCTGTCCCATACTCGTGCGTGCGCTCTGCCCCTCGGTGCCGCTCTGCGCCGCCAACGACAACTCCCCGGCCCGTGCCCGCCTGCGCCGCCGCATCCGCGAAGCGACGGCGGATACCGCCAACGAGCGCATCTTCGCCGAAGCCCTGCGCCACTTCGCCCGCCACGGCCTCTCCGCCGCCGCCCATGCCCGCGCCCATGCCGCCTTGCCGGGGACGAAGTGTCCTGCACCTGGTGGATCGCCATCTGCCGCCAGCTCGACCGCCGCATGGCCGATGCCTTCGCCCAGCGCATCGCCCGGAACGGGTGAGCGTTACCCGACAAAGGGTGAGCATTGCCCCCCGGCCCGCTCGCCCTAAGCTTGTCGAAGGGCCTTCGACAGGCTCAGGCTGAGCGGGGTCGCGAGCGGGAGCGGGATCAGAGGGGGAGCCGAGTCTGGGTCGGGGTCGAGAGAAAGCCCAACCGCGTCTCCCTCCCGCAACATTCCGCAAGCTCAGCGACACCCGCCGTTCAGCTCCTCCCTATACAGTAGCCTGAACCGCAATCGCGCGGCGCGACCGTCTGCCCTTTCTCCAAGGCGACTCGCTTCGGGTTACGCTTGCCGGTCATCGGGTCGTGCGAGACAGTGAGTCCGATTGCGACGCCGCTCGCGACGGATGCAATAAGCGCCCCGTCGGTTGCGGAAAAGAGGCCGAAACCTGCGTTTCGGGCCGCGCTTTCCGCGCACTTTCGTGACTTATTGCAATTGCGAACTATTTTCAGTAAAAAGCGACACACGAGCCTTTCCCGCAGGCTTTTCCCGGTTGCAATGTCGGTTCGGGGGGCGTAGGCCGCCCCTCGTTGAACACCGGCACCTGCCTCAGCGGGACAAGAGCAGGCCGCCTTTTTCGTCCGTTAGGTCCCGCCTTTGGGAAGGACAAGCAAGCATCATGGCTCGTAAGAAGATTGCCCTCATCGGCGCCGGCAACATCGGCGGCACCCTCGCGCACCTCGCCGCGCAGAAGGAACTGGGCGACATCGTCCTCTTCGACGTCGCCGAAGGCCTGCCGCAGGGCAAGGCGCTCGACCTGTCGCAGTGCGGCCCCGTCGAGGGCTTCGACGCCAAGATCACCGGCACCAACGACTATGCCGACATTGCCGGTGCAGACGTCATCATCGTCACCGCCGGTGTCGCCCGCAAGCCCGGCATGAGCCGCGACGACCTGCTCGGCATCAACCTCAAGGTGATGAAGTCGGTCGGCGAAGGCATCGCCGCCAATGCACCCGACGCATTCGTGATCTGCATCACCAACCCGCTCGACGCGATGGTCTGGGCGCTGCGCGAATTCTCGGGCCTGCCCGCGAACAAGGTCGTCGGCATGGCCGGCGTGCTCGACTCGGCCCGCTTCTCGACCTTCCTCGCCTGGGAATTCGGCGTCTCGATCCGCGACGTGAACACGTTCGTGCTCGGCGGCCACGGCGACACCATGGTGCCGGTCGTGCAGTACTCGACCGTCAACGGCATCCCGGTTCCGGACCTCATCAAGCAGGGCCGCACGACCCAGGAAAAGATCGACGCGATCGTCCAGCGCACCCGTTCGGGCGGCGGCGAGATCGTCGGCCTGCTCAAGACCGGCTCGGCCTTCTACGCGCCTGCCGCCTCGGGCATCGCCATGGCCGAAGCCTACCTCAACGACCAGAAGCGCATCCTGCCGATCGCCGCTTACGTCGACGGCCAGTACGGCGTTGACGGTCTCTACGTCGGCGTTCCCGCCGTGATCGGCGCGAACGGCGTCGAGGAAATCGTCGAAATCGAGCTGGACGCCGAAGCCAAGGCCAACCTCCAGGTCTCGGTCGACGCGGTCAAGGAACTGCTGGTCGCCTGCAAGGGCATCGACCCCTCGCTGGCCTGATCCGGACCATGACGGCCCCGCCCACCCCGTCATCGCACGGGGCGGGCGGGGTCTTCGGCCATCCGGCCCCAGATTTTACCAAGTTGATTTTACCACGTTGATTTTACCACTGGGGCGGTTGCACTTCGCGGAAATTGCGCCATGGCGCTATCCAAGCCGGAATCGGCCTACACCAGGAACAGGAATTAGGATCGACCTATGTCCATTCTCGTCGACAAGAACACCAAGGTCATTACCCAGGGCATGACCGGCAAGACCGGCAGCTTCCACACCGAAGCCGCGCTGGCCTACGGCACCCAGATGGTTGCCGGCGTTACCCCGGGCAAGGGTGGCACCAGCCACCTTGACCTGCCCCAGTACGACACCGTCGCCGAAGCCAAGGCCGCGACCGGCGCCACCGCCTCGTGCATCTACGTGCCGCCCGCGGGCTGCGCCGACGCCATCCTCGAGGCGATCGACGCCGAGATGGAACTGATCGTCGCCATCACCGAAGGCGTTCCGGTTCTCGACATGGTTCGCGTGAAGCGCGCCCTTTCGGGTTCGAAGTCGCGCCTGATCGGCCCGAACTGCCCCGGCGTCCTGACCCCCGGCGAATGCAAGATCGGCATCATGCCCGGCAGCATCTTCTCCAAGGGTTCGGTCGGCGTCGTCTCGCGCTCGGGCACGCTCACCTATGAAGCGGTGTTCCAGACCACCAACGCCGGTCTTGGCCAGACCACCGCAGTCGGCATCGGCGGCGACCCGGTCAACGGCACCAACTTCATCGACGTGCTGGAACTGTTCCTGGCCGACGAAGCCACCAAGTCGATCATCATGATCGGTGAAATCGGCGGCAGCGCCGAAGAAGAAGCGGCCCAGTTCCTCAAGGACGAAGCCAAGCGCGGCCGCAAGAAGCCGATGGTCGGCTTCATCGCCGGTCGTACGGCCCCTCCGGGCCGCCGCATGGGCCACGCCGGTGCCATCGTCTCGGGCGGCCAGGGCGGCGCCGAAGACAAGATCGCAGCCATGGAAGAAGCAGGCATCCGTGTCTCGCCCTCGCCGTCGCTGCTGGGTGAAACCCTTGTGGAAGTCCTCAAGGAAATCGCCTGATCCATCCCCGCGGGCGGCGCATGTCCTTCGGGACCTGCGCCGCCTTGCGGACCCACATGACCGTCCGGCGCGTTAGCGCGAGCGGATGCGATGCGAACGAACCGGCCCCTCCCCCCATTCGGGACCATCGGTCGCTATAACGAATTTGCCATAGTTACTATGGTAGGGCCGGCGGTTTTCCGGCGCGACAAAAGGTGACACCCGATGGGCGACGAAAGTTTCGACTTCACCCCCGATGATATTCTCGACGGCCCGCAGGCCGGTCCGAGCTGGCAACGCAAGAACTGGCCGCTCGTCGGCGCGGAATTCGAGGACGACCTGACCCAGGGCCTCGACCCCAGCGCCCTCAAGGTCAAGATCGAGAAGGCCGCCGCCAAGGGTGGTCAGAAGGTCGACCAGTCCCGCATAGACGAAGCCGCGGCCGACGCCATCCGCGCCATGATGCTGATCCGCACATATCGCGTGCGCGGTCATCTGGCAGCCGATCTCGACCCGCTCGGCCTCAACCAGCGCCAGCTTCCCGCCGATCTCACCCCCGAATACCACGGCTTCGTAGGCGCCGCGCAGGACCGTCAGGTCTATGTCGGCGGTGCGCTCGGCCTGGAATGGACGACCGTTCGCGAGATCGTCCAGATCCTGCGCGCCAACTATTGCGGCAAGGTCGGCCTCGAATACATGCACATCTCCGATGTCGAGGAACGCCGTTTCCTCCAGGAGCGCATGGAAGGGGCGAACAAGGAAATCGAGTTCACCCCCGAAGGCAAGAAGGCGATCCTTCAGGCCGTCGTGCGCGGCGAGCAGTACGAGAAGTTCCTCGGCAAGAAGTACGTCGGCACCAAGCGCTTCGGCCTGGACGGCGGCGAAGCCATGATCCCGGCGCTCGAAGCCGTGATCAAGTACGGCGGCACGCTGGGCGTGAAGGAAATCGTTTACGGCATGGCCCACCGCGGCCGCCTGAACGTGCTCGCCAACGTCCTTGCCAAGCCCTACAAGGTCATCTTCCACGAATTCTCGGGCGGCACCGCCAACCCGGAAGACGTCGGCGGCTCGGGCGACGTGAAGTACCACCTCGGCACTTCGGCCGACCGTGAGTTCGACGGTATCAAGGTCCACATGAGCCTGATGCCCAACCCGTCGCACCTCGAAACCGTCGATCCGGTCGTGCTCGGCAAGGTTCGCGCCTACCAGACCATCGCCGACGACATCGGCGACGACATCGGTCCGGGCGCCAAGCACAAGCAGGTCCTGCCGGTCCTGATCCACGGTGACGCGGCCTTCGCCGGCCAGGGCATCATCTGGGAGTGCTTCGGCCTCTCGGGCGTGAAGGGCTACAACACCGGCGGTTGCATCCACTTCATCATCAACAACCAGATCGGCTTCACGACGAGCCCGCAGTTCGCGCGCAACTCGCCGTACCCGTCGGATGTGGCGAAGGGCGTCCAGGCCCCGATCCTGCACGTCAACGGCGACGATCCAGCTGCGGTGACCTTCGCCTGCAAGCTGGCGATCGACTATCGCCAGACCTTCGGCCGCGACATCGTGATCGACATGTGGTGCTATCGCCGCTTCGGCCACAACGAAGGCGACGAGCCCGGCTTCACGCAGCCGCTGATGTACCAGAAGATCCGCCAGCACCCGCCGGTCAGCAAGATCTATGGCGATCGCCTGAAGCAGGAAGGCGTCATCGACGACACGTTCCTCGCCCAGACGGAATCGGAATTCACCGCACACCTCGAAGAACAGTTCGAGGCGGCCAAGACCTACAAGGCCAACCAGGCCGACTGGTTCTCCGGCCAGTGGAGCGGCTTCCACAAGCCCGCCGATCCCGAAACCGCGCGCCGCAACGTCGACACCACGATCGAGAACAAGCTGTTCGACAGCCTCGGCCGTACCCTGACCACGGTGCCCGAAGGCCTGACCGTCCACAAGACGCTGGCCCGCGTGCTCGCGGCCAAGGAAGAGATGTTCAAGTCGGGCGACGGCTTCGACTGGGCCACGGCGGAAGCGCTCGCTTTCGGCAGCCTCGTTACCGAGGGCTACAACGTGCGCCTCTCGGGCCAGGACTGCGAACGCGGTACCTTCTCGCAGCGTCACTCGGTCTGGGTCGACCAGACGGACGAGCGCAAGTACACGCCGCTGACCACCCTGCCCCACGGCCGCTTCGAAGTGCTGAACTCGACGCTGTCGGAATATGGCGTGCTCGGCTTCGAGTACGGCTTCGCCAGCGCCGATCCGAAGACGCTCGTGCTCTGGGAAGCCCAGTTCGGCGACTTCGCCAACGGTGCGCAGATCATCATCGACCAGTACGTCGCCTCGGCCGAATCCAAGTGGCTGCGCGCCAACGGCCTCGTCATGCTGCTGCCCCACGGCTACGAAGGCCAGGGTCCGGAGCACTCGTCGGCGCGTCTGGAGCGTTACCTGCAGCTCTGCGCGCAGGATAACATCCAGGTCTGCAACATCACGACGCCCGCGAACTACTTCCACGTTCTGCGCCGTCAGATGCACCGTCCGTTCCGCAAGCCGCTGATCATCATGACCCCGAAGTCGCTGCTTCGCCACCCGCTGGCGAAGTCGGCTGCCTCGGAGTTCACCAGCGGCACCTTCTCGCGCATCCTCTCCGACCCCAAGGGCTCGGAAGACGCCGCGACCAAGAAGGTCATCCTGTGCTCTGGCAAGGTCTTCTACGACCTGCTCGAAGCCCGCGATGCCGCCGAGATCGACGATACCCAGATCATCCGCATCGAGCAGCTCTATCCCTTCCCGGGCGAGCCGCTGGCCCAGCGCCTTGCGCGCATGCCGAACCTCGAAGAGGTCGTGTGGTGTCAGGAAGAACCGCAGAACAACGGTTCCTGGTTCTTCGTCGAATCGCAGATCGAGGCTGCCGCCGTCGAAGCAGGCGTGTCCCAGCCGCGTCCGCGCTACGCCGGCCGCAATGCCTCGGCCTCGCCGGCCACCGGTCTCGCCAAGCGCCACGTTGCCGAACAGGCCGCGCTGGTTGCCGACGCGCTGCATCTTTCCGTTCGTTCCGAACTCCGTCGCAAGCAGAAGGCTTGAGATAAATCATGACCACCGAAGTCAAGGTCCCCGTCCTTGGGGAATCCGTCGCCGAAGCCACCATCGGCCAATGGCTGAAGCAGCCCGGCGAAGCCGTTGCCGCTGACGAGCCCATCGCCAGCCTCGAAACCGACAAGGTCGCGATCGACGTCATGGCGCCCCACGCGGGCGTCATGGGCCAGCAGATCGCCAAGGAAGGCGACACCGTCGTCGTCGGCGCCCTGATCGCCACGATCGAGGAAGGCACCGGCGGTGCCGCCGCGCCGAAGGCCGCCGCTGCTCCCGCAGCAGCAGCCCCGGCTCCGGCCCCCGCTGCCGCCGCCGTCGCCCCGGCTGCTGCCGCGGCGGACGAAGGTTCGGCGGGTTCCTCGGTCCTCTCGCCGGCCGTGCGCCGCGCGATCCTGGAACACGGCATCGACCCGGCGACCATCAAGGGCACCGGCAAGGACGGCCGCATCACCAAGGACGACGTCCTCGAAGCGGCCAAGAACAAGCCCGCCTCGGCGCCTTTAGCCGCCTCGGCTGCGGCCGCTCCGGCAGCCCGCAGCGAGGAACGCGTCAAGATGACGCGCCTGCGCCAGACCATCGCCAAGCGCCTGAAGTCCGCCCAGGACAACGCCGCACTGCTCACCACCTTCAACGACGTCGACATGTCGGCCGTCATCGAGGCGCGCGAGAAGTACAAGGACGTGTTCCAGAAGAAGCATGGCATCAAGCTGGGCTTCATGTCGTTCTTCGCCAAGGCTTCGGTCCTCGCGCTCAAGGACATCCCGGCCGTCAACGCGCAGATCGACGGTGACGAGATCGTCTACCACGACTACGTCGACATCTCGGTCGCCGTCTCGGCCCCGAACGGCCTCGTCGTTCCGGTTGTGAAGGACTGCGACAAGCTGGGCTTCGCGGGCATCGAGAAGGCCATTGCCGAATTCGGCAAGAAGGCCAAGGAAGGCACGCTGACCATGGCCGACATGACCGGCGGCACCTTCACCATCTCGAACGGCGGTGTGTTCGGCGGCCTGATGTCGACCCCGATCATCAACCCCCCGCAGTCGGCCGTGCTCGGCCTGCACCGCATCGAGGACCGCGCCGTGGTGCGTAACGGCGAGATCGTGATCCGCCCGATGATGTACATCGCGCTGTCTTACGACCACCGCATCATCGACGGCCGCGAAGCCGTCACCGCGCTCAAGACCATCAAGGAAGCGATCGAGGATCCCACCCGTCTCCTCATCGACCTCTGAGGTTGCCTCGCCGCTCCACCTGTCTTCACGGCAGGCGGAGCGGCAAGCCCTAACACCCTTCGACAGGCTCAGGGTGAGCGGGTTCGATTGACTTGAATACCAATTCCCGCTCAGGCTGAGCTTGTCGAAGCCCCTTAGCGCGACGGAGGCCTAAACAATGGCTGATTACGATTACGACGTCCTTGTCATCGGTGCCGGCCCCGGCGGTTATGTCGCAGCGATCCGCGCCGCGCAGCTCGGTCTGAAGACCGCCTGCGCCGAAGGCCGCGAGACGCTGGGCGGAACCTGCCTCAACGTCGGCTGCATCCCCTCGAAAGCCCTGCTCCACGCTTCGGAATATTTCGAAGCGGCGAAGGAAGGCGGCTCGATGGCCAAGATGGGCATCAAGGTCACGCCCGAGCTGGACCTCGACACCATGCAGGGCCAGCGCCTCGACGCGGTGAAGGGCCTGACCGGCGGCATCGAATTCCTGTTCAAGAAGAACAAGATCGACTGGCTGAAGGGCTACGCCCAGTTCAAGGACGCGCACAGCGTCGAGGTCGCGGGCAAGACCGTGACCGCCAAGAACATCGTGATCGCCACCGGCTCCTCGGTCACCCCGCTTCCGGGCGTCGAGATCGACAACGCGGGCGGCGTGGTCGTGGATTCGACCGGCGCGCTCGAACTGAAGGCCGTTCCCAAGAAGATGGTCGTCATCGGCGGCGGCGTGATCGGCCTCGAACTCGGTTCGGTCTGGCGCCGTCTCGGCGCGGAAGTCACCGTCGTCGAATTCCTCGACCAGCTCCTGCCGGGCATGGACGGCGAAGTGCGCCGTGAAGCCGGCAAGATCTTCAAGAAGCAGGGCATGATCCTGAAGCTCGGCACCAAGGTCACCGGCGTGACCGTGGAAGGCAAGACCGCCAAGGTCACCGTGGAACCCGCCAAGGGCGGCGATGCGGAAGTCATCGAAGCCGACGTCGTGCTGGTCTCGATCGGCCGCCGTCCCAACACCGAAGGCCTCGGCCTCGGCAACATCGGCCTCGAACTGAACGCCCGCGCCCAGATCGAGACCGACCACGACTTCGCCACCAAGGTGGACGGCGTCTGGGCCATCGGTGACGTTATCCCCGGCCCGATGCTCGCCCACAAGGCCGAAGACGAAGGCATCGCCGTGGCCGAGAACATCGCGGGCCTGACCGGCATCGTGAACCATGACGTGATCCCAGGCGTGGTCTACACCCAACCGGAATTCGCCGGCGTCGGCCTCACCGAGGAAGCCGCCAAGGAGCGCGGTGCGATCAAGGTCGGCAAGTTCCCGATGCTCGCCAACTCGCGCGCCAAGACCAACCACGAACCCGACGGCTTCGTGAAGGTGATCGCCGATGCCGAGACCGACCGCGTCCTCGGCGTGTGGTGCATCGCCTCGGTGGCGGGCACGATGATCGGCCAGGCCGCGCAGGCCATGGAATTCGGCGCGACTTCGGAAGACATCGCCTACACCTGCCACGCGCACCCGACCCACTCGGAAGCGATCAAGGAAGCGGCCATGGCCGTGCTGGGCAAGCCGATCCACATCTGATCGGCGCCTTCTTTCGAGGGTCAAGAAAAGACCGGCGGTGCGCAAGCATCGCCGGTCTTTTTCGTTTTTGAAGCTCGACTTGGAAGGTCCAGTCACAACCGCATTGCCGTCGCTAAAACTATGTCGTCATCCCAGCGAAAGCTGGGATGACGGGAAGAGGGAAGGCAACCCTCCCCCCCTCGTACGACATTGCGACGAGCGTGCGCAAAGTCCGCTAACCCCCATTACCCCCATTACCCCCATTACCC
>PJTO01000317.1_pt1 | contig 29796 bp, 41 predicted proteins | sample 1512101 | NCBI WGS metagenome assembly PJTO01 (sample SAMN08177690, study PRJNA422409) | Soil metagenome, whole genome shotgun sequencing project.
AGCAGGCACGCGCCTACCTCTTGCCGGAGCGACGAACGCGTACCTATCCCAGAGTCGTCAAACAGCCCAGATCCAAGTTTCCAATGAAAAATGCCAGTCAGCTTAACTGACTGGCATTAGCCCTCGGGCGTCTTTTTTGTTCAACTCACGGCAGCTTGGCCAGGGAATTCAAGAACTTCTTCGCATCCTGGTAGCCGATCACCCGGCTGTCCGGAATCTCCTGCCCATCCGGCCCGAACAGGATGATCCCCGGCGGCCCGAACAGCTTGAAGCGCTTCAGCATCGCCTTGTCCTCGGCATCATTCGCGGTCACGTCCACCTGCAGCAGGATCGTATTGGCCAGCTTCGCCTGCACCGCCGGGTCGACGAAGGTCAGCTTTTCCATCTCCTTGCAGGACACGCACCAGTCGGCATAGAAATCCAGCATCACGGTCTTGCCGCCGGCATTGGCCAGTTCGCGGTCGAGGTCCTGCACCGTCTTGATGCGCTTGAACACCAGGCCCTGGTGGGCTCCGCCCGTCAGGTGCGCCAGCGGCGCCAGCGCATCGCGTCCGCCGGTGGCGGCGCCGACCAGCTGCACCGCCCCCAGCACGGCAAACGCGGCGCCGGCGGCCATCGAGGCCCAGTGGCGGTGCTTGCGCAAGAGATAAAAGCCGTAGCCGAACAGCAGCGCGGCCCAGCCCAGCATCTGCACGATGGGCGGCAGCACCGGTGACACCAGCCACAGGGCCATCGCCAGCATCAGCACGCCGAACAGGCGCTTGACCGACTCCATCCAGGCGCCCGCGCGCGGCAGCAGCGAGCCGGCCGAGACGCCGACCAGCAGCAGCGGAATGCTCATCCCGACCGCCATCGCGAACAGGGCCGCGCCGCCGATCACCACGTCGCGGGTCTGGCTGATGTAGACCAGGGCGCCGGCCAGGGGCGCGGCGACGCAGGGTCCGACGATCAGGGCCGAGATGGCGCCCATGGCGAACACCCCGGCAAGCTTGCCGCCCGACTGGCGGCCGGCAGTGTTGGCGAGCCGGGTCTGCAGCGCGGCCGGCATCTGCAGTTCGTAGAAGCCGAACATCGACATCGCCATCGCCACGATCAGGAGGGCAAACGCGCCCAGCACCCAGGGATTCTGCAGGGCGGCGGCCAGGCCCTCCCCTGCCAGGCCGGCGGCGACGCCGAGCGCCGTGTAGACGATGGCCATGCCCAGCGAATAAGTCGCCGACAGGATGAAGCCGCGCGAACGGCCGGCCTGGCGGCCCTCGCCGACGATGATCGAGGACAGGATCGGCACCATCGGCAGCACGCAGGGCGTGAAGGCCAGGCCCAGGCCGAGCAGGACGAAGGCGGGGACGATGGCCAGCAGGCGCCCGCCCTCGAGGATGCCGGCGATGCCGGCCATGTCGGACGGCTGGGCTGCGACTGCGGGTGCGGCTTGTGCAGGCGGCGCCTGGACCGGAGTTGCCGGCGCCGCATCCATGGCGGGAGCCGGCGACAGGGGCGCGGTCGACATCTGCGGCGCGTTGGCGCCGATCGGCAATGCCGGCGCGGCGCCGCCGGCGCCCGCCGACAGCTGCGCGCTGTGCTCCTGCGGCGGATAGCACAGGCCCGCGTCGGCGCAGCCCTGGCTGGCGGCCGTCAGGGTGAACGGACCGCTGCCCTCGACCGGAATGCGGATCACCAGGTCGCCCTTGTAGGTCTCGACATCCTTCTGGAAGGTCTCGTCGTACTTCACCTTCCCGGGCGGGATCTCGGGCGTGCCGAGCTTCGCTCCGGTAGCGCGGAAGGCGAAGCGCTCGCGGTACATGTAGTAGCCCTCGGCGATCTGGTAGCGCACTTCGAGCGTTTGCGAGTCGGCCATGCGCGCCTCAAAACGGAAGGCGATCGCGGGATCGAGGAAGTCGTCGGCGGCGCGTGCGCTCCCGGCACCTGCCATGAAGATCGAAAACAGGCTCAGACAAGCAAGGAGGATGCGGGCGAAGCGGTGCAGCGAATGGAACATGGTGTTGGATGAGTTGTTTCAGCGCACCGGCATGGTACACCGGGCCGTCGCACCTTGCTCGGACCACGATGCTGCAGGCGAAAAAAAACCAGGCGCGGAGCCTGGTTTTTTAGTCGTCGCGGAAAGCGATTACTCGGCGGTCGGTGCTTCTTCAGCCGAGGTGACTTCCGGACGGTCCAGCAGTTCGACGTACGCCATCGGCGCGTTGTCGCCCACGCGGAAACCCATTTTCAGGATGCGCAGGTAGCCGCCGTTACGGTTGGCGTAACGTGGGCCGAGTTCAGCGAACAGCTTCTGCACCATTTCGCGGTCGCGCAGGCGAGCGAATGCCAGGCGCTTGTTGGCCAGGGTGTCGGTCTTGCCCAGGGTCAGGATCGGTTCGATGACGCGACGCAGTTCCTTGGCTTTCGGCACGGTGGTCTTGATGGCTTCATGACGCAGCAGCGAGACGGTCATGTTGCGCAGCATTGCCAGGCGGTGGGACGAGGTACGGTTCAGCTTACGGAGGCCGTGACGGTGACGCATGGTACTTCCTTTCGAGTGTTTAATTTCCAGTTCTTCGATCGTTCATGCCGGAGCATGACCGCGGACCGGTTCTAGGGGTTTAAAACTGCCCGGACAACATTGTCCGGGCAGGTACAGCAATTACTTTTCCAGGCCAGCAGGCGGCCAGTTTTCCAGCTTCATGCCCAGGGTCAGGCCGCGCGAAGCAAGGACTTCCTTGATTTCGTTCAGCGACTTGCGGCCCAGGTTCGGCGTCTTCAGCAGTTCGTTTTCCGAACGCTGGATCAGGTCGCCGATGTAGTAGATGTTCTCGGCCTTCAGGCAGTTTGCCGAACGGACGGTCAGTTCCAGGTCATCCACCGGACGCAGCAGGATCGGATCGACCAGCGGAGCACGCGACGGTGCTTCGGCGGCGGCTTCGGTGCCTTCCAGGGCGGCGAACACGTTCAGCTGGTCGACCAGGACGCGTGCCGACTGGCGGATCGCTTCTTCCGGGGTGATGACGCCGTTGGTTTCGATGTTGATGATCAGCTTGTCCAGGTCGGTACGCTGTTCGACACGGGCCGATTCCACGGCGTAGGACACGCGGCGCACTGGCGAGAACGATGCGTCCAGGATGATGCGGCCAATGGTCTTGTTGGTGTCTTCCGACAGGCGGCGCACGTTACCAGGAACGTAGCCACGACCCTTCTCGACCTTGATCTGCATGTCCAGCTTGCCGCCGGCGGTCAGGTGAGCGATCACGTGATCCGGGTTGATCAGTTCCACGTCATGCGGCAGGTCGATGTCCGAAGCCAGCACGGCGCCTTCGCCTTCCTTCTTCAGGGTCAGGGTGACGGAATCACGGTTGTGGACCTTGAAGACCACGCCCTTCAGGTTCAGCAGCAGGTCGACGACGTCTTCCTGCACGCCGTCCAGCGACGAGTACTCGTGCACGACACCGGCGATCGTCACTTCGGTCGGCGCGTAGCCGATCATCGACGACAGCAGCACGCGGCGCAGGGCGTTGCCCAGGGTGTGGCCATAACCACGCTCGAACGGCTCCATCACGACTTTTGCGTGACCAGGAGCGATTGCTTCGACATCGATGATACGTGGTTTCAACAGACTATTTTGCATGAAATGTCCTTTTCAATACCCTCGGCTCGTTACACCGATAAGGCTGATGGCATTAATAGAAAGCGCCTGCTCGACGAGCAGGCGGTGATACGAATTCGGATGCGAAGGAAGGGCAGGAATCGAAATCCGTTGCGGTGCCAAGCCGTGCTTGCTGCGCCCGCACTGCCCCGCCATCGCCCCCGCATGCGCGGGGTTTGGCGACAAGGGGACGGCAAGCCGTCCCCAGTCGTCATTAACGCGAGTACAGTTCGACGATCAGCGCTTCGTTGACGTCGGCAGCGATCTCGTTACGCTCCGGGAACGAACGGAAGGTGCCTTCGAACTTCTTGGCGTCGACCGAGACCCAGCTCGGGAAGCCGACTTGCTCGGCCAGCGACAGGGCTTCAGCGATACGCACTTGCTTCTTGGCCTTTTCGCGCACAGCGATCACGTCGCCGGTCTTGACCTGGTACGAAGCGATGTTCACGACGTTACCGTTGACGGTGAAGGCCTTGTGGCTCACCAGCTGGCGCGCTTCAGCGCGGGTCGAGCCGAAGCCCATGCGGTAGCAGACGTTGTCCAGGCGCGATTCCAGCAGCTTCAGCAGGGTCTCACCGGTGTTGCCCTTACGGCGCGATGCTTCTGCGAAGTAGCGGCGGAACTGGCGCTCGAGCACGCCGTAGATACGCTTGACCTTCTGCTTTTCACGCAGCTGGTTGCCGTAGTCCGAGGTGCGGGCACCCGACTTGACGCCGTGCTGGCCTGGCTTGACGTCCAGTTTGCACTTCGAGTCGAGCGAGCGACGTGCGCTCTTCAGGAACAGGTCGGTGCCTTCACGGCGCGACAGTTTTGCTTTTGGTCCGATATAACGTGCCACGTTGAATCCTTTGATGTATTAATCACGCCCCGGAGGCATCGCGTGCGATGCGGCAGGCGCTAGTCCGCCGCTCGATTGCGACAGACGTGGCTTGAAAAACCGCCCACCGTAAAAACGGCAGACGACAAGAGCCGGGCAGTATAACCCATTTTCAGGGCACTGCGCCGGTCAATCTGGTAAAACACAACGGGGCGCAAGGCCCCGTCGTTGGCTTTTCGCGACGCAGGACGGTCCAAAGACCGCCCTGCTGTCACCTCAGCATTGTCGTATTAGATACGACGACGCTTCGGCGGACGGCAGCCGTTGTGCGGAACCGGGGTCACGTCCTGGATTTCGGTGATCTTGATGCCCAGGTTGTTCAGTGCACGCACAGCCGACTCACGGCCAGGGCCTGGGCCCTTGATGCGCACTTCCAGGTTCTTCACGCCCGATTCCTGAGCGACCTTGCCCGCGGCTTCGGCAGCAACCTGCGCTGCGAACGGGGTCGATTTGCGCGAACCCTTGAAGCCGGCGCCGCCGGAGGTTGCCCACGACAGAGCGTTGCCCTGACGGTCGGTGATCGTGATGATGGTGTTGTTGAAGGACGCGTGCACGTGGGCGATGCCCTCGGCGACGTTCTTCTTGACTTTCTTGCGTGCGCGGGCTGCTGCTGCGGCTGCGCTGCTCTGTTGCTTGGCCATGGTCGGTTCCTAGATTATTTCTTGAGCGATTGAGCTGCCTTGCGCGGGCCCTTGCGGGTACGAGCATTGGTGCGGGTACGCTGACCGCGCACTGGCAGGCCCTTGCGGTGACGCATGCCGCGGTAGCAGCCCAGGTCCATCAGACGCTTGATGTTCATGGACAGTTCGCGGCGCAGGTCGCCTTCCACGACAAACTTCGCAACTTCGTCGCGCAGCTTCTCGAGTTCGTTATCGTCGAGGTCCTTGACCTTCTTGTTGGTAGCGATGCCGGTCGAATCGCAGATCTTCTGCGAACGTGGGCGGCCAATACCGTAGATAGCCGTCAGGCCGATCACGGTGTGCTGATGATTTGGGATGTTAACCCCTGCAATACGTGCCATTCGTTATTCCTCGAAATTAACCTTGACGCTGCTTGTGACGCGGCTCGACGCAGATCACACGGACCACGCCCTTGCGCTTGATGATCTTGCAGTTGCGGCAGATCCGCTTGACTGAAGCGTTAACTTTCATTTTGCACTCTCTTCGGTTCGTTTACTTTAATGATTTTTACTTGGTGCGGAACACAATGCGGGCCCGGGACAGGTCATACGGGGTCAGTTCCACCGTCACCTTGTCACCCGGGAGAATGCGGATGTAATTCATGCGCATTTTACCCGAGATATGTCCCAGAACCACGTGCCCGTTTTCCAGCTTCACGCGAAATGTTGCGTTCGGGAGATTCTCCAGAATCTCCCCTTGCATTTGGATGACGTCGTCTTTTGCCATTCGGTCTATGCCTTCCCCGCTTAACGCGACGGAATTCCGCCCTTGAAGTTAGCCTTCCGCAACAATGAGTCGTACTGTTGCGACATGACGTAGTTCTGCACTTGTGCCATGAAGTCCATCGTCACCACAACAACGATGAGGAGCGACGTGCCACCGAAGTAGAAAGGAACTTTCCACTGCGAGGTCATGAACTCCGGCACCAGGCACACCAGGGTGATATAGACCGCACCGGCCAGGGTCAGGCGCATCAGGATCTTGTCGATGTAGCGTGCAGTCTGCTCGCCCGGACGGATGCCCGGAACAAACGCGCCGCTCTTCTTCAAGTTGTCCGCCGTTTCCTTGCTGTTAAATACCAGCGCCGTGTAGAAGAAGCAGAAGAACACAATCGCCACCGCATACAGCAACGCGTGGATCGGCTCACCGGTAGCCAGCGAAGCAGCCAGGTCTTTCAGGAACCCGATGAACGGGCCGCTGGCGTCCTTGCCTCGCGTGTACCAGTCGACGATCGTCGCCGGGAACAGGATGATCGAGGAGGCGAAGATCGGCGGGATCACGCCTGCCATGTTCAGCTTCAAGGGCAGGTGGCTGGTTTGGCCACCGTAGATCTTGTTGCCGACCTGGCGTTTAGCGTAATTGACCAGGATCTTGCGCTGCCCGCGTTCCACGAACACGACGGCATACGTCACGGCCACCACCAGAACCACGATGATGATCGCGGCGATGCTGCTGATCGAACCGTTCGAAACCAGGGTGAACAGGCCACCCAGGGCCGACGGTAGACCTGCTGCGATACCGGCAAAAATGATGATCGAAATACCGTTGCCAAGACCACGCTCGGTGATCTGCTCGCCCAGCCACATGAGGAACATGGTGCCGGTCAGGAGCGTCACCACCGTGACGAAGCGGAAGCCCATGCCCGGATCGAGCACGAGACCAGGCTGCGCTTCGAGCGCGACCGCGATGCCGAACGCCTGGAACAGTGCCAGTGCCACCGTGAAGTAACGGGTGTACTGGGTGATCTTGCGGCGGCCGGCTTCGCCCTCTTTCTTCAGCGCCTCGAGTTGCGGCGAGACGATCGATGCAAGCTGCATGATGATCGAAGCCGAAATGTAAGGCATGATGCCGAGGGCGAACACGGTAAAGCGGGACAGGGCGCCACCCGAGAACATGTTGAACATGCCCAGGATGCCGCCTTCGTTCTGCTTGAACAGCGCTGCCAGCTGCACCGGGTCAATCCCGGGGACCGGGATGTGAGCACCGATGCGGTACACGACCAATGCGCCAAGCAAAAACCACAGCCGACCCCAGGGGAAGCCGGAAGCGGCGCTTTTACCAAGTTGTGAATTAGTCGCCAATTTTTGCTCCGATCAGGCAGGGCCGCAATTAAGCGACCGAACCGCCAGCTGCTTCGATCGCGGCGCGTGCGCCGGCAGTTGCCTTCAGGCCCTTGAGGGTCACCGCTTTGGTGATCTCGCCCGACAGGATGACGCGCACGTCGCGTGCCACCACCGGCAGGATGCCTGCTTGCTTGAGCACCAGGATGTCGATTTCGCCGACAGCCAGGTTGTTCAGGTCCGACAGACGAACTTCAGCCTTGAAGGTTGCGTTCAGCGACTTGAAGCCGCGCTTCGGCAGACGGCGCTGCAGAGGCATCTGACCGCCTTCGAAGCCGACTTTGTGGAAGCCGCCCGAACGCGATTTCTGACCCTTGTGACCGCGGCCGGCAGTCTTGCCCAGGCCCGAGCCGATACCGCGGCCAACGCGGCGCTTCGCGTGCTTGGCGCCGTCAGCTGGTTGAATGGTATTGAGTTCCATTGATTTCTCCGTACGTAAGCCCGAGGGCTTACGAAACAACTTTAACGAGGTACGCGACTTTGTTGATCATGCCACGCACAGCTGGGGTGTCCTGCAGCTCGGAGACCGAGTTGACACGACGCAGACCCAGGCCGCGCACGGTGGCACGGTGATCCTGACGGGTACCGATCAGGCCCTTGACGAGCTGAACTTTGACAGTGTTTGCCATGTGTGTTCCCCTTAACCCAGGATGTCTTCAACCGACTTGCCGCGCTTGGCAGCGATATCGGAAGCAGTGCTCATTTTCGACAGGCCGTCGAGGGTCGCGCGAACCAGGTTGTACGGGTTCGACGAACCGGTCGACTTGGCGACCACGTCGGTCACGCCCATCACCTCGAAGATAGCGCGCATTGCGCCACCAGCGATCACGCCGGTACCAGGCTTGGCCGGCATCATCATGACGCGCGAGGCGCCGTGACGGCCCGACACGGTGTGGTGCAGCGTACCGTTCTTGAGGGGCACCTTGATCAGGTTGCGGCGGGCTTCTTCCATCGCTTTTTGCACGCCGACAGGAACTTCCTTCGACTTGCCCTTGCCCATGCCGATGCGGCCATCGCCGTCACCGACAACGGTCAGCGCTGCAAAACCCATGATACGACCACCCTTCACCACTTTGGTGACGCGGTTGATCGCGATCATTTTCTCGCGCATGCCATCATCCGGCTTGTCGCTTTGCATTTTTGCTTGCATTTTTGCCATGACGATTCTTCCTTAGAACTTCAGACCGGCTTCACGCGCGGCTTCCGCCAGCGCCTTCACACGGCCGTGGTAACGGAAACCCGAACGGTCGAATGCGACTTCGGTGATTCCTGCTTTCAGTGCTTTTTCTGCGACGCGCTTGCCGACCAGGGCAGCAGCGGCAGCGTTGCCGCCGGCGCCGGTCTTGCCAGCCAGTTCAGCACGCACTTCAGCTTCCAGCGTCGAGGCCGACACCAGCACCTTAGCGTCCGGGCTGATCAGGTTCGCATAGATGTGCAGGTTGGTGCGGTGAACCGACAGACGGTTCACGCCCAGCTGGGCGATCTTGATGCGGGTTTGACGTCCGCGACGCAGACGCGATTGTTTCTTGTCCATGTCAGCTCCGATTATTTCTTCTTGGTTTCTTTAAGCTTCACCACTTCGTCCGAATAACGGACGCCCTTGCCCTTGTAAGGCTCAGGAGCGCGGTAAGCGCGCACTTCAGCGGCCGTCTGGCCGACCTTCTGGCGATCGATACCCTTGATCACGATTTCGGTCGGGGTCGGGGTGACCGCGGTGACGCCTTCCGGCATCGCGTGCAGCACCGGGTGCGAGAAGCCCAGCGACAGGTTCAGGGCGTTGCCCTGCACAGCTGCCTTGTAGCCCACGCCCACCAGGTTCAGCTTCTTCTCGAAGCCCTTGGTGACGCCGGTAACCATGTTGTTGACCAGGGCGCGCAGGGTGCCCGACATGGCGTTCGATTCACGGGAATCGTCCACCACGTCGAAAGTCAGCGTGCCGTTGTTGTTTTCCACTTTGACCAGGCCGTTCAGCGACTGGGTCAGGGTGCCGAGCGGGCCCTTGACGGTGATCGACGACGCATTGATTGCGACTTCGGCACCTGCCGGGACGGCGATTGGCATCTTAGCTACTCGAGACATGTCTACTCCTTAAGCCACGTAGCACAGCACTTCGCCACCGACGCCGGTAGCACGTGCTTTGCGATCGGTCATCACGCCTTGCGGGGTCGAGACGATTGCCACGCCCAGGCCATTCATGACCGACGGGATTTCGTTCTTGCCCTTGTAGACGCGCAGGCCAGGACGGGACACGCGCTCGATGCGCTCGATGACCGGACGGCCGGTGTAATATTTCAAACCGATTTTCAGTTCAGCCTTGCCACCTTCGGTGGTCACGGCGAAATCTTCGATGTAACCCTCGTCCTTCAGGACGTTGGCGATCGCAACTTTGACTTTCGAGGACGGCATGTTGACGGTGGTCTTCGAAACGGTCTGTGCGTTGCGGATGCGGGTCAGCATATCGGCGATAGGATCGCTCATACTCATTGCTTATCTCTCCTATTACCAGCTAGCTTTGGTCATACCCGGGATTTCGCCTTTCATGGCGAATTCGCGGAGTTTGGTACGGGCCAGACCGAATTTACGGAAGGTGCCACGTGGACGGCCGGTCATGGCGCAGCGGTTACGCTGGCGGGTCGGCGCCGAGTTACGCGGCAGGGCCTGCAGCTTCAGGCGTGCTTCGTAACGTTCTTCTTCCGACTTCGACTGGTCGTCGATGATTGCTTTCAGAGCTGCACGCTTTGCGGCGAATTTCTCCACCAGGTCTGCACGCTTCTGTTCGCGGTTAATCAGTGCAAGTTTTGCCATGCTCTTAGTTCCTGAACGGGAATTTGAAGGCGGCGAGCAGCGCTTTGGCTTCTTCGTCGGTCTTAGCGGTGGTGGTGATCGAGATGTTCATGCCACGCAGCGCATCGATCTTGTCGTAATCGATTTCCGGGAAGATGATCTGCTCTTTGACGCCGATGTTGTAGTTGCCACGGCCATCGAAGGATTTGCCGTTCACACCACGGAAGTCACGCACGCGCGGCAGGGCCACGGTGATGAAGCGGTCCAGGAATTCGTACATGCGATTGCCACGCAGGGTGACCATCGTGCCGATCGGGTAGCCTTCGCGGATCTTGAAGCCTGCGATTGCCTTGCGTGCCTTGGTGACGACCGGCTTCTGGCCGGCGATCTTGGTCAGGTCGCCAGTGGCGTGCTCGATGACCTTCTTGTCGGCGACTGCTTCCGACAGACCCATGTTCAGGGTGATCTTGGTCAGGCGCGGGACTTCCATGATCGACTTGTAACCGAATTTCTCGGTCAGTTCGGCGACGACTTTGTCTTTGTAAATTTGTTGGAGACGGGCCATTTATCTTACCCCTTCACTACTTCGCCGTTCGACTTGAAGACGCGGACTTTTTTGCCGTCCACATCTTTGAAGCCAACGCGATCTGCCTTGCCGGTCGCAGCGTTGAACAGCGCGACGTTCGACACGTGAATCGGCATAGTCTTGTCGACGATACCACCAGTAACACCGGTCATCGGGTTCGGCTTGGTCGCTTTCTTAGCGACGTTGACGCCTTCAACGATGACGTGCTCAGCGTCTACACGCTTCTGAACGACGCCACGCTTGCCCTTGTCCTTACCGGCCAGAACGATGACTTCGTCGTTTTTACGAATTTTATCCATGTCGATTCCTTACAGAACTTCAGGTGCCAGCGACACGATCTTCATGAACTTCTCGGTACGCAGTTCACGCGTGACCGGTCCAAAGATACGGGTGCCGATCGGCTCCAGCTTGGCGTTCAGCAGGACAGCGGCATTGCCGTCGAACTTGACCAGGGAACCGTCCTGGCGGCGCACACCTTTAGCGGTACGCACAACCACGGCGTTGTAAATTTCGCCCTTCTTGACGCGACCACGCGGCGCAGCCACCTTGACGGTGACCTTGATGATGTCGCCAATGCTCGCATAACGGCGCTTCGAGCCGCCCAACACCTTGATGCACAGAACTTCCTTGGCACCGGTGTTGTCGGCTACTTCGAGCCGGCTTTCGGTTTGAATCATGATATTTTCTTTCCCAACTTAAGCCGTAGAAAACCCCACGGAAACCGTGGGCCTGCGGTCAGTCTTGGTCCCGCCATGACGCCCCTGCTGGAGCCCCATGTTTGGGTGATGGACTTTCCATTCGTTACAGGCCGCAGAACCGCGGAGGAATACTGCGGCAACACATGAACGAAGCCCGCTAGTATCACAGATACCAGCGGGCCACGCAAGACAAATTTTTAGGCTTTAGATGACCTGTGCTTGCTGCACAACACGGGTCACGGTCCAGGCCTTCGTCTTCGAGATCGGGCGACCTTCCGTGATCTCGACCGTGTCGCCGGTCTTGACCTGGTTGGTCTCGTCGTGCGCGTGATACTTGTTCGAACGCACGATGATCTTGCCGTACAGCGGGTGCTTCACGTGACGCTCGATCAGGACGGTCACCGTCTTGTCCATTTTGTCGGACACGACCTTGCCGACCAGCGTACGCTTCAGCGCCGTTTTAGTGGTGTCGTTCATTTGGCTTCCTTCGAGTTCATCACAGTCTTCACACGCGCGATGTCGCGACGTACTTTCTTGAGCTGCGCGGTATTGCCCAGCTGCTGGGTAGCGATTTGCATGCGCAGGCCGAACTGGGCCTTCAGCAGCTCATTCAGCTCCTTCTGCAGCGCTTCCTGGTCCTTGCCGCGGAGTTCCGATGCTTTCATATTCAACTCCTGTTATTGGCCGACTTGACGGACCACGAAGGTGGTCGCCAGCGGCAGTTTGGCAGCGGCCAGGCGGAACGCTTCGCGCGCCAGTTCTTCAGCAACGCCGTCCATCTCGTACAGGACTTTGCCTGGCTGGATTTCAGCGACGTAGTACTCCGGGTTACCCTTACCGTTACCCATACGGACTTCGGCCGGCTTGTTCGAGATCGGCTTGTCCGGGAAGATACGGATCCAGATACGGCCGCCACGCTTGATGTGACGGGTCATCGCACGACGTGCAGCTTCGATCTGGCGTGCGGTGATACGGCCGCGGGCAACTGCCTTCAGGCCGAACTCACCGAACGACACCGAGGTGCCGCGGGTGTGCGAAATGCCGGTGTTACGGCCCTTCTGCTCTTTACGATACTTTCTGCGGTTTGGCTGCAGCATGCTTATTCTCCTGCTTTCTCAGCAGCCGGCTTGGCAGCGCGGCGGCCTGCTGGTGCGGTACCTGGCTTGGCGCCCGGACGGCCACGGCCGGCAGGCTTGCCATCATCGCGGCGCGGGCCGCGTGGCTTCTTCTCGTCGGCCGGGACGTCGATCACAGGTGCTTCGCCCGTTGCCGAACGATCGCCCTTGTAGACCCACACCTTAACGCCGATGATGCCGTAGGTGGTCGATGCTTCGCTGGTGCCGTAGTCGATATCGGCGCGCAGGGTGTGCAGAGGCACACGGCCTTCGCGGTACCATTCGGTACGTGCGATTTCGATGCCGTTCAGACGGCCCGACGACATGATCTTGATGCCGACGGCGCCCAGACGCATGGCGTTCTGCATCGCGCGCTTCATGGCGCGGCGGAACATGATGCGCTTTTCGAGCTGCTGGGCGATCGAGTCGGCGATCAGCTGCGAATCGATCTCAGGCTTGCGGATCTCTTCGATATTGACGTGCACAGGCACGCCCATGATCTTCGCCAGCGACGACTTCAGCACTTCGATGTCTTCGCCCTTCTTGCCGATCACGACGCCAGGACGCGACGAGTAGATCGTGAAGCGTGCGTTCTTGGCAGGACGCTCGATGACGACGCGGCCGACCGAAGCGTTCTTCAGCTTCTTCTTCAGGAAAGCGCGTGCTTCCAGGTCTTCCTTCAGCATGTCGGCGAAGTTGCCGTTGCCAGCGTACCAGCGCGACGCCCAGTTACGGGTGACCGCCAGGCGGAAGCCGGTTGGGTGGATTTTCTGACCCATCGTGTGACCCCTTAGTTACCGACAGTCACGTAGATGTGACAGGATTGTTTCGAAATACGATCGCCGCGGCCCTTCGCACGTGCGGTGAAGCGCTTCAGGATCGGGCCCTTTTCAACGTAGATCTGCACGACCTTCAGCTCGTCGATGTCGGCGCCATCGTTGTGTTCCGCGTTGGCGATTGCCGACTCCAGAACCTTCTTGATGATGGTCGCGCCCTTCTTCGGGCTGAACTGCAGAATGTTGAGTGCTGCGTCAACTTTCTTGCCGCGGATCAGGTCCGCAACCAGGCGGCCCTTTTGTTCCGACAGGCGAACGCCTTTGAGGATTGCTTTAGTTTCCATTATCGTTTCGCCTTCTTGTCAGCAGCGTGGCCCTTGAACGTACGGGTCAGCGCGAATTCGCCGAGCTTGTGGCCGACCATGTTCTCCGACACGTACACCGGCACGTGGACCTTGCCGTTGTGCACAGCGATGGTCAGACCGATGAAGTCCGGGGTGATCGTCGAGCGGCGCGACCAGGTTTTGACTGGCTTCTTGTCTTTGGTCGCTTGCGCGGCTTCGACTTTCTTCACCAGGTGGGCGTCAATGAACGGCCCTTTTTTCAATGAACGAGTCATGTTTTATCCCTTATTTCTTGCCGCGGCGCGAGACGATCATCGACGAAGTGCGCTTGTTCGAACGCGTCTTCTTGCCCTTGGTCTGCTGGCCCCATGGCGACACCGGATGGCGACCTGCTGCCGTACGGCCTTCACCACCACCGTGCGGGTGGTCGATCGGGTTCATGACGACACCGCGGACGGTCGGGCGGACACCGCGCCAACGCATCGCACCGGCTTTACCGATCTTGCGCAGGCTGTGCTCGGCATTGCCGACTTCACCCACGGTTGCACGGCACTCGATGTGCACGCGACGGACTTCACCCGAGCGCAGGCGAACCTGGGCGTAGGTGCCTTCGCGGGCCATCAGGACGACAGCGGCGCCGGCGGTGCGGGCCATCTGTGCGCCTTTACCCGGCAGCATTTCGACGCAGTGCATCACGGTACCAACCGGGATGTTGCGGATCGGCAGGCAGTTACCGGCCTTGATCGGTGCTTCCGAACCGTTCATCAGGGTATCGCCGACAGCGACGCCCTTCGGAGCGATGATGTACGCACGGGCGCCGTCCGCGTAGCACAGCAGAGCGATGTGCGCAGTACGGTTCGGGTCGTATTCGATACGCTCGACCTTGGCAGGGATACCGTCCTTGCTGTTACGCTTGAAGTCCACGACACGGTAGTGCTGCTTGTGGCCACCGCCGATGTGGCGGGTGGTGATGTGACCGTTGTTGTTACGGCCAGCAGTCTTCGATTTCTTCTCAACCAGGGCTGCGAACGGACGGCCTTTGTACAGGTCGCTGTTCACAACCTTCACCATGCCGCGGCGGCCTGGGGAGGTTGGCTTCATCTTAACGAGTGCCATTATTTAGCCTCCTCGACAAAATTGATTTCCTGGCCCGGCTTGAGGGCCACGAAAGCGCGCTTGGTGTGGTTGCGGCGACCGGTGAAACGGCCCGAACGCTTGACCTTGCCTTCGCGGTTGACGGTTTGCACCGATTCCACTTCGACCTTGAACAGCAGTTCGACGGCAGCCTTGATTTCCGGCTTGGTTGCATCCGGCAGAACCTTGAACACGATCTGTTCGTTCTTTTCAGCGACGAAGGTCGCCTTTTCGGAAATAACCGGAGCCAGCAGCACCTTCATCAGGCGCTCTTCGCTGAATTTGATAGCGGTGCTCATGCGTACATCTCCTCGATCTTGGCCAGAGCAGCTTTGGTGACCAGGACTTTCTTGTAGAACACCAGCGACATCGGATCGGCTGCCTTCGGCTCGACGACGAGCACGTTTGGCAGGTTGCGCGATGCCAGTTCCAGGTTTTCATCGATGGTGTCGGTGATCACCAGGACCGATTCCAGGCCCATGCCCTGCAGCTTTTGCGACAGCAGCTTGGTCTTCGGAGCTTCGATCGACAGGTTTTCGACAACGTTCAGACGGCCTTCGCGGGCCAGCTGCGAGAAGATCGAGCAGATACCTGCGCGGAACATCTTCTTGTTGACCTTGTGCGAGAAGTTCTCGTCCGGGGTGTTCGGGAAGATACGACCACCGCCGCGCCACAGAGGCGACGACGACATACCAGCACGAGCGCGGCCGGTGCCTTTTTGGCGCCATGGCTTCTTCGTGGTGTGGCTGACTTCTTCACGGTCTTTCTGCTTGCGGTTGCCGCTGCGCGCGTTGGCGGCGTAGGCGACCACGATCTGGTGGATCAGGGCTTCGTTGTATTCGCGGCCGAACACGGTGTCGGCAGCTGCAACGCCGGCGCCAGCTTGACCTTGCTCATTCAGGAGCTGGAGTTCCATACTTAGGCTCCTTTCTTGGCTTTGGTTTTGACAGCCGGCTTGACGATCACCTGGCCGTTCTTGGCGCCAGGAACGGCACCTTTCACGAGCAGCAGCTGACGGTCAGCGTCGATGCGGGCGATTTCCAGGTTCTGGGTGGTGACGGTAACGTCGCCCATGTGACCGGTCATGCGCTTGCCTGGGAACACGCGGCCCGGATCCTGCGCCATACCGATGGAGCCAGGAACGTTGTGCGAACGCGAGTTACCGTGGGTAGCACGGCCCGAAGCAAAGTTGTAACGCTTGATGGTACCGGCGTAGCCCTTACCGATCGAGGTGCCCTGCACGTCGATTTTCTGGCCCACTTCGAACATCGAAGCATTGATGGTGTCGCCGGCTTTGAGTTCAGCGGCTTTGGTGGAATCGATGCGGAATTCACGCAGCATCGTGCCGGCTTCGACGCCAGCTTTGGCGTAGTGACCAGCAGCAGCCTTGTTCACGCGGGAAGCGCGACGCTGGCCGAAGACGACTTGCACAGCAGTGTAGCCGTCAGTTTCAGGGGTTTTGACTTGCGCAACACGGTTGTTGGACACGTCCAGCACGGTGACAGGGATCGAATCGCCGTCATCCGTGAAGATACGCATCATGCCAACCTTGCGACCGAGGAGGCCCAGGCTCATTTTTTCTCCATTCCCACCTACGATTGGGCGGGGCTAATTAGTACTACTAAAAAAGCATGGGCTGAAAAAGACGTGCCCATACCGAAGCCGGCTAGTATAGCGCGCAAACGGCAACGGCGCAACAGGATAAATCGAGGTGACCTCGGCCTGTTGCGTTTTCCGCAGTAGCTGGAGAGAGCAAGGAATCTGACCTGCTGGTCAGCACAGAAAAGGCACACCGCTGCGCCTTTTCTCTGCAGGCTACGACCATTGCTGGGAGCCTGCGATCTGGAAGTCTGGTGGGCGGTGCAGGATTCGAACCTGCGACCCCTTGGATGTCGACCAAGTATTCTAACCAGCTGAACTAACCGCCCGGGGAGCCGCATTATACGTAGCAGCCCGACAGTTTTGCAATAGCTTTTTTTCGGACGTGTTTTGCATGTTCTCCAACATGTCCTCCCGGATCGCCGGTTGTCGATGCCGCCGCGAAATGCTATTGTACAAATGCATTTTGCGGGCGACCTTCCCGCCCCTCCCGCTTTTCACGTTCCCTTCGCCGGCAGATGACGGTGCGTCCAGCGCACCATGCCTGCCCTTTTTTCCTGGCGTGCCCGCCTCCCGGCGGATCCAGCGCGCCCCGACCCGGTCCGCCGCCCCAGGTGCGCGGACGCATCGCAGATAAGGATGATTCATGACTGTTATTGACTCGCAACGCTGGTCCCGCCCCCTCGATCCCGCCCGCCTCGTGCTCGCCACCGACCTCGACGGCACCCTGCTCGCGGGCACCCATGAGGCGCGGCGCCGCGTGCGCGACCTGTTCGCTGCGGCCGCCGAGGCCCCTGCGGACGCCCGCCCCACCCTGGTCTTCGTGACCGGACGCGGCCTGGAAACCGTCATGCCCCTGCTGAGCGATCCCACCATCCCGAGCCCCGACTACATCATCGCCGACGTCGGCGCCACCGTGGTCGACCGCGAGCTGCGGCCGGTGGAGCCGATCCAGCACGAGCTGACCGCGCACTGGCCGGGCAGCCAGGCGGTGCTGCGCGCCCTGTCCGGCTTCCCGCAGCTGGTGCGCCAGAGCGTGCCACAGGAACGGCGCTGCTCCTTCCTGGCGTCCGAAGATGCCGTCACGCCGGCGCTGCAGGCGGCGGTGGAAGCGCTCGGCTGCGAGCTGCTGTTCTCGGCCGGACGCTACCTCGACGTACTGCCGCGCGGCGTCGGCAAGGGCGCGGCGCTGCGTCGCCTGGCCGCCGCGGCCGGCTTTGACCCGGCCAGCGTGGTGGTAGCGGGCGACACCCTGAACGACCTGTCGATGTTCGAAGCCGGCTTCCGCGGCGTGGTGGTGGGCGGCGCCGAGCCGGCACTGGTCGAGCGCGTGCGCAGGAACGCGCGCGTGCACGTGGCGTCCGTGGAGGGCTGCGGCGGCATCCTGGAAGGCCTGGCACGGCACGGCATGCCGCTTGGCGCCGCGGCCGCGCCGAGCGCCGATCCGGTATCCGGCGAGGCCGAACTGGTGATGGTCTACCACCGCCTGCCCTACGACGAACTGGTGGTGGACGGCGTCACCCTGCAGCGCCGCCCGAAGAGCCCGAACGGCATCATGCCGACCCTGCTGAACTTCTTCGCCGGCGGGCGCAAGGGCTCCTGGGTGGCCTGGTCGCAGCAGGAATCGCGCACGCCGGAAGGCTTCGAGACACACGTGGCGGTCGACCCGCAGCGCTACCCGCAGCTCAAGGCAGCGCGCATCGCCCTCACCGGCGAGGACATCGAGCTGTTCTACAAGAAGTTCTCGAAAGAGGCCTTTTGGCCGATCATCTTCTCCTTCCCGGACAAGGCCGAATTCCACCAGGCCCACTGGGAGCGCTTCCTGGAAGTGAACCGCCTGTTCGCCGAGCAGACCGCGCGCGAAGCCGCCCACGGCGCCACCGCCTGGATCCACGACTACAACCTGTGGATGGTGCCGGCTTTCCTGCGCCCGCTGCGCCCGGACCTGACGATCGCCTTCTTCCACCACACCGCCTTCCCCTCGAGCGACGTCTTCAACATCCTGCCGTGGCGGCGCGACATCATCGGCAGCCTGCTGCAGTGCGACTACGTGGGTTTCCACGTTCCGCGCTATGTCGAGAACTTCGTCGACGCGGTGCGCTCGTTCGCCCCCGTGGAAGTGGCCGGCAGCGTCCCGTGCGCGCCGCGCTTCCTCACCTATGGCTGCGCGCTCGGGGTCGACCGCATGATGACCGCGATCGAGGTCGGCGGACGGCGCGTGGCGCTGGGCGCCCATCCGGTGGGCACCGACGTGAAGCTGATCCAGCGCCTGGTGGACAATAGCGAAGTGCAGCGCCAGCTGGCCGAACTCGACGGCCTGCTGGAGGGCAGGACCGGGATCGTCTCGATCGAGCGCCTCGACTACGTCAAGGGCTCGCTGGAAAAGCTGCAGGCCTTCGAGCGCATGCTGGAGCGCCATCCCGAACTGCTGGGCAAGGTGACGCTGCTGAACATCGTCACCCCGGCCGCCAGCGGCATGGAGATCTACGACAGCCTGCGCGAAGAGCTCGACCGCACCGTGGGCCGCATCAACGGCCGCTTCTCGACCCTCGACTGGGTCCCGGTGCGCTATTTCTACCGCTCGCTGCCTTTCGAGGACGTGGTGGCCCACTACGCCGCCTGCGGCATCGCCTGGATCACCCCCCTGCGCGACGGCCTCAACCTGGTGGCCAAGGAGTACGTCGCCACCCGCCATGCGGTGGGACGCCCCGGGGTGCTGATCCTGTCCGAATTCGCCGGCGCCGCGGTCGAGCTGCACGGCGCCCTGCTGGTCAATCCTTACGACGCCAATGCCATGAGCGAGACCTTGTACCAGGCGCTGAGCATGGGCGCCGACGAAGTCGCCTACCGCGCCGCGCGGCTGGCCATGATCGTGGACGAGCACGACGTCACGCGCTGGGGCGAAGGCTTCCTGACTGCGCTGGCGCGCAATGAAACGCCGGCCGTCGACGAACGTCCGGCAGCGTGAAAGGAGTACACATGGATACCGTTTTCCTGGGTAACCCGGTGGCCGACTGGCTGATGGCGCTGGCCGCCGCCGCCGTGGTGGTGGCCGGCCTCGACGCCGTCAAGTCGATCCTGCTGCGGCGCCTGCGTTCCTTCGTGGCCGCCAATCCGGGCGGTTCGCGCGCGCTCGGCGCCGCCGTGGCCGCGCTGTCCCGGACCCGCCTGGTGGTATTGATCATCGTCGGACTGTATGCCGGCGCCAGCCTGCTGGCCCTGCCCGAGCGTACCCACCTCTTCATCAGCCGCGCCGCGATCGCGGCGGTGCTGATCCAGTGCGCGATCTGGGGCGACCATGCGCTGCGCGCCTGGCTGGCCGGCACCCGCGCCGAGCAGGCCGCCGACCCGGACCGCGTCACCTCGTCGGCCGCGATCGCCTTCCTCCTGCGCGTGGTCCTGTGGGCGGTGGTGGGCCTGATGACCCTCGATAACCTGGGCGTCAACATCACCGCCCTGGTGGCCAGCCTGGGGGTCGGCGGTATCGCCGTGGCACTGGCGGTGCAGAGCATCCTGGGCGACCTGTTCGCCAAGCTGTCCATCGTGCTCGACAAGCCCTTCGTGGTGGGCGACTTCATCATCGTCGACAAGATGCTGGGCACGGTGGAGAGCGTGGGCCTGAAGACCACCCGGGTGCGCAGCCTGGGCGGCGAGCAGATCGTGTTCTCGAACGCCGACCTGCTCAAGAGCCGCATCCACAACCTGCGCCGCATGGAGGCGCGCCGTGTGGTGTTCCAGGTGGCGGTGACCTACGACACGCCGGAACCCTCCCTGCGCGCCCTGCCCGGCCTGCTCGAAGACATCGTCGCGGCCCAGCCGCAGGTGCGCTTCGACCGCGCCCACCTGGCTTCGCTGGCGGCGCCCGCCTACACCTTCGAGATCGTGTACTACGTCGACAGCCCGGACTACCGCGTGTTCATGGACGTGCAGCAGGAAATCTACCTGCGCATCGTGGCGATGCTCGGCGAGCAGAAGATCCGCCTGGCGCTGCCGGCGCAGATGGTGCATCTGGGAGCGGCCGGCGAGCCGGTCGTGGACCAGGTTCCGGTCGAGACCCGGGCCGCAGCCTAAACCGGCGCAGTCGACTGGCGCACCACCAGGCTGCCCTGCAGCCGGCGGCGCATGCGCGGCCGGGCATCGCCGCGGATGCGCCCGACCAGCAGTTCGGTCAACTGCCGGCCCAGCGCATGGGTCGGCTGGGTGACGGAACTCAGGCGTGGCGTCGCGAACGCGGCCATGCCGAGGTCGTCGCCACCGACCACCGACAACTGGCCGGGCACCGCCACGCCGGCTTCCTGCGCCGCGCACAGGCCGCCCAGCGCCATCAGGTCGTTGCAGGCAAACACCGCCGTCGGCGGTGTGTCCAGCGCCAGCAGGCCTCGCACCGCGTCGTGGCCGCCGCCGCAATCGGGGCTCGCATGCACCAGGTAGCCGTCGGGCAGCGACAGGCCCGCATCCATCAGGGCACGGCGCAGGCCGGCGATGCGTTCCAGGCTGTGCGGTTCGGCCTGTGGCCCGGCCACGCAGGCGATGCGGAGGTGGCCCAGCTCGATCAGGTGGCGGGTGGCGGCATGGCCCGTCGCTTCGTGGTCGAGGCCGATGAAATCGGTGTCCACGGCCGGCACCTCGTGCTCGGCCAGCACGATCGGCACGCGCTGGCTGGCCAGCAGCGGGGCCAGTTCGTCGCGGGCGCTGCCGGCCACCAGGATCAGGCCATCGATGCGTTTCTCGGTCAGGCTGCGCAGGTGGGTGGCCTGGCGCTGCACGTCCCCGTAGCCGTTGCACAGCATGATGTTGTAGCCGACCTCGAAGGCCGCGTCCTCGATCCCGCGCAGCAGCTCGGCGAAGCAGGGATTGCTGTTGTCGGGAATGGAGACGCCGATGGTATGGCTCTTGTCGTTCTTGAGGCTGCGCGCCATCGCGTTCGGGATATAGCCCATCTCCTCGATGGTGGCCAGCACCTGCCTGCGCACGGCGTCGCTCACCGCCCGGGTCCCGTTGATCACGTGCGACACGGTCGAGGTCGATACGCCGACCCGCTCCGCCACCTGCTTCATTGTTGCCATTCTGCCTCCTTCGGGCGGCAATTATGACCGGAATGTTACGAAGCGGCCACTGGCGTATGGACATCACGAGAGTGAGTAATGTGAAATTCGGAGCGTGTACAATCAAATAGTTAACGCCGTCATCGGCGGCCGATCAACCCCCACCACGTAAGGAGTTCGTATGGCAATCAGTCTGCAGAAAGGCGGCAACGTCAACCTGAGCAAGGAAGCACCTGGCCTCACCAAGGTGATCATTGGCCTGGGCTGGGACCCGCGTTCCACCGACGGCGCCGCCTTCGACCTGGACGGCAGTGCATTCATGCTGAAAGCCGACGCCAAGGTGCGCGGCGACACCGACTTCATCTTCTACAACAACCTGAAGTCGAGCGACGGCTCGGTGGTCCATGCCGGCGACAACACCACCGGGCAGGGCGAGGGCGACGACGAGAAGATCGCGGTCGACCTGTCGCGCGTCCCGGCCGAGGTCGAGAAGGTCTCGTTCTGCGTCACCATCCACGACGCCGACGCGCGCCGCCAGAACTTCGGCATGGTCGCCAAGGCGTATATCCGCTGCCTGAACGCCAATGGCGAAGCCGAGATCGCGCGCTACGACCTGTCCGAGGACAGCTCGACCGAAACCGCGATGATCTTCGGCGAACTGTACCGCCACGGCGGCGAATGGAAGTTCCGCGCCGTCGGCCAGGGCTTCAAGGGCGGCCTGGGTCCGCTCGCACGCTCGTTCGGCGTCAACGTCTAAACACAAGAGCGCCCAAGAGCGCCTGTTTTTACGCGCCCGCTGCCCCGCGGGCGCGTACGTCCACCTGTCTTGAAAGACTTCATGCGCGTTTGGTACAACAGGACCTTTTCGTCCATCTACGCCGCGATCCGGCTGATCCGCGAGGCCGACACCGCCCAGCGTTTCACCATCATTCACAGCAATGCCAACCGCCATACCCCGGCGGCGCGCCTGGCCCATGAGTTCCACGGCGAGCCCGTCGGCCTGGAGCCGGCTGCCTACGTCGAGTGGTGCCTGGAGTTCTGCCGCAAGCAGCGCATCGACATCTTCGTGCCGGGCCGCGAAGCCACCACCCTGGCCGCGCAGCACGCACGCTTCCTGGAAATAGGCACGCGCGTGCTGAGCGCGGCCACGCCGCAGAAACTCCAGCTCATGCACGACAAGGCGGGCTTCTATGCGGAGACCGATCTGCCGCAGGCGCCAGTGGCCGAGTTCCGCCGCTTCGACAACCTCGGCCAGTTCGATGCCGCCTGGGCCGAGCTGCGCCCGCGCCATGCGAAGCTGTGCATCAAGCCCGCGCGCGGCATCTACGGCATCGGTTTCGCCATCGTCGACGAAGAGCGCAGCAGCGCCGCCCTGCTCCTGGCGGGCGTCGAGTACCACATCGGCTACCAGGACCTGCGCCGCGGCCTGGCCGAGCTGAAGGCATTCCGCACCATGCTGCTGATGGAATTCCTCGAGGGCGCGGAGTACAGCGTCGACTGCGTGGGCGACAACGGCCGCCTGGTGGCGGCGGTGGCGCGCCGCAAGCCGGCGCAGGCCGGCAGCGGCCAGCTGATCGACATGCGCCCCGAGATCGTCGAGGCGACCGCCAAACTCGCCGCCGACTATGGCCTGAACGGCATCTTCAACGTGCAGTTCCGCGAAGCCGGCGGCAAGCCGCGGCTGCTCGAGATCAACCCGCGCATGTCGGGCGGCATCGGCATGGCCTGTGCGGCCGGGCCGAACCTGCCCTGGATCGCACTGAAGGGTTTCGCCGACGGTTTCGACACGGTCGAGGTGGCGCCGGTACGCAACGGCATGCGCGTGATCGAAGTCCCGGAAGCGCTGGAGCTGGCATGAACGCGAAGTCCGACCTGGGTGCCCTGTCACGGCGCAGCGTGGCCCTGCCCACCGGGACGCTCGACGTCGCGCTTGCCGAGGGCGCGGACGAGTTCGAAGAGCTGCTCGGCTTCGCGGCGCGCGCCAATGCCAAGCGCGGCTTCCTGTTCCTGAGCAAGGTGCTGGGCAAGCACTGGCCGGTGCGGCCATCGAGCATGCTCGCGATCCACGCGCGTCTCGCCGCCACCGTGCCGGCATGCGATGGTCCGGTGGTGTTCATCGCCATGGCGGAAACCGCGATCGGCCTGGGCCAGGGCGTGTTCGAAGCCTGGCTGCGCGCCAATCCCGGACGTGAAGCCCTGTTCATCCACACCACGCGCTACCGCGCAGGCAATGGTGAGCTGATCGAATTCGAGGAGGCGCACAGCCATGCGCCGCGCCAGTTCCTGCACATGCCGGAAGATCGTCACCTGCGCGCGCTGCTGCTGGCGGCCTCCACCCTGGTGCTGGTGGACGACGAAGCCAGCACCGGCAACACCTTCCTGAACCTGACCGAGGCCTGCCGCCGCCTCAATTCGGGCATCGCGCGCGTGCACCTGGCGACGATCACCAATTTCATGGGCGGGGAGGCCACCTCTGCCCTGTCCGGGCGCTTCGGCCTGCCGGTGACGATGGGCGCGCTGCTCAGCGGCGAGTACCGTTTCACGCCGGGCGACTATGTGGCCCCGGCCACCCCTGCCCAGCGTTTCGACCCGGATGCGGACCGCGGCGCCAGCACCGGTTTCGGCCGCCTGGGCCTGCGCTCCGCCTTGCGCACCCCCGAGGCGCTGGCGGACCGCCTGGCAGGCGAATTCGCGCCTGGCGCCAAGGTCGCCGTACTGGGCACCGGAGAATTCATGCATGCTGCCATGCTGCTGGGCGCGGCGCTGGAGCGGCGCGGCGTCGACGTCCGGGTGCAGTCGACCACCCGCTCGCCGATCCTGACCTGGGGTGCGGTGAGCCACGCACTGCGCTTCCCCGACAACTACGGCGAGGGCATCGCCAATTTCATCTACAACATCGCGCCCGGCCAGTACGAGCACGTGCTGGTCTGCCACGAGACCGCGCCCAACGCCCCCTTGCGCGAGCTCGCCGCTCTGCTGGATGCGCGCCTGTTCCACTTCCTGCCCGAGGCTGACGTTGAAGAAGTTCCTGTTCGCTGACCTGGACGACACGCTGTTCCAGACCTTCGAGAAATGCGCCGCCGCGGATGCGCTCGAGCCGGCCGCCTATTACAAGGATGGCAGCATCTGCTCGTACACCACACGCGCCCAGCGCGCTTTCCTGAGCTTCGTGCAGGACGGCATGACCGTGATCCCGACCACGGCGCGCGACCATGACGGCCTGCGCCGCGTGCACCTGCCCTTCGACAGCTACGCCGTCATCAACTATGGCGGCGTGGTGCTGCAGCCCGGCGGCAGCGCCGACATGCCCTGGCTGGAAGGGATGCGCAGCGCGATGCACGCCGCCCTGCCCGGCCTGCAGGAGCTGGCGCGGCACATCGACGACTATGCCGGACGCACGGGCTTCGGCGGGCGCGCGCGCATGATCGAGGATTTCGCCACGCCCTTCTTCCTGGTCGTGAAAGACCCGGACAAGCGCCACGAGCGCCTGGCGCCGGTCGAGGAAGAGGTGGTGCGCCCCTGGATCGCGGACGGCCGCCCGGACTATGTCGTGCACCGCAACGGCAACAACCTGGCCATCCTGCCGAAGGTGCTGGACAAGGCCAATGCGGTGGCCCATATCACCGGCAAGTTGCGCGCCGAGCACGGCGACATCGTCACCTTCGGCATGGGCGACAGCCGTTCCGACGCGCGCTTCATGGCCGCCTGCGACTACGCCATCGTGCCGCGCGCCACCCAGCTCGCGCGCCTGACCGTGGAGGCCCTGTGAGCTTCCCGGGCAGCTACCGCGCCGGCGAGGTGGACTTCCTGCTCACGCGTTTGCAGGCTCGGGAGTTCACCAGCGTGCATGACAAGGAGCGCCTGATCCAGTCGGGGCAGCGCCACTACAGCCAGATGCTGTCTCCTGAATCGCTGCCCTCGCCGCGCTACATGGCCGTGTTCGAGGATGCCTGCCGCGCCAACAATGCACGCATGGCGGCGGACTGCCTGCGCCTGGCCGGCCTCATCGCCGCGCGGCGCACCGGCGCCATCGCCGTGGTCTCGCTGGCGCGCGCCGGCACCCCGGTGGGCGTGGTGGTGGCGCGGCTGCTGCGCGAGGTGCTCGAACGCGAGGCGGTCCACTATTCGGTGTCGATCGTGCGCGACCGCGGCATCGACCGGGCCGCCCTGCGCCACGTCCTGGCCCAGGGCCACGCGCCGGAGTCGATCGTGTTCGTGGACGGCTGGACCGGCAAGGGCGTGATCGCGCGCGAGCTGGCGCTGTCCGTGTCCGCCTTCAATGCGGCGCAGGGGACCGGCATCGACAATGGCCTGTACGTGCTGTCGGACCTGGCCGGCGCCGCTGCCGTTGCGGCCTCCGGCGACGACTACCTGATCCCGTCGAGCATCCTGAATGCCACGGTGTCGGGGCTGGTGAGCCGCACGGTGCTGGACGAACGGATTGGTCCGGACGACTTCCACGGCTGCGTCTACTACGGCGAGTTTGCTCCCCATGACCAGTCGCAACGCTTTGCCGATGCGCTGGTGACGCTGGCGAAGGCTGGCGGCGACCTGCCGCAAGCCACGCCGCCGGACGCGAGAGCGGCTGCCGAACGCTCGCGCACCTACCTCGAGGATGCGATGGAACGCTACGGCATCACCGACATCAATCTCATCAAGCCCGGCATCGGCGAGGCCACCCGCGTGCTGCTGCGCCGCGTGCCGCGCCTGCTGGTGCTGCGCCAGCCGGGCGCCCCGGACGTGCGGCACCTGGAAGTGCTGGCCGAAGAAAAACAGGTACCGGTCGCGGTCGACCCGCTTCTGCCCTATCACGCAGTTTCCCTGATCAGGAGTGCATCGGATGCTTAAGTCTTTAGGCGCGTCATTGTACGTGCCGGCCAATCACAAGGACCTGGCCAGAATCGCCAACGGCGAGAAGCTGCCGGACGCGCGCTCGCTCATTTTCTGTCTTGAAGACGCCATTGCCGACCGCGAACTGAGCTGGTCGCTGTTCAACCTCTCGGTGGTGCTGGCGAACATGCGCAGCGAGGTCACGGCCGAGCGTTTCGTCCGGGTGCGCAATCCGGAAGTGATGGCGCGCGTGCTGGCCATGCCGGGCGCCGAGAAGCTGAGCGGCTTCGTGCTGCCGAAGATCACGCGCCACAACTTCGACACCTATTTCCGCCTCGTGCGCGACACAAGCCACGTCCTGATGCCGACGCTTGAGACGGCGGAAGTGTTCAGCGACAGCGAAATGCAGCAGCTGCGCGCCGTGTTCGAGGGCCCGGGCGTGCGCCACCGCATCCTGGCATTGCGCATCGGGGGCAACGACCTGCTCGCCCTGCTGGGCCTGCGCCGGCCGCGCGGCATGACGATCTACCGCACGCCGCTGGGACCGGTGATCGCGCGCCTGGTGACCACCTTCCGCCCCTGGGGCTTCGCCTTGACGGCGCCGGTGTTCGAATACCTCGACCTGCCCGAGCTGCTCGACCAGGAAGTGCTGGAAGACCTGGCCCACGGCATGGTCGGCAAGACTGCGATCCACCCGACCCAGATCGCCCCGATCGAGCAGCACTACCAGGTGCGCCCGCAAGACCTGGCGGTGGCGCGCGCCATCCTCGACGACGCCAGCCCCGCCGTGTTCCGCATGAACGACGCGATGTGCGAAGTCGCCACCCACCGCGCCTGGGCCGAGCGCCTGGTGGAACAGTCGCACCGCTTCGGTTCCCGTTCGATGGAAGGAGAAACCTCATGAATTTGTTCTCGCGTGGCCAGAAAGGCAAGCTGGCAGACCTCGGCATCGGTCATGCCTTTACCGTCGAGGTGGATATCGGGGCGCCCGGCCTCTCGGTCGACGTGTCCTGTTTCGGCCTGGATGCGTCCGAGCGCCTGTCGGATGAGCGCTATATGGTGTTCTACAACCAGCTGGCCAGCCCCGAGGGCGCGGTCCGGCTGGAGCTGAGCGGGTCGCTGGCCCGCTTCGCCGTGAATCTCGATGCCCTGCCGGCGACGATCGCGAAGCTGGTGTTTGTCGCCGCCATCGACGGCGTCCAGACCATGCGCTCGCTCGGCGCCTGCGCCCTGAATCTCGGCAGCGCGGTGCGCTTCCCGTGGTCGGGTGCGGACTTCGGCGACGAGAAGGCGGTCATCGTGGCGGAACTGTACCGGCGCGACGGAATGTGGCGTTTCGGCGCGGTCGGCCAGGGCTTCAATGGCGGGCTGTCGGCGCTGCTGGCGCATTTCGGCGGCACCGAGGCCAAGCCTGCCGCCGCTTCCGCTCCCACCTCGGCGCCCGCGCCGGCGCCGGCGCAGCCCAGGGTCTCGCTGTCGAAGGTCACGCTGGAAAAGCGCGGCGACAAGGTCTCGCTCGACAAGCGCCCCGGCCGCGGCTTCGGCCGCATCCACGTGAACCTGAACTGGAACCAGTCGGCGACGGCGGCGCCGCCCCAGCAGCCTGCGAAAACTGGCTTCTTCGACAAGCTGATCGGCGGCGGCATCGGCGCCGGCCGCAAGGGCCGCGGCGGCATCGACCTCGACCTCGGCTGCATGTACGAGCTGGCCGACGGCCGGCGCGGGCTGGTGCAGGCGCTCGGCAATGCCTGGGGCGACTTCGAACGCGAGCCCTACATCCGCCTGGATGCCGACGACCGCACCGGCGCGGTGGCCGGCGGCGAGAACCTGACCATCAACGGCGAGCGCTTCGACCAGATCCGCCGTGCGCTGATCTTTTCCTTCATCTACGAAGGCGTGCCCAACTGGGCGGCGACCGACGGCGTGGTGACCATCACCGCGCCCGAACAGGCGCCGATCGAGGTGCGCCTGGATGGCGGCGGCAACCAGATGATGTGCGCGATCGCGCTGATCGAGAACCGGGGCGGCAGCCTCCAGGTCACCAAGCTGGCCGAGTATTTCCAGCAGAGCGGCGGGACCAGCGCGCACGAGCTGATGGACCGCCATTTCGGCTTCGGGCTGCGCTGGAAGACCGGCTCGAAAGGCTGAAGGGAGGCATCATCCGTCCCGCTTGACACTGCCGGCCAGCAGTTCCGGACGGGCGAGGTAGAGCAGCACACAGCCCGGCGCGGCCCGGCGCACCTGCCAGTGCAGCAACGTCACGCCGGCGTCCGGCTTCAAGACCAGCCTCGCTTGTGATCGCGACGATTACAACACGGCGAGCCTGCCCGAACAATTTGCGCCGCATAAAGCGCTTATCGCAGCGGGGCTGGAGAAGGCGCGCCGCCGCTGCCGTCCTGCTGTGGCGCTTGCGGCAGCACAAAGTGCGCACACAAAGCGCACTCGACAATGGGCTTTTGCACGGAGGCCCCATGTCGAACTTCGATCATCTCCCGGACGATGCCACCCGCCTCACCGCCGCGAGCCTGCGCGCGCATTTCACGGGTCATCCGACGCTGGTCGGCTGGATCGGACGCTACGCGCTGCTGGTGCTGCTGCTCGGCGGCGGCGTGGTCGTGGGCAGCCTGCTTGGGCCGGTCATCTACGCACTGCTCAACTGAAACCAAATGACAAGGGCCGGGAGTCCTTGCGAACTCCCGGCCCTTGCTACCTCAGCGGATTGATCCGCTGGCGGTGGATGCGATTACTGCAGCTTGATTTCGACGTCGACGCCAGCCGGCAGATCCAGCTTCATCAGTGCGTCAACGGTCTTGTCGGTCGGATCAACGATGTCCATCAGGCGCTGGTGGGTGCGGATTTCGAACTGGTCGCGCGAAGTCTTGTTGACGTGCGGCGAACGCAGGACGTCGAAACGCTGGATGCGGGTCGGCAGCGGGACCGGGCCCTTGACCACTGCGCCGGTGCGCTTGGCGGTGTCGACGATTTCCAGGGCGGACTGGTCGATCAGCTTGTAGTCGAACGCTTTCAGGCGGATGCGGATTTTCTGGTTCGGAGCGGACATGCTATTTCCTTTAAAAGAACGTTCCGGCAAGGTGCCGGCAATGTGTGAAAGGTGCTTCGGTACTGCTCAAGAGGCGGGAGTATAACATCGTTCCCTCTCATAAAGATGGGGACAGGTCGAAAAACCTGTCCCCATCGTTGTCACGGTGGGACAAGCCCACCGTTAGACCAGGCTAAGCGAACTTAGGCGATGATCTTGGCAACCACGCCGGCGCCGACGGTACGGCCGCCTTCGCGGATTGCGAAGCGCAGACCTTCTTCCATCGCGATCGGAGCGATCAGCTTGACGGTAATCGACACGTTGTCGCCTGGCATGACCATTTCTTTGTCGGCCGGCAGCACGATCGAACCGGTCACGTCAGTCGTACGGAAGTAGAACTGCGGACGGTAGTTGTTGAAGAACGGGGTGTGACGGCCGCCTTCGTCTTTCGACAGGACGTACACTTCGCCGGTGAAGTCGGTGTGCGGCTTGATCGAGCCCGGCTTGGCCAGAACCTGGCCACGCTGGACG
>PJTO01000322.1_pt1 | contig 28393 bp, 26 predicted proteins | sample 1512101 | NCBI WGS metagenome assembly PJTO01 (sample SAMN08177690, study PRJNA422409) | Soil metagenome, whole genome shotgun sequencing project.
CGAGAAGCTGCTGCTCGCGGTGGCGGGCATGGTCGCGCGCGACCGCCTCGCGCGCGGCGTGCGCCTCAACTACCCGGAGACGGTCGCGCTGCTGACCACGTGGGTGCTCGAGCGCGCGCGTGAGGGGCGGTCGGTGGCGGACCTCATGGTCGAGGGGCGCAGCGTGCTGGGCCGCGACGAGGTCATGGACGGGGTCGCGGACATGCTGCCCGACGTCCAGGTCGAGGCCACGTTCCCCGACGGGCGCAAGCTCGTCACCATCCACGAGCCGATCGCCTGAGGGGGCCCGCGACATGGCAGGCACGACGACGAGCGGGCCGGGTGCGATCCGGCTCGCACCCGGCCGCGAGGACGAGCCCGTGGTCCTCAACGCGGACCGCGCGGCGCACGAGCGGATCACGCTCGTCGTGACGAACACGGGCGACCGACCCGTGCAGATCGGCTCCCACGTGCACCTGTCCGACGCGAACGCGGCGCTCGGCCTGGACCGGGTCGCCGCGCACGGGTTCCGGCTCGACGTGCCGTCGGGGACGTCGCGGCGGTTCGAGCCGGGGGCGTCGGCCGTGGTCGCGGCCGTGGCGCTGCGCGGCGCCCGCCGCGTGCCCGGGATCCAGCGGGGCAAGGCAGACGGGGGCGCGCTGGGCGCGGTCTCGCCGGCCGGGGCGGGGGACTGACGCGTGGTCGAGATCTCGCGCGCGCGGTACGTCGCGCTGTACGGCCCGACGACGGGCGACCAGGTGCGCCTGGGCGACACCGACCTGTGGATCGAGGTCACCGAGGACCGCACGTTCGGTGGCGAGGAGGCCGTGTTCGGGGGCGGCAAGTCGATCCGTGAGTCGATGGCGCAGGGGACCACGACGCGCGCGGCGGGTGCGCTCGACACCGTGATCACCAACGCGATCGTCCTGGACTGGTGGGGCGTGGTCCGGGCGGACGTCGGCATCCGCGACGGGCGGGTCGTCGCACTCGGCCGCGCGGGCAACCCCGACGTCGCCGACGGCGTGCACCCGGACCTGCACATCGGCCCGTCGACCGACGTCATCTCGGGTGAGGGTCGGATCCTCACCGCCGGGGGCATCGACTCGCACGTGCACCTGCTGTCGCCGTCCCAGGTGCACGAGGCGCTCGCGACCGGGCTCACGACGATCGTCGGCGGCGGGACCGGGCCCTCCGAGGGCTCCAAGGCGACGACCGTGACCCCCGGCGCGTGGCACCTGGGCACGATCCATCGCGCGCTCGACGTGCTGCCCGTCAACGTGCTGCTGCTCGCCAAGGGCAACACCGTCTCCGACGAGGGCCTCGACGAGCAGGCGTTCGCGGGTGCGGCCGGCTACAAGGTGCACGAGGACTGGGGCTCGACGCCCGCCGCGATCGACGCCGCGCTGCGCGCCGCGGACCGGTGGGGGCTGCAGGTCGCGCTGCACTCGGACTCGCTCAACGAGGCGGGCTTCGTCGAGTCGACGCTCGCAGCCATCGCGGGGCGCGGCATCCACGCGTTCCACGCCGAGGGCGCGGGCGGCGGGCACGCGCCGGACATCCTCACGGTCGCGTCGCACGCGAACGTCATCCCCGGCTCGACCAACCCGACGCTGCCGCACACCGTCAACACCGTGGCCGAGCACCTCGACATGCTCATGGTCTGCCACCACCTGAACCCGCACGTGCCCGAGGACCTCGCGTTCGCGGAGTCCCGGATCCGGGCGACGACGATCGCCGCGGAGGACGTGCTGCACGACCTGGGGGCCATGTCGATCACGTCGTCGGACGCGCAGGCGATGGGGCGCATCGGTGAGGTGATCACGCGCACCTGGCAGGTCGCGCACGTCATGAAGGCCCGACGAGGCGCGCTCGGGACCGACGAGCCCGCGGACAACCTGCGCGCGCGGCGGTACGTCGCCAAGTACACGATCAACCCGGCGATCGCGCACGGCATCGACGCGCACGTGGGGTCCGTCGAGCCGGGCAGGCTCGCGGACCTGGTGCTGTGGGAGCCGAAGTTCTTCGGGATCAGGCCTTCGGTCGTGCTCAAGGGCGGCGCGATCGTGTGGGGTGCGCTCGGCGACCCGAACGCCTCGATCCCCTCGCCGCAGCCGGTGCTCATGCGGCCCGCGTTCGGGGACGCGATCGCGCCCGAGCTCTCGGTCACGTTCGTCGCCCCGGCCGCGATCGAGGACGGGCTCGCCGCACGGCTCGGGCTGCAGCGCACGCTCCTGCCCGTGGCGGACACGCGCGACATCGGCAAGGCCGACATGCGCCTCAACGACGCGCGGCCGCGCATCGACATCGACCCCGAGTCCTTCGCGATCGCCGTCGACGGTGAGCCGATCGCACCTGCCCCCGCCGACCGGCTGCCCCTCGCGCAGCTGTACACGATGTTCTGAGGCCGCCGTGACCGCCGCGCACCCACCGACGAGCGTGCTGTTCGCCCTGCTCGCCGACGCGCGCCTGCCGACGGGCGGGCACACCCAGTCCGCGGGGCTCGAGCCGGCGCTGCTCGCGGGCATGTCGGTGAGCGACGTGCCCGGGTACATCGGCGGCCGGCTCGCGACCGTCACGCGGACCGAGGCGGCCGTCGCGGTCGTCGCACGGCACGCGGTGTGCGGCGAGCCCGACGAGCGCGTCGCCCGGCTGCGCGGCGCGTGGCAGGCGTGGGCCGCCCGCACCCCGAGCCCTGCGCTGCGCGAGACCTCGCAGCGGCTCGGTCGCGGCTACCTGCGCCTCGCGCACCGGCTCTGGGGCTCGCACCCGGGCGTGGTGGCGCTCGACGCGGCGGTCGTCGCGGAACGCACGCGCCTCGCCGCCGAGCACGTGGTCGGCCCCGGGCCCGTGGGCCGCAGCGACCGGGCGCAGCCGCCGCGTCCCCTGGTGCTGGGCGTGGTGGGGGCGTGCGTCGGGCTCGACGCGCGGCAGGTCGCGCAGCTCGTCGGGTACGACGACGTGCAGACGATCGCCTCCGCGACGCTCAAGCTCGCACCCGTCGACCCCGCCGACGCGACCGCGTGGGTGGTCGCCGCCGCGCCCACCGTCGAGGCCATGGCCGCGGGCGTCGCGCGCCTGACGGACCCCGCCGACATCCCCGCGTCCGGCGCCCCGCTCCTCGAGGAGTGGGCGCAGCAGCACCTCCGCCGCACAGAGAGGCTCTTCAGTGCCTGACCACACGCCTGACCCCGCCCACCCTCACGACCACGCCCACCCCCACGCGCAGGCCCACGGCCACGCGCACCCGCACGCTGACGCGCCGCCGCACGGGCACGCGCCCGCGCCGACCAGGTCGTTGCGGCTCGGGGTCGCCGGCCCCGTCGGCACCGGGAAGAGCTCGCTCATCGCGCTCGTGTGCCGCGAGCTGGCCCACGAGCTCGCGCTCGGCGTCATCACCAACGACATCTACACCGACGAGGACGCGCGCTTCCTGCGCTCGGCGGGCGTGCTCGATCCCGAGCGCATCCGCGCGGTCGAGACGGGCGCGTGCCCGCACACTGCGATCCGCGACGACGTCACGGCCAACCTGCTCGCCGTCGAGGACCTCGAGGAGGACTTCGCGCCGCTCGACGTCGTGCTCGTCGAGTCCGGCGGCGACAACCTGACCGCGACGTTCTCGCCCGCGCTCGTCGACGCGCAGGTCTTCGTGCTCGACGTCGCCGGCGGCGGGGACGTGGCGCGCAAGGGTGGCCCCGGCATCGGGCGGGCCGACCTGCTCGTCGTGAACAAGACCGACCTCGCGCCGTACGTCGGCGTCGACGTGCCGCGGATGGTCGCGGACGCGACCGCGGCGCGCGACGGCCGCCCGGTGCTCGCGCTGTCCCGGCACGACGCGGCCTCGGTCGAGGCCCTGAAGGACTGGGTGCGCGTGATGCTCGCGGCGCACCGCGCGGGCGCGCACGTCCCGCAGGACCCGGGCCCCATGGCCCCCCACTTCCACGCCGACGAGGAGCACCCCGCCGGCGGCATCCTCCACACCCACGCCTGACCATGCCCACCCACCCCACCCACCCCACCGCTCCCGCACGTGCGCACCGCTGCGCGCGCCCCGCCGAGGGCGCCCGCCCCGCCGGTTCGGCGGTTGCGCACGGCTGTTCGTCGGCAGTGCGCCGCTTCGTCGGTTCGGGACGACGAAGTGCCGCCGCAGCGACGAACCGGCGCGGGAACGTGGGGGCGACGCGGTGAGGACGGTCGTCGAGGTCGCACGGGCGGGGCACCGGGTGCGGTGCGTGCTGCGCGCCGGGCACCTCGCGCCGCGCGTGCTCACCCAGACCGACCGCGCGGTGACCGTCGCACTGGTCGCGACGGGTGCGCTCCTGCTCGGCGGCGACCACGTCCGTGTCGAGGTGCGCGTGGGCGACGGCGTGGCGCTCGAGCTCGTCGAGACGTCCGGCACCGTGGCGTACCACGGGCGGGGCCTGCCCTCGTCGTGGAGCGCGGACGTGCACGTCGGTCGGGGTGCGTCACTCGTGTGGGACGCGTTGCCGTTCGTCGTGTCCGACGGTGCGGACGTCGCACGCACGACGAACCTGCGCGTGCACGACGAGGGCGCGGCGCTGCTGCGCGAGACGCTCGTGCTCGGCCGCGACGGGCAGCGCGGCGGTCTGCTGCGGTCGGCGACCAGCGCCGTCGTGGGCGGCGCGGACCTGCTCGTCGAGGAGCTCGACCTCACCGGCCCGCACACCGCTGCGGGTGTCCTGGGCGCGGCGCGCGTCGTCGACTCGGTCCTGCTGGCGGGCGCCCGCCCGCCCCGAGCCGACGAACGAGCCGACGGACGGCACCACGGGTGGGACGGCGCGGGGCCTGACGAGCGGCGCGGCGTCGTCGTGCTCGACCTGCACGGACCCGGTGCCCTCGCCCGCGCGGTCGGCGCCGCCGCCCACGTCGCCGACGTCGGACCGCTCGTCGGCCGCTGGCGGACCGCCCTGCGCGCCGACGCCGCGGCACCCGAGGGCACCGGCGCCCCCACCGCACCCACCGCCGACGCACCGCCCGGCACCACCGGTATCGACGACAGGAGCACGCCATGCATGTCCCCGACCACGTGATGGACCCCGGCACGAGCCTCGCGACGGCCGTCGTCGCGGGCGCCGCGCTCACCTGCGCCGTGCGTCGCGCGCGCGCCGAGGCGACCCGTGAGCGCGTCGCGCTGACCGCCGTCGCGTCCGGCTTCGTCTTCGCCGCGCAGATGGTCAACTACCCGGTCGCGCCCGGCACGAGCGGGCACCTCGTCGGCGCCGCGCTGGCCGCGGCGCTCGTCGGGCCGTGGCTCGGGGCGCTCGCGGTGACCGCGGTGCTCGTGGTGCAGGCCGTGCTCTTCGCCGACGGCGGCGTCACCGCGCTCGGCGTGAACGTGCTGCTCATGGTGGGTGTCGGGACGCTCGTCGGGTGGTCGGTGCAGCGACTCGTCGCGCGGCTCGCGACACGCGTGCCCGACGTCGGACGCGTCGCCCTGGCCGCCGCGGGCGGCGCGCTGGCGTCGGTCCCGGCCGCCGCGCTCGCGTTCGTCGCGCTGTACGCGGTGGGTGGTACGGCCGACGTCGGGCTCGGCGCGGTCTCGGCCGCGATGCTCCCCGTGCACGCGGCGATCGGGCTCGGCGAGGCGGTGATCAGCGGCGTCGTCGTCGCCGGCGTCGCGCTGCTGGCGCCCGGCGTCACGGCCCTGGACCGACGCCCGGCCAGCCCCGCCGCGACCCGTCGCGGGTCGCTCGCGCTCGGCATCGGCTCCGTCGTGACGGCCGGTGGGCTGTCCGCGCTCGCCGTCAGCGCCCCGGACGGTCTGGAGTGGGCGGCCCAGCGTGTCGGCTTCGACCACACCTTCGGCTCCGTGCTCGCGGAGGTCCCGCTGGCCGACTACGGCGCGGTCACAGGGGTCCCGGGTGGCGTCGCGGGCCTCGCAGGGGTCGCCGCGGTCGCGGTTCTCGTCGTCCTCGGCCTGCGCCGATCCTCGACCGCACCGGCCTGACCGAGCGCCGGCCCGTGGCCGCGGCCGGCTAGAGGCCGAGCGCGTGCTGGGTGGCCAGGAGGGTCTGGGCCGAGTGCTGGAGCTGGTCCTCCTCGTCGGGCGTGGTCGACATGTCTGGGACGTACTGCACGCCGCCCCCACCGACGACGCTCGGCACCGACAGGGCGACACCGTGCAGCCGGTGCAGGCCGTCGTGCACGGTGCTGACCGGCAGGACGGCGTGCTGGTCGCCGAGGATCGCCTCGATGATCCGCGCGCACGCCAGGCCGATCGCGAGGTTGGTCGCGCCCTTGCCCTCGATGATCCGGTAGGCGGCGTCCCGCACGTCCTGCGTGATCGCGTCGAGCTCGGCAGGCGTGAAGCGGTGGCCGTCGGGCGCGACCCAGTCGAGCACGGGCGTCGTGCCGATGCGCGCCTGCGACCACAGCGCGAAGCCGGTGTCGCCGTGCTCGCCCACGATGTCGGCGTGCACGCTGCCGGCGGACACCAGCGCGCGGTCGGCGACGAGGCGGCGCAGGCGCGAGGTGTCGAGCACCGTGCCCGACGAGAAGACGCGCGACGCCGGCAGGCCCGTGATCTGCTGCGCGGCGACCGTGAGCACGTCGCACGGGTTGGTGACGATGCAGTAGACCGCGTTCGGCGCGTGCTCGAGCAGGACCGGGAGCAGGCCCTCGAGCAGCCGCACGTTGGTGCCCGCGAGGTCGAGCCGGGTCTGCCCGGGCCGCTGCTTGGCGCCCGCGGTGAGGACGACGAGGTGCGAGTCCGCGACCACCTCCGGGTCCGACCCGCCGACGACGCTGCCGCCCGTGAACCAGGTGCCGTGCGCGAGGTCGAGCACCTCGGCCTCGACCTTCGGCCGGTCGATGTCGTACAGCGCCACGGTGTGCGCCGACCCGCGGATCAGCGCGGCGTACGCGATGCTCACGCCGACGCTCCCCGCGCCGACGACCGTCAACCGGGAGTTCTCGATCCGGGCCACCCGATCACGCTAGCCCCGCACCCGCGCGCGGGCAGGGCGAGGGGCGACCGCCGGCGAAGGGGGCGGGTCGGGCGGGGTCGGGTGGTGCTACGGCATCGACGGGCGTCGACGGTCTGCGGTCGAGTCAGTGGCGGTCGCGCGCCGGGATGCGCAGCCCGCTCGCGCGCAGGCGGCGGATGAGCTCGCGCGTCCCCACCGGTACGGCACCGGCCGCGACGAGCTCGTCGTACCGCTCCCGGGGCACGTCGTAGTGGTCGCGGTCGAACGCGCGGGGCGGCACGCCCGCCCCCGCGGCGAACGCGTGCAGCTCGGCGAGCGACGCGTCACTGACCAGGTGCCCCCACGTGGTCCCGTGGCGTGGCCACAGCGGCGGGTCGAGGAGGATCACGGCGTCGCCGCGGGACCCTCGCCGACGAACGGACCCTCGCCGGAGTGCCTGGTCGCACCGGGGGTCGCGTCCGACTGCTGACCCGACTGCCGCGCCGCCTCGCGCTCGAGCTCGACGCGCTCGTCGTGCACCGCGCGCGCGGCCTCGAACGCCGCCTGCTCCTTCTCGAGCCGCTGCAGCTCCGCCTCGACGTTCTGCCGCGCGGGCTCCTCCCACGCCTGGGCGAGCGGCGAGGAGAACAGCGACGGGCGCGCCAGGAGCTTGCGCAGGATCCGGGCGCGCGCACGGACGTAGTCCTCGGCGGGCAGGTGCGCGTACTCGGCGCGCACGTCGTGCAGGTACGCCTTGTAGCGCTGCGGCTCGGTCGCCAGGACCGCGAGGTCCGCGTCGCACAGCACGGCGCAGTCGACGTCGAGCGAGTTCGGCGAGTGCCGGACGAGCGCGACGACGAGGTCGTGCACGCGCCGCGCGTGCGCCTCCGGGACGCCGAGCCCGACGAGCTCGTCGTAGGCGACGCGGGCGCTCGCGGCCTCGTCCTCGCCGCCCTTGTTCGCGTAGGCCTTGCGGTCCGCGGAGTCGAACACCGCGCCGTGGTACCAGGCGGCGAGCCGCACGAGGTCGGGTTCGTGGCTCTCGGAGTCGAGCTCGTCGACCCGGACCAGCACGTCGACCAGGTGCTTGACGTTGTGGAACTCGCGGCCCGGGGAGGACCAGCGCTCCAGGAGCCTGTCGCCCGCGGCACGGATCTGCTCGGGTGCCGCGGTGGCTCCGGCACCGACGACATTGCGGACGAACGCCGGGACGAGCCAGGCAGGCGCTTCGTGGACGCCCATGGACCACCCTCACGACGACGACTGGGAACGGGTCAGCATAGCCCCGCGCGCGGCGTCGAACGGGGCGGCTTCGTCCCGCTACCGCCCGATGTGCGCCCCCGTCGGCGGGGCGCCCGGCGCGTCGCCCGGTGAGTCGCCTGGTGAGTCGTCCGTCGCGGCGCGCTGCGGGTCGGGTGACTCGTGCGTGGAACCACCCGGTCCCGGCCGCGGCGGTGCCGCCGGGATCTCGACGCGCACGGTCGTGCCGCCACCGGGCGTCGCCGACAGGCGCACGTGGCCGTCGTGCGCGTCGACGATGGCCGCCACGATCGCCATCCCGAGACCCGCGCCGCCCGAGGACCGGCCCCGTGAGGCGTCGACCCGGTAGAACCTCTCGAACACGCGCGCGGCGTGCTCGGGGTCGATGCCCGGGCCGTGGTCGCGCACCTCGATGACGCCCACCGGTCCGCCGGGAGCCCCGTCCCGGGCGTCGGCGTGCGCCAGTCCCACGGCGATCTCGACGGGCGACCCCGCCGGCGTGTGCTGCGCGACGTTCCCGACGAGGTTCGCGACGACCTGCCGCAGCCGCGCCTCGTCGCCGTCGACCGTCGTCGGGCCCGTGACCCCGCCCGGCGTGAGCGGCACGATGCGCGTGCTGCGCGACGGGTCGAGCGCGTGCAGATCGCTCACCGCGTCGGCTGCGACGACCGTGAGGTCCACGGGTGTGCGCCGCATCGGGCGCTGCTCGTCGAGCCGGGCGAGCGACAGGAGGTCCTCGACGAGCCGGCCCATGCGCGTCGCGGACGACTCGATGCGCCCGAACGTGTCGTCGACCTGGTCCTTCGTCGTCAGCGCACCCATGCGGTACAGCTCGCCGTACCCGCGGATCGCGGCCAACGGCGTGCGCAGCTCGTGCGACGCGTCGGCGACGAACCGGCGCATGCGCGCCTCGGAGGCGGTGCGCACGGCGAACGCCTCCTCGATCTGCGCGAGCATGCCGTTGAGCGCCGCACCGAGCCGCCCGACCTCGGTCGAGACCGGCGCGGGCGGCACGCGCTGCGAGAAGTCGCCTGCCGCGAACGCCGCCGCGGTCTGCTCGATCTGCGTCAGCGGCCGCAGCGAGCGTCGGACGGCCCACCAGCCGACGAGCGCGCCCGCGAGCAGGATCACCGCGCCGGAGGTGACCAGCACGAGCGCCATGAGCTGGATGGTGTCGTCGATGTCGGCGAGCGGGAGGGCGACCATCAGGGCGACCGGCTCGTTGGTGAACGTGTTGGTCGCGGGCAGCGCGACCACGCGCCAGTCGGAGCCCCGGTCGGACGTGACCGTGAACGGCTCGCCGCCCCGCTCCTCGGCCTCGTCGTACGTCATGCGCGGCAGCGAGGGCGTGCCGCGCTTCGCCAGGACGCTCGCGCGCGGCGAGAACAGCGTGTGCACCACGCCCGTCTCGACCGCCGCGCCGTAGTAGTCCGTCGGCGGTCCCTGCGACTCCCACGGCTCGTCCTGCGTGCGGTACGTCGTGACCAGCTGGACGCCCTCGGTCGCGAGCTTGTCGTCGACCTGGTCCACGAGCGTGCGCTGCACGAGCCACGTCGCGGTCACGCCCGCCAGGACGAGCCCGACGAGCAGCAGCACCGTGGAGATGCCGAGCAGCCGCCCGACGAGCGGCACCCCGCTCCACCAGCGCACGGCCTCGCCGACGACGCCGGGCTCGGCCCCGTCGGTCGCGCGCCCGGCCGCGGAGCCGCCAGGCTCGCTCGTCGGTGCGTGCTCGCTCGTCGGCGCGGGTTCGTTCGTCGGTGCCTGCTCGTCGGTCGGGGTCGGCGCGGTCGCCGGACGCCGGGCCGGGGGCGGCGGGACGGGACCGGGGTCGCGGACCGTCACGACGTCGTGCGCAGGAGGTAGCCGACCCCGCGCTTGGTGTGGATGAGCGGCGGGAGCTTCTCGCCGTCCGGGCCGGTCAACGAGTCGACCTTGCGGCGCAGGTAGGAGATGTACGACTCGACGATGTTCGCGTCGCCGCCCCAGTCGTACTGCCACACGTGGTCGAGGATCTGCGTCTTGGACAGCACCCGGCCCGCGTTGAGCATGAGGTAGCGCAGGAGCTTGAACTCGGTGGGGGACAGGTCGATCTCCTGCCCCGCGCGGCGCACCTCGTGCGAGTCGTCGTCGAGCTCGAGGTCGGCGTAGCGCAGCACGTTGGCCTGGTCGTCGTCGCCGGGGCCCGTGCGCCGCAGGATCGCCCGGATCCGCGCGACGACCTCCTCGAGGCTGAACGGCTTGGTCACGTAGTCGTCGCCGCCGACGGTCAGCCCCTGCACCTTGTCGGACGTGTCGTCCCGCGCGGTGAGGAACAGCACGGGCATGTGCTGGCCCTTCTCGCGCAGGCGCCGCGTGACGGTGAACCCGTCCATGTCGGGGAGCATCACGTCGAGCACCAGGAGGTCCGGCTCGAGGTCGCGCGCCATGCGCAGCGCTGCGCCGCCGTCGGCCGCGGCATGCACCTCGAAGCCCGCGAAGCGCAGGCTCGTGGCCAGCAGCTCCCGGATGTTCGGCTCGTCGTCCACGACGAGCAGACGGGCCTCGGCGTCGACCGCATGCGTGCTCATGGTGCCGATCCTGCCCCCGAACCCTGGGTGCTGCCTGGGAACCCGCTGAAGGTTCGGGAGGGTGTCGGGCGCGCCTGTGAGCAGCGGGTTTCGGACGAGCGTCCGGCAGCCGGTACCGTCGGCGGACGTGACTCGAGTGACCGTGGTACAGAGCTCGGCCGATGTGCCCCTGGACCGGTTCGCCGGCTGGTGGAGCGAGGCGGTGCTGACGATCGTGCGCGCCGACCTCGGCGAGGCGGTCCCGGAGCTGCGCGAGGTGGGCGACGGGCTCGTCGTCCTGGGCGGGCACATGAACGCCTACGACGACGAGGCGGCCCCGTGGCTGCCCGCGCTGCGCACGCTGCTCGCGCAGGCCGCGGCGGCCGGCATCCCGACGCTCGGCGTGTGCCTGGGCGCGCAGCTGCTCGCGGTCGCGACCGGCGGGCACGTGCAGGTCGCGGCGCCCCCCGGGCCCGAGGCGGGACTCGTCGACCTGTGGTGGCGCCCCGAGGCGGCGTCCGACGCGCTCGTCGGGCCGCTCGTCGCCGGGCTGCCGGGTGCGGGAGACCGCAAGGTCAGCGCGCAGCCGACCCTGCACTCCGACGCGGTCGTCGACCTGCCGCCGGGCGCGGTGTGGCTCGCGTCGTCGAACCAGTACCCGTACCAGGCGTTCCGCGTCGGGTCGGCGTGGGGCCTGCAGTTCCACCCCGAGGCCTCGGCGACGACGCTGCGCGACTGGGCGACCTGGGACGGGACGGTCGACACCGAGGCGATCCTCGCCGCCTACGCGGCCCGCGAGGACGAGCTCGTCGCGACCGGTGCCGTGCTGGCCGGCGCGTTCCTCGACGTCGTGCGCGAGGCCGCCGAGGCGAGCGTCTCGGCCTGAGGTCGGCGTGCCCTCGTACCGGGTCCGCGCGAACGTCGGCCTGCTGCGGCCCGGCACGTCGGCGCCCGACCTGCTGCCCGACGCGGTGGCGTTCGCGCGCACGCTCGTGACCGTCGAGGCCTGCGACGTCGAGGTCGTGCGGGGGCGCGCGCGGGTGACCGTGCGCTACCAGGCCGACGACGACCCGTCCGCGCGGCGGGCCGGGTGGGCGATCCTGCACCGCCTCGACGAGCTCGCGGAGATCGACGGCCGCCAGCTCACGCGCCGCTTCGGCAACCGCTGGTACCCGGTCCGCCCGGACCGCGCCCCCTGACGCGGGCCGCTGAACCCGCTGCTCCGACGCGGGCCCGGGCGTCAGCCCGCGTGCTCGGTCTGCCGTGCGCGCCGTAGCGCGACCGCGCGCCCGACCACGCCCACGGCGAGTACGACGAGGCCGCCCGTCACGGCCGTGCCCGGGAGGGTAAGGGCGAGCGTCGCGCAGCCGACCGCGCCGAGCACCTGCACGCCGCGCGGCCAGCGCCGCTCGTGCGACGGCTGACGCCACGCGGCGAGGTTCGCGACGAGGTAGTACGTGAGCACGCCGAACGACGAGAAACCGATCGCCGCCCGGACGTCCGCGACCAGCACGAGCGCCACGACGAGCGCGCCGAGCACGAGCTGGGCGCGCGCGGGCACGCCGTGCCGCTCGTCGACGGCCGCGAGCGGGCGCGGCAGGTCGCCCTCGCGGGCCATCGCCATCGCGGTGCGGCCCAGGCCCGCGACCAGCGCCAGCAGCGCGCCGAGCGACGCCGCGGCGGCGGCCAGGCCGACGACGGGTCGCGCCCAGTCCCACCCCGCGGCGGCCACGACGTCCGCCAAGGGAGCCGTCGAGTCCGCGGCACCCTGCGCGCCGAGCGTCGCGAGCACCGCGAGAGCGACCAGCGCGTAGACCGCGACCGCGATCGCCCACGCGGTCGTCACGGCCCGGGGGATCGTGCGCGCGGGGTCGCGGACCTCCTCGCCGAGCGTCGCGACGCGCGCGTACCCCGCGAACGCGAAGAACAGCAGCCCGGCCGACTCGAGCACGCCGCGCACGCCCGTCGTCCCCGTCGTCCCCGTCGTCCCCGTCGTCAGCGGCGGCCACGACGACGCGGAGGCCCCCGCGCTCACGACCACCGCGAGCCCGACGAGCACGAGCCCGAGCAGCGCGGCGGCGACCGTCGCGGTCCGCGTGATCCCGCGGTTCGCGACCAGGACGAGCACGACGACCGCCGCGACCGCGACCGGCCGCCGCCACGCCTGCGGGGCCAGGTACGCCGCGAATGTCATCGCCATGGCCGCGCAGCTCGCGGTCTTGCCGACGACGAATCCCCACCCGGCCGCGAAGCCCCACCAGGGCCCGAGGCGGGCGCGGCCGAACGCGTACGCGCCGCCGGCCACGGGCAGCGCCGCGGCGAGCTGGGCCGTCGACGTCGCGTTGGCCCACGCGACGACGGCCGCGACGAGCAATCCGACGAGCAGGGCCACCCCGGCCGCGCGCGCGGCGGGCGCCCACACCGCGAACACGCCGGCTCCGAGCATCGCGGCCAGCCCGACGACCACCGCCCCCCGCACCCCGAGCACGCGTCGCACCCGGCCAGCGTCCCACGCCGACGCGACCACTCCCCGCCCCCCACACGACCCCCAGGTGAACACCCGCCCCGCGTCCCCGCGACCCAGCCCCCGCTCCGGCTCCGCAGCGCCCAAGCCCGAGCGGGCGCTGGGTCGTGGGTGGGGCAGGGCGCGAGCCCGGGGTTGCTCCGGGTTGGCGGGGCTCACGCCGGAGCAGGCGCTGGGTCGTGGGTGGGTGGGTGCGCGAGGCCGGGGTTGCTCCGGGTTGGCGGGGCTCAGGCCGGAGTAGGTGCTGGGTCGTGCCAGGTGGTCGCGCGGGGCCGGGGGGCGTCAAGCGACGCCCAGGTCCTCGGCGTCCTTGATCGTGTACGCGTAGCCCTGCTCGGCGAGGAAGCGCTGGCGGTGGGCGGCGAAGTCCTGGTCGACGGTGTCGCGCGCGACGACGGTGTAGAAGTGCGCCGTCCGCCCGCTGGCCTTGGGGCGCATGATGCGGCCGAGCCGCTGCGCCTCCTCCTGGCGCGAGCCGAACGAGCCCGACACCTGGATCGCGACCGACGCCTCGGGCAGGTCGATCGAGAAGTTCGCGACCTTCGACACGACGAGCTTGGAGATCTCCCCGGTGCGGAACGCGTCGAACAGGCGCTGACGCTCCCGCACGGTCGTCTCGCCCGTGATGAGGTCCGCGCCGATGTGCTCGGCGAGCTCGTGCAGCTGGTCCAGGTACTGCCCGATGACGAGCGTCGGCTCGCCCTCGTGCTGCGCGACGAGCTGCTCGACCACGCGGTTCTTGCCCGACGCGGTCGCGGCGAGCCGGTACTTCTCCTCCGGCTCGGCCGTCGCGTACGCCATGCGGTCGGCGTCGGGCAGGGTCAGGCGCACCTCGATGCACTCGGCGGGCGCGATGTACCCCTGCGCCTCGATGTCCTTCCAGGGCGCGTCGAACCGCTTGGGCCCGATGAGCGAGAACACCTCGTCCTCGCGTCCGTCCTCGCGCACGAGCGTCGCCGTCAGGCCGAGGCGGCGGCGCGCCTGCAGGTCCGCGGTCATGCGGAAGATCGGCGCGGGCAGCAGGTGCACCTCGTCGTACAGGACCAGGCCCCAGTCGCGTGCGTCGAGCAGCTCGAGGTGCGAGTAGACGCCCTTCCGCTTGGTCGTGAGCACCTGGTACGTCGCGATCGTGACCGGCCGGATCTCCTTGCGGGCACCCGAGTACTCGCCGATCTCGTCCTCGGTCAGCGACGTGCGGCGCACGAGCTCGTCGCGCCACTGCCGTGCCGAGACGGTGTTGGTGACCAGGATCAGCGTCGTCGTGGAGGACTTGGCCATGGCGCCCGCGCCGACGATCGTCTTGCCCGCGCCGCAGGGCAGCACGACCACGCCCGACCCGCCGTGCCAGAACCCCTCGACGGCCTGCTGCTGGTAGGGCCGCATGGCCCAGCCGTCCTCCTCGAGCGCGATCGCGTGCGCCTCGCCGTCCACGTACCCGGCGAGGTCCTCCGCGGGCCAGCCGAGCTTGAGCAGCACCTGCTTGAGGTGGCCGCGCTCGGACGGGTGGACGATCACGTCGGTCGCGTCGATGCGCGCGCCCAGCAGGCCCGCGGTGCGCTTGGACTTCATGACCTCGGCGAGCACCGCCGGGTCGAGCGCGTGCAGCACGAGGCCGTGCACGGGGTCCTGGACGAGCTGCAGCCGCCCGTAACGGGCCATGGTCTCGGCCACGTCGACCAGCAGCGCGTGCGGCACCGGGTAGCGGCTGTACTCGAGCAGCACGTCGACGACCTGCTCGGCGTCGTGCCCCGCGGCGCGCGCGTTCCACAGCCCGAGCGGCGTGAGCCGGTAGGTGTGCACGTGCTCCGGCGCGCGCTCGAGCTCCGCGAACGGGGCGATCGCGCGACGGCACGCGTCCGCCTGGTCGTGGTCGATCTCGAGCAGCAGCGTCTTGTCGCTCTGCACGATGAGCGGTCCGCTCACATGTCCTCCTGGTCCGTGCCCGCGAGGTCGTCGGCGCGCTCGACCGTGCCGATCCGGTGGACGGCGACGGTCAGCTCCGACTCGCGGACGGGGTCGGCGGCCCGCAGCCGGCCGCCCTCCACGCGCAGGGGGCGCAGCAGGCGGCGTTCGGGACGCCCCGTGGGTCCGACGAGCTCGACCCACACGTTCGCGCGCTCGGCGGCGGCCTCGCGCAGGAGTGCCAACGCATCGACGGGGTCGGCTGTTCCGGCAGGGGCTGACGAGCGCGGCGCGCGCGTGTCGTGCGTCGTCGGGCCGCCCGTGCGGAGGTCCGAGTCGTCGGGCGTCCCCGCGTCACTGCCCGTGGAGCCGCTGCTCGCGGCGTCGCTCGTCGTGCTGCTCGTCGTGCCGGCGGGTCCGGCGCCCGGGACCGATGCGCCGGTCACCGGGGGCGCGCCCGCGTCCGACGTGCCGCGCTCGTCCGACGAGCGCAGCCGGCGCACGAGCGCGAGCGTGTCGACGGTGCGCGACGCGACGGGCGTGAACGCGCGCCGCGAGCCGCGACGCCGCGCTCGTCGGACCGTGCGCTCGAGGTGCAGCACCTGACCGTCGGGCGTCTCGGCGACCGGCGCGAGGCCGTGCGCGCGCAGCGCTTCGACCACCTCGTGCGTGGAGGCCTGCGCGGCCAGCACCGTCGGCGCGAGCTGCAGCAGGCCCAGGTCCGCCAGGCGCGGGTCGTCCGCGAGGCCCGCGAGCAGCGCCGGGTCGTCCGCGCGCAGGTACGACGAGGCGGCGCCCGCGCGCAGGCGTCCGTGGCGGCGCGCGGCGTCCCGCACCAGGTACTCCAGGCCCTGCGGCACCGAGCCGCGCGCGAACGCGGCGAGCCGGTCCAGGAGCTCGTCGGCCGTGAGCCCGTCGTCGAGCGCGCGGCGCACCGAGTCGGGCGTGAACCGCACGGTGATCGCGCCTCCGCGCGACTCGACCGCCGCGGCACGCTCGATCAGCGCCTCGAGCGCGGGGGACGGGCGTCCGGGCACGATGCCCGTCAGGTCGCCCTGCAGCAGCAGGTCGCCGACCTCGGGCGCGAGCCCGGTCGCGAACGCCTCCGCGGCCGAGGCGGCATCGGGAGCGCCCGGTGCGGTTCCGGGAGCGCCCGGACCGGCATCGGGAGCGCCCGGTGTGGACCCGGCGGCGGAGCCCGGCGCGGGCGGCAGCAGGGCCCGGCCCGCCTCGCTCAGCGCGCCCGCGCCGAGGACGCCCACGCGGGCCGCCTCGGTCAGCACCGACTGCACGGCCGCGAGCGGCGGCACCGAGCGCGGGGTCGCCCAGCCGAGCGCGTCGAGCACGTCCTGCGCGCTCGGCGCCGTGCCCGGCACGCGGGCGAGCACGCGCAGCACCGCGCCGCGCAGGCGCGGCGCCCACGGGCGCGACAGCTCGGGGTCGAGCGCGGCGATCAAGTTCCCGCGCTCGTCGCGCAAGCCGACGAGCCAGGGCGTGCGGGCGGTGACGAGCCACGCCGAGGCCAACGCGACCCAGCGTGCGGGTAGGTCGAGCGCCGTCCAGGCGTCGACGTCGGCCGTCGGGACGAACGCCGCGGGCTCGTCGTCGTCCTGCGCGAGCAGCCCCGCCGCGAACGCGAGCTCGACGACGAACGCGGCCTCACCCTCCTCGACCTCGAGCAGCTGCGCGGCGCGCCGCAGCTCGCGCACCGCCAGGCCGCCGGACCGCAGTACCCCGGGCGGTTCGTGCTCCCACTCGCGCAGCAGGCGTGCGACGAGCCGCACGCACCGCTCGCCCGCGCTCGCGGACTCCGCGGCGACCGTCTCGGGACGCCGGCTCGGGGCGTCCGAGAGGTCCGGCGGCGTCGCGACCGCGCGGTGCGTGCGCCAGCCGCGCAGCTCGAGGGCGACTGACGCGGGCAGCAGCACGTGCCGGCCGCTGCCGCGCACCAGCAGCCCGCGCGCGACGAGCAGCGCGACCGCGTCGCCGGCGGTCGTGCCCGGCGCGGGGGCCAGACCGACCGGCGGACCCCAGGCGAGCGCGTCGAGCACCGCGCGCGCGGGTGCGCCGAGCGGTTCGTCGTCGTCCGGGAGCGCGCTCGTGAGGCTGGTGGTCGGGCTCGTCGGGGTGCCCGCCGGGCCGCTGCGCGCGGCGGGGCCGCTGACCTCGACCGCGAGGCCCGCAGGGTGCGCGTCGAGCAGGTCCGCCAGGCCGGGGGCCACGCGCAGCACCGCGTCGGCGCTCAGGCTCTCGGTCCGCTCGTCGTCCGGGCCCTGGTCGGCGTACAGCAGCGCGAGCGTCAGGGCGTCGTCGACCGCGCGTGCGACCTCGGCGTCGCGCCGGCCCGCGATCGCGTCCTGCAGCGCGGCGCTCGTCGCACCGTCGAGCACGACCGCGGCCTCGAGCACCTGCAGGACGACGGCGTCCACGGACGCGAGCGCGCGCTCCAGGCTCGCGCGACCCGTGGCGCGCACCGCGAGCGACGTGAGGTTCCCCGGCGACGGCGAGGCCAGGTCCGGGCGGCGTGCGAGCAGCGCACCGAGGCGCTCGTCGGACGACGACCGCAAGAACCCGGTGAACGTGGACATCCGCTCCACGATACGTGGCCTCGCGGGGGCGGGGGTCCCGGGCGCGGGACGTGGACCCGACGCGCGGGCTCGTCAGCCGGCGGCGCCGGCCGCGGGAGCGGCGCGCGGACGACGACGCCCGCGGCCGATAGCGTCAGGGCAGGACGTGTCGGACGTGGAGGGTGACGTGGGCGAGCTGACGGGGCTGTACGACGAGGCGCGGGCGCTGCTGCCGGAGCTGGCGGCGCTGCGGCACGAGCTGCACAAGGTGCCCGAGCTCGCGCTCGACCTGCCCAAGACGCAGGCCCTCGTGCTCGAGGCGCTGTCCGGCCTGGGCCTGGAGGTCACGGTCGGCGCAGAGCTGAGCTCGGTGGTCGCGGTGCTGCGCGGCGTCCGGCCCGGCCCCGCGGTGCTGCTGCGCGGCGACATGGACGCGCTGCCCGTGACCGAGGAGACCGGCGAGCCGTTCACGTCCGAGCACCCCGGCCTGATGCACGCGTGCGGCCACGACATGCACGTCGCCGGGCTCGTCGGCGCAGCCCGCCTGCTCGCCGCGCGGCGCGAGGAGATCGCCGGCGCGGTCGTGTTCATGTTCCAGCCCGGCGAGGAGGGCGACGGTGGCGCGGAGATCATGATCCGCGAGGGCGTGCTCGACGCCGCCGGTGAGCGTGTGGTCGGCGCCTACGGCGTGCACGTGTCGTCGGGCCTGCTGCCCGGCGGGGTCGTCGGCGGTCGACCGGGGACGCTCATGGCCGCGCCCGACTCCGTCACCGTCACGGTGCGAGGTGCCGGCGGGCACGGTTCCGCACCGCACCGCGCGCTCGACCCGGTGCCGGTCGCCGCGGAGATCGTGCTCGCGCTGCAGGCGATGGTCACGCGGCGGTTCGACGTGTTCGACCCGATCGTCGTGACGGTCGGGTCCATCCACGCGGGCACCGCGAACAACATCATCCCGGCCACCGCGACGCTCGAGATCACCGTCCGCACGTTCTCGGAGGCGACCTGGCTCGCCGCGCCCGAGCGGCTGCGCGAGGTGTGCGAGCACGTCGCCGCGGCGCACGGACTGACCGCCGACGTCGACTACCAGCGCGGCTACCCGGTCACCCGCAACGACCCGGCCGAGCTCGAGCGCACCGCACGGCTCACGCGCGAGCTGCTCGGCGACGACGCGTGGTTCGAGATGCCGCAACCGCTCGCGGGCGGCGAGGACTTCTCCTACGTGCTGCAGGAGGTGCCCGGCGCGTTCGCGTTCGTCAGCGCGCTGACGCCCGGCGCGGACCCCGCGACCGCCCCGTACAACCACTCGCCGTACGCCCGGTTCGACGACTCCGCGCTCGCCACGAGCGCCTCGCTCCTGGCCGCGCTCGCGCTGGACCGCCTCGCCGAGGGCTGACCGGGACGGCATGCTCCCCGCTCGTCATCGCACCTCACGCGTCAGGTGACGGTAGGTGCCGACGACCGCCGGCACGGCCAGCCAGATCAACGCCGACGTGACGACGGCCGCCGCCGGTGTCGACGCGGGCGCTCCCGTCACGATCGACGACCATCCCGGCGTTCACCTCGTCACCATCACCACGACGGCCGCGGCTGCCCCGAGCAGCGCCACCGCGCCCCAACGGGCTGAGCGCTCGCGCAGCGCTGCGACGAGACCGCTCACCAGCGCCAGGAGCGCGACGACTCGCACCGCCTGGCTCACGCCGTTCGTCCGTCCGAGGGGTACCGCGACGGCCGCGGCCACCCCGAGCAGCACCCACCCCGCGCCCGCGAGGGCACGCGAGTACCCCTCGGTGTCCTCTGGCGCTTCCTGCGTGTCCTGTTCTCGGTTCAGCTGGCTCACTGCTCCTCAACTCGTGCGGTACGGAGGGCCGAGGCGCCGGCCCTTGCTCGTACGCCCGGTACGTCCGCCTCGAGCACCGCGGGGCCGATCCCGTTCGGTCCGACCGTCCCCGGGCTCGTCGGACCGGGGTGCGAGGGTGCGCGCACCGCGGCTGAACCGGTCGCTGTTGCCGCAGCGCAGCCGGGACGGCCGCCGCCGGTGGTGTTCCCGCGACTCCCTGCCCTGGCGAGGAACCTTGGCCGTATCGGGTGTTGTGCGTCAACCGTCACAAGACTCACCTGTGGACAGCCGTGTCCCTCTGGGCCGGGTCGCTCGCCGCGTCCCAGTCGCTCGGGCGGAAGGCGCCCGTGAACGACGCCGGCGCTCCCGGCGCGTCCGTGTACCTGTCCTCATGGCGGCTCGCCGTCAGCGGACCACGAGCGGCGTGCGCCGCTGTTCGCGCGAAGGGACGTGCCCGGCCCGGTAGCCTTGCTCCGACGTAGCTCTTCTCACGACAGGGGTCCGCCGTGCCTACCGGCAAGGTCAAGTGGTTCGACACCGAGCGCGGGTTCGGGTTCATCGCCGCCGACGACGGCGGCGAGGTGTTCCTGCACGCCTCGGCGCTGCCCGCGGGCGTCACGGCCCCCAAGCCCGGCGCCAAGGTGGACTTCGGCGTGGCCGACGGCAAGCGCGGACCGCAGGCGCTGTCCGTCAAGCTGCTCGACCCGATCCCGTCGGTCGCCAAGGCGCAGCGCCGCAAGCCCGACGAGATGGTCGTGCTCGTCGAGGACCTCATCAAGGTCCTGGACCGGGTCGGCGGCGACCTGCGCCGCGGCCGCTACCCCGACGCCGCGCGCGGCAAGGCCTACGCGGCCGCGCTGCGCGCCGTCGCCGACGAGCTCGAGGGCTGATCATGGCCACTGCCACCCGCATCAAGGACGCCGTGCTGGGCTCGGCCGTCGACCTCGCCCGTGAGGTCGCGATCGAGATCGCGGTCGACCCGTCCGACGTGGGTGAGCACCTCGGCGTCGTCGTCGAGGGTGAGCGCCTGGTCTCCCACCGGTTCGCGTGCCTGTCCCGCGGCTACCGCGGCTGGGAGTGGACCGTCACCGTCGCGCGCGTGCCGCGCGGCCGCACCGCGACGGTCTGCGAGGCCGAGCTCCTGCCCGGCCCCGACGCGATCCTCGGCCAGGCGTGGGTGCCGTGGTCGGAGCGGCTGCGCCCCGGCGACATCGGCCCGGGCGACGTGCTCCCGTTCCGCGCGGACGACCCGCGCCTCGAGCCGGGCTGGACGCGCACGGGCGACCCCGAGCTCGACGAGGTCGCGATCGACGAGCTCGCCCTCGCCCGCGTGCGCGTGCTCGCGCCCCAGGGACGTGACGAGGCCGCCGAGCGCTGGTACCGGGGGTCGCGCGGCCCGACGAGCCCCGGCTCGCTGGCCTCCGCGGGTGCCTGCTGGTCGTGCGGGTTCCTGGTGCCGCTGCAGGGTGCACTCGGCACCGTCTTCGGCGTGTGCGCGAACGAGTGGTCGCCCGACGACGGTCGCGTCGTCTCCCTCGACCACGGCTGCGGCGCGCACTCCGAGACGGACGTCGACCCCGCCCCGAGCGACTGGCCCAAGCCCGACCCGCTCATCGACGAGCTCCGCGTCGAGCTGGTCGACCTTGCTCCTGCGGCCGACGAGCCCGCTGCGGTGGAGCCCACCTCCGACGAGGCTGCGTCCGACGAGGTCGCGGTGGTCGACGAGGTCGCCGTGGTCGAGCCCACCCCCGACGAGGCCGCCGTGGTCGAGCCCACCCCCGACGAGGCCGCCGTGGTCGAGTCCGGCTTCAGCGAGCTCGCGCTCGCCGGGTCCCCGACCGACGAGCCCGCGGTCGTCGAGCCCGCGGCTGATGAGGCCCCGCTCGACGAGGTCGTGGTCGACGAGTCCGTGGTCGACGAGGTCGTGGTCGACGAGAGCGTGGTCGAGGAGAGCGTGGTCGACGAGACGGCCGTCGGCGAGGGTGTGGCCGACGACGCGGTGGTCGACGAGGTCGTGGTCGACCAGGGCGTCGCGGTCGGGCTCGACGACGTGAGCGATGCCAGTGGTGCCGACGCCGAGCCCGGCGACGAGTCCGGCTCGCCCGACGCGGAGCAGTGACGCAGGACCAGTTCGGCACCGCCGCCCTTCGCGCGGCGGCCCTGACCGCCTGGCGGTCGTCTCCCGCGCGGCTGCGTGAGGACGCGAACGTCGAGGAGGACCACGCGCGCGGCTACTACCGCGACCGTGTGGTCGTCGAGCTCGCGCAGAACGCCGCCGACGCGGCCGTGCGGGCCGGCGTGCCCGGCCGGCTCCTGCTGCGGCTGGCCCGCACCGACGAGGGCACGACGCTCGTCGCCGCGAACACGGGCGCTCCGCTCGACGACGCGGGCGTCGCGGCGCTGTCCTCGATGCGCGCCTCGGCGAAGCGCGACCACGGTGGCCCGGGCGTGGTCGGCCGGTACGGCGTCGGGTTCGCGGCGGTGCGCGCGGTGTCCGACGAGATCAGCGTGGTCTCCGCGACCGGCGCGGTCCGGTTCTCGCTGGCCGACACGGCGCAGGAGCTCGCGGACGTGGCGGAGCGTGTCCCGGCGCTCGCGCAGGAGGTCGTGCGACGCGACGGGTCGTTGCCCGCGCTGCGGCTGCCGTTCGCCGCCGAGGGTCGTCCTCCGGAGGGTTTCGACACCGCGGTCGTGCTGGTGCTGCGCGACGAGGTCGCCGCCGACGAGGTGCGCAGCCTGCTGCACGCGGTCGACGACGCGCTCCTGCTCGCGCTGCCCGGGCTGACCGAGGTCGTCGTGGAGGACGAGACGTCCGACGGCGGGCCGCGCCGCGTCGCGGACGTGGCCTCGCGCTGGTTCGTCGCGACGTCCGCGGGTGACGTGCCGCGTGACCTGCTGACCGACCGCCCGGTCGAGGAGCGCGAGGCGACGCGTTGGCGCGTCACCTGGGCCCTGCCGCGGCGCACGGTCGAGCCGGGCGGCCGCGCGCCGGACCCGTTCTCCGACGAGGCGGCGGGTGTGCCCGCGCGCGCTCGCGTCGTCCACGCCCCGACCCCCACCGACGAGCCCCTCGACCTGCCCGCGCTGCTCGTCGCGACGCTCCCGCTGGACCCTACGCGACGCCGCGTCGCTGCGGGACGGCTGACCGACGCGCTGCTGCGGCACGCGGCCGACGCCTACGCGACCCTCGCCGAGCAGCTCGCGAGCGCGGGCCACGACCCGCTGACGCTCGTGCCCACGACGCTGCCGACGGGCACGCTCGACGCCGCGCTCCGCCCCCTGCTCGTCGACCGCCTGGCCGCGGCCCCGATCCTCACCCCAGCCACCACCCCGCCCGCGACCCAGCCCTTGCTCAGGTCTGCGGCCGGTGTGGCCGGAGTGTCCGCTGGGTCGGTGGGGGAGGACGGGGCGAGCCAGGGGTTGCTCCGGTCTGCGGCCGGTGTGGCCGGAGTATCCGCTGGGTCGGTGGGGGACGGGTTGGTGTCCGGCGGGGCGGCGCCGGACCGGTTTGTGGTGCCGCGGCGGGCCGTGGCGGTGGCCGGTGGCGGCGGTGCCGAGGCGTTGGCGGTGCTCGGGCGGCAGGTGGGGGCGCTCGTCGTCGTGCCGCCCGGACGGGACGCGCACGCGCGGCTGCTCGGGGTCGACGTACGACCGCTCGCCGAGCTCGTGGAGGAGCTCGCGGCCCCGGCCGACGACGAGGGATGGCCCGCGCTCTACGGCGCGCTCGAGTCGCTCGCGGCGGCAGACCCCGCGGGCCTCGAGTCGCTCGCCAACCTCCCGGTCCCGCTCGCGGACGGTCGCGTGGTCCGGGGCGCACGCGGCACGGTGGTGCTCGACGACGCGCTCGCGGGGCTCGTCCGGCCCGTCGTCGGGACGCTGGCACGCTGGGGCGTGCGCGTGGTCGACCCCGTCGCGGCGCACCCCCTGCTCGAGCGGCTCGGCGCGCGGGCCCCGGACGCGGTCGGGCTGCTGCGTCTCGCGCCGGTGCGCGAGGCCGTGCTGGCGTGGGACGAGGACGACGAGCCCGACGAGCCGGACCTCACGACGACCGTCCTCACGCTCGTCGCCGCGCACCTGCCGCCGCGCGACCCGGCCCGCTGGTCGGCGACGACGGACGCCGCGCAGGCGCTGCCCGGCGACGTCCGCGAGTGGTTGGCGCTGCTGCCCGTGGGCGCGGCGACCGGGGAGCGGGCACCCGCAGACGGTCTGGTGCTGCCCGGCTCACCCGCGCACCGCCTGCTCGACGAGCGGGTGCTCACCGCGGTGTCCGCCGAGGAGGTGGACCGCTGGGGCGCGGCGACGCTCGTCGCGGCCGGCGTCCGCGAGGTGCTCGTCACCGTCACGGTGCCGGACGTGGTCACCGAGGAGGAGCAGGACGAGGACGCGCCCGGGGCGTTGACCGCGCAGGCGCTCGACGGCTGGGCCGAGTACGTCGAGCACCTGGCCGACGAGCTCGGCGCCGGTGCGTACCTGGGGGACCTGACCGCGGTCGCCGACCTGGACGCCGTGGCGAACGAGGCGTGGCCGCAGGTCCTCGAGCTCGTCGCGGGCGAGCCCGCGCTGCGCAGGGCGCTGCTCGAGGAGGTCCGCAGCGACCGGGGTGCGGTCGCGGAGTCGTACACGGCGTGGTGGTTGCGCGAGCGCTCGCCGCTGGGGCTCGGCGCACCGTTCGCCGTCGCCGACGACGGACCGCTGCGCGCGCTCCTGCCCGCCGCGCCGCGCGACGTCGCCCACCTCGACGTCCAGGTGCTGCGGGCGCTGGGCGGCGTCGCCGAGCCGCACGACCTGACGCCGCACGCCTGGTCCGACCTGCTGGACTCCTGGCCGACGTCGACCGTGCTGGACGTCCGCGCGGCGACCGCGGTGTGGCGCCACGCGGCGCCGTCGCAGGCGCCCGAGCGGGTGCCGGCGCTCGTCGGACCGGGCCGGGTGATCGTGGTGCCCGCGCACGACGCCGCGGTCGCGCCGTGCCCGATGTGGTGGCAGCGTACGGACGTCGCAGCGCTGGTCCCCGCGCACGGCCACGACGAGGCGTTGCGCCTGTCGCGCGAGCTCGACCTGCCGCGCGTCTCCGAGCTGGCCCCGGGGGTGGTGACGCGCGAGGACGGGGTCGACGCGCCCGTGCCGCCGCAGGTGCACGACGTGCTGCCGGGGGCGCCGAGGCTCTGGTGCGAGCACGAGGACCTGCGCGTGGACCACGTGCAGGTCGAGTGGTGGGTCGACGAGGTCGCGAGTGAGCCGCGCCTGCACGCGACGACGCTCGCGGGCCTCGCGGCGGCGCTCGCGCAGTGGAGCGGGCGGTGGGGGTTGCGTCACCTGCTCGAGCTCGCGCTCGCCGACCCCGAGCGTGCGGGAGAGCTCGCGCTCGACGCGGCGTTCGAGCAGCCGCCCGGGACGGGTGACGCGGCAGAGCCCGCGGCCCAGCCCGCGGCCGAGGTCAGCCGACCGACGTCGTCGGCCGGCGCGTGAGCACGTCGACGAGCTGCCGGGTCGGGCCGTCGAGCTCGGCGAACGAGCGGCGGTAGAGCGACGCAGGTCCGCCGTACGGGTCGACGACGTCGTCGTCGCCGGGACCGAGCGCTGCGCGCTGCGCCGCGGCCAGGGGCAGCAGCGCGACGAGCCGCTCACCGGCTGTACCCGCGGGCAGGCGCTGCGGGTCGACGGCACTCGAGAGCCGCGCGAGCTCGCGCAGCGTGAAGGTGCGGCGCACGGCGGCGGGCTCGAGCTCGACGACCGCGGTGCGGTGCTCGCGGGTCAGCGCCAGCACGAGCGATGCCTCGCGCACCAGGGCGGAGGTGAGCTGGCGGGCCACGAACCCGTCCGCGCGCGCCCCTGCGGCCTCGACCAGCTCGGCCATCGGTGGGGACATCGGGTGGCCGCGCATGGCCCAGGTGCCCGCGGACGACACCTCGACGTCCGTGCCCGCGAGCCCGGTCGCCAGGAGCCGCTCGACCGCGGGGGACCGGCAGATGTTCCCGGTGCAGACCACCAGCACGCGCGTCGCCATGGCGGACATCATGCCCGTTGCGGTGAGGTGGTCAGCGGTGCCGGACGGCCCAGAGGTAACCGAGGCCGCCGAGCGCGAGGCCCGTGGCGCACACCGCGACGGGCAGCCAGCCGGTCGTGCCCGTGCCGGCCAGCACGAGGCACACGACGAGGGCGAGCGCCCACAGCGCGCTGCCGACGACGGTCACGCGGGCGAGGTCCACCTGGACCGGGGGAGCGAGGGGGCGGGGCTCGGCTGGCACCCCCGCAGCCTACGGCCGGTGGGCGAGCGGGGCCGCCATGTGCGAGGCCGAGGCGAGGGCCTCGGGCATCGCCTCGAGGTAGACGCGCGCGACGTGTGCCGGGTCGAAGCCGGCGGCCAGGATCGCGTCGTCGTCGTCCGCCTCGTGCGCGAGCGCCGCCTGCAGCGCCGGGCCGTACGGTCCGCCCTCACCCTGCAGCGCCGCCGCGACGTCGGGCGAGACCCCCGACCGGTCGACGACGGACTCGACCGAGATCTTGAGCGCCGCGCTCACCGCGGACAGCAGCCCGACGGTGTAGCCGACCTCGTTGCCGCTGAGCCGCCACACGGCGAGCCCGCGCGTGATGACGGTCCAGAGCACGTCCACGGACGCCGGGTCGCTGCCGAGGACCACCGACGAGACCAGCGCGGCGAGCCGGTGCGGGCCGAGCAGGCTCACCGCGTGCGAGACGGAGTCGACGTGGTGCCGCAGACCGGTCGCCGAGGCGTTCACCGTCCGCAGCACGCGCATGGTGAGCTCGGGGTCGACGCCGACGGCGCGCACGATCTCCTGGTGGTCCGGCATCTCCTGCGAGAGGACACGCACGAGCTGCAGGTGCTGGGCCTCGCCCGCGGACACCGTGCGGCCCGTGCCGGGTGCCTGACGGCGCACGAGGGGCGCCTGGACGAGCTCCAGCTCGAGCTCGCGCGCGAGCCGGGCGAGCTCGGGGGTGTCGGCGTGCACGCCGATGACCCACACGCCCGCCTCCTTGAGCTGGGCGACGCGCGCCTGCAGGTTCTCGGTCAGGCGGCGCAGGTCGACCTTCGCCATGTCCACGAGCGGCAGCAGGGCGCGCTCGGCGAGGGTCCCGGTGAAGGACCCGAGCGCGACGCCGAAGCCCAGCTCGCGCATCGCGACGAGCGCCTGCTCGGCGTACTCCTCGTGCACCCACGGGGCAGGCACCTCGACGACGAGGCTGCGCGGCGCGGTGGGGATGGTGACCTCTCCGCGGAGCATGGGCCCGGTGGCCCGCAGCACGACGGCGTTGTCACCGACGACCTGGCCGAGGTCGACGCGGTCGTAGGCGTCGCTGACCATGCGATCCTCGGCGGCGAGCGTCACGAGGGGGCCCGAGTCGTCGACGCGGGCGTGCACGGCGTAACCGAACAGGGACCCGTCCGGATGGAGGAGGGCCTGGCGCTGGACGACGGCGGGCATCGAGGCTCCTGAGGCTGCAGGGTGTGGTTCTGACCAGCCCATCGGCCCGCGTCGTGCGGGACTGAGGGTTTCGTCGGAACCGGCCTCGTGGCCGGTGCGGGGAGAGCGGCCGGGCTCAGCCCAGCGGTGCGCGCAGCGGCCAGTCGCCGTCGAGGACGAGCTGCGCGGCGGACCCGGTCGCGACGTCCACGACGATCGGCGCGAGCAGGTTCGCGGTCGCGGGCTCGTCGTCGGTGGGCGGGTGCACGACGACCAGCGCACGCCGCTCGCCGGACCCGGGCAGCTCCGGCTCGTAGCCGGGAAGGTACGCGTCGGGGTCGACGACGTACAGGCGCGTGGGCGGGCCGTCGAGCGACCGGAGCGTGAACAGGCCCGCCGCGTCGGCCACGGGCTCGAGCACGTACGACGAGCGTCCGGGCAGGCCGGGCAGCTCGTCGGCGACCCGGAGCGTGGTCGGCAGCGTGGCGCCGCCGACCTGCACCGTCGCGGGCGCGCTCATCGCAGGAAGTCCAGCAGCGTGGGCTGGAGCACCTTGGCCGCGGCCCCGAGGGCGCCCTTGTAGGCGACCTCCTGGGACTGCAGGTCGAGGATGATCGTGGCGAGGTCGACGTCCTCGATGTCCGCCAGACGCGACTTCGTCTCGACCTCCTGCGCCGCGAGCGTCTGCTGCGTCGTGAGCACGTTCTTGTGCCGGGCGCCGACGCTCGCGAGCTCGGAGAGCATCGCGTCGAGGCGCGTGTCGATCGCGCCGATCTCGCCGGTCGGGTCCTGACCGGCGCGCAGCGTCGTCACGATCCGGTCGACGAGCGCGAACACCGAGGCGTTGCCCGAGCCGTACACGGCCTGGCCGTCGCCGTCGACGCGCACGGTCGTCGTGCTGCTGACGCGCCGCTCGACCGAGGCGCCCGTGCCGGTCCACGCGTAGGAGGCGTCGAAGGCGACGCCGGTGTCCGACGTGCCGGCGAACACGGACCGGCCGACGTACGTGGTGTTGGCGTTCGAGAGCATCGTGTCGCGCAGCGACTCGATCTCGTCGGCGAGCGCGTTGAGCGAGGACGGGCCGAGCGCGCCGTTGCCACCCTGGATGGTCAGGTCGCGCACCTTGCGCAGCGCGGCCGTCGACGACGTGATCGCGGTGTCGACCGTCTGCAGCCACGAGCCCGCGTCGCCCGCGTTGCGCGCGTACTGGGAGCTGACCCGCTGCTCCGAGCGCAACCGGAGCATGTCGGAGGCCGCGGCGGGGTCGTCGGACGGGACGTTGACCTTCTTGCCGCTCGACATCTGGTTCTGCAGGTCGGCCATCTTGCCGAGGTTGAGCTGCAGGTTGGCGAGCGTCGAGCGCTGCACCGTCTGGTGGGTGACGCGCGAGATCATGGCTGGCTCCTCATCGTCCGACGACGCCGGTGC
>PJTO01000328.1_pt1 | contig 27674 bp, 26 predicted proteins | sample 1512101 | NCBI WGS metagenome assembly PJTO01 (sample SAMN08177690, study PRJNA422409) | Soil metagenome, whole genome shotgun sequencing project.
CGGTGCGCGGGAACACGTAGTCCGAGCCGACGAGGAAGACCTTCGTGACGCCCTCCTCCTTGAGGTAGTCCATCGCGGGGATGATCTGCTGGTTCGTCGTGGCGCCCGTGTAGAAGATGTTGGGCGAGGCCTCCAGGCCCTCGTACTGGACCGGGTAGAACAGCAGCGACTCGTTGTCCTCGAAGACCGGCAGCATCGCCTTGCGGGACGACGAGGTCCACCCGCCGAACACCGCGGCCACGCAGTCGGACTTGATGAGCTTCTCCGCCTTCTCGGCGAACACCGTGGGCTCGGACTGACCGTCCTCACCGACGATCGTCAGCTGCTTGCCGAGCACGCCGCCCGCGGCGTTGATCTCCTTGGCCGCGAGGTCGAGCGCGTCGCGCACCGTCTGCTCGGAGATCGCCATCGTGCCGGACAGCGAGTTGAGGAAGCCGATCTTCACCGCGTCGCCGTCGGTCTCGACGCACGAGCCCGCGGCGCTCTCGCCGGAGGCCTCGTCGTCGGTGCGCGACCCACAGGCCGACAGGGCGAGAAGAGCGGCGAGCGCCGCGCTGGACACCGCGAGCGCGCGGGTGGTGCGCATGGTTCTGGTCACGGAGGGGACCCTTTCGCTGGGGTGGAGCTCACGAGCGGAACCGGACGGGGGCGCAGGCACCGCGGCGCACCGCGCTGTGTCCCGGGGTGTATACATCCCTGTGCCCATGTCGCAGGACGGTAGGAGCCGGGTGTTTCGGACAGCGGCGCCCCGGCGTGAACGGGGTGTTTCGTCCTGATCCCGATCCGGTCACGCCTGCGGGTGCGGCACCGCGGGTCGGCACGCGCCTACGCTGCGACCATGCACCTGCGCGCCCTCGACCAGTCCGCCAAGCTCAAGGACGTCCTCTACGAGATCCGTGGGGCGACGCTCACCGAGGCGGCGCGCCTCGAGGCCGAGGGCCACGCGATCCTCAAGCTCAACACCGGCAACCCCGCCGCGTTCGGGTTCGAGGCGCCGCACCAGATCGTGCGCGACATGATCGCGGCGATCCCGACCGCGCACGGCTACAGCGAGTCCCAAGGCATCCTCTCCGCGCGCCGTGCCGTCGTCACGCGCTACGAGACGGACCCCGAGTTCCCGCTGTTCGACGTCGAGGACGTCTACCTGGGCAACGGCGTCTCCGAGCTCATCACGATGGTCATGCAGGCGCTGCTCGACGAGGGCGACGAGGTGCTCATCCCGTCCCCCGACTACCCGCTGTGGACCGCGATGACGTCGTTGTCCGACGGCAAGCCGGTGCACTACCGGTGCGACGAGACGACGGGCTGGCAGCCGGACCTCGAGCACCTCGAGTCGCTCGTCACGCCGCGCACCAAGGCGCTCGTCGTCATCAACCCGAACAACCCGACCGGTGCGGTCTACCCGCGCGAGACGCTCGTGGCGCTCGCGGACATCGCGCGCCGGCACTCGCTGCTGCTGCTGGCCGACGAGATCTACGACCGGATCCTGTTCGACGGCGCGGTCCACACGCCGCTCGCCTCGGTCGCGCACGACCTGCTGTGCCTGACGTTCAACGGCCTGTCCAAGACCTACCGGGTCGCCGGGTACCGCTCGGGGTGGATGGTCGTCACCGGACCGCGCGAGCACGCGACGGGGTTCCTCGAGGGCATCCAGCTGCTCGCGTCGACGCGCCTGTGCGCGAACGTGCCCGCGCAGCACGCGCTGCAGGCCGCCCTCGGCGGCGTCCAGTCGATCGACGCGCTGATCGCGCCCGGCGGGCGGCTGCACGAGCAGCGCGACGTCGCGTGGCGCGGCCTGACCTCGATCCCGGGCGTGACGTGCGTGCGGCCCGACGGCGCGCTGTACCTCTTCCCGCGCCTCGACCCCGACGTCCACGAGATCCACGACGACGCCAGGCTGGTCTACGACCTGCTGGTCAGCGAGCACATCCTGCTGGTGCAGGGCACGGGCTTCAACTGGCCCACGCCGGACCACCTGCGGATCGTCACGCTGCCCGAGGCGCGCGTGCTCGGCGAGGCCGTCGAGCGCCTCGGCAACTTCCTGTCCTCCTACCGCCAGTGAGACCCGAGGAGAGCTGACGGGCGAGGTCGTCGGTGGTCAGCTCGCGACGAAGCGCGCGTGGACCGCGGACTCGACCGTGATGTCCTCGGGCTTCAGGTCGAGCTGGCCGCCCGCCCCGTCGGCGACGGCACCGCGCATCATCGCGACGGCCTCGTGCGCCACCGGTCGGCTCTGGTCACCCAGCATCCCGGGCTCGGCGAGCGCGACCGCACGCACGTCGGCCAGCCCGAGCGCCCGCGCGTAGGCGCCTGCACGCTCGACCGCGTCCGCGACGGCCCGGGCGCGTGCGTCGGCGACGAGCCGCTTCTTCGTGACCTCGGTGAGCGTCCAGGTCACGCCCTGCACCGTGACCCCGTCGAGCACCGCGACCTGCTCGACCCACTCGGCCAGACGCGCGAGGTCCGAGAACTTCGCCTCGAGCCCGACCTGCGCGTGGTGCACGAACGGGAGCTGCTTGCCGTGGTCGTTCCACGGCCGCCGGCTCCACACGCTGAGCCGCTGGGCAGACCACCACGTGACCGGACCCGACGACGGGTCGTGCAGCGCGCGCACCTGGTCGACGATCCGGGCGTGCGCGTGCGTCGTGCGCTGCACCACGTCGTCCCGCTGCGGCCCCTCGAACCCGACGACGAGCGAGACGGTCCCGCGCTCGGCCGCGTGATGGTGCTCGAACCGGCCCTCGACGGTGATCGTGGTCTCCTGCACACGCCCGAGGTTAGTGGGCGCGGACCCGCACCGCCGGGCGTCGGGCCGCGTCGCCGACGACCGCCGGGTCCACGACCGGCACCCCGGCACGACGCGCACGCCGCCGGTCACCCACCACGCGCAGGACGACGACGAGCGCGCCACCCAGGGCGCCGGCGACCGCGGCGACCAGCACGTCGTCGGTCGTCGCGCGACGCCCCGTGACCAGGACGTGCTGCAGGACCTCGATGACGACGCCCGTCGTCGCCGTCGCGAGCGCGGCCCGCCACGGGCCCCAGCCGAGCCGCGCCGCGAGCAGCGCACCGCCCAGGCCGAACAGCAGCAGGCTCCCGCCGACCTGCCCGACCGTCGCCGGCCAGGACGCCTGCGCGTACGAGCCGAGGTCCCGGAAGGGCACGAGCTCGGGATCGGCCTCACCCGTGTGCGGCAACGGCCGCAGCGTCACCGTGGCGAGCACGAGCGCCCACACGACGACGAGCGCCTCGCCCACCGAGCGGCACACGGCCGACGACGACCGCTCGGTCCCCCGGTACGCCCAGCACCCGAGGAAGACCCCACCAGCGACCACCGCCCCGACCACCGTGACCACGGCGGCGAGGTCGGAGAAGTTGCGCCACAGCTGTGTCACGGAAGCCCCCTGCTCCGGTGCTCGCAGCACGGCCGCGCCACTGCGGCCGACCACGACCCTAGCGCGCACGCCCGCGCGGCGGCAGGGGGCTGCGCGGGCCCGTCCGTGCCTGCGCCGGCGCGCCCGGGGACGACGAACGGGCCGGCCACCCGAAGGTGACCGGCCCGTCCTGGGTCGTGCTGCCGGACGCTCGGCGTCCGGCGGTGCTCAGCTCAGAGGCCGGCGTCGGCTCAGAAGCCGCCGCCGAAGTCCTCGCCGCCACCGGCCGGGGCCGCGGGGGCCTTCTCCGGCTTGTCGGCCACGACGGCCTCGGTGGTGAGGAACAGAGCGGCGATCGACGACGCGTTCTGCAGCGCCGAGCGCGTGACCTTGACCGGGTCGTTGACGCCCGCGGCCAGCAGGTCCTCGTACGTGTTGGTCGCGGCGTTGAGGCCGTGACCCGTCGGCAGGTTGCGGACCTTCTCGGCCACGACGCCGCCCTCGAGACCGGCGTTGATCGCGATCTGCTTGAGCGGGGCCTCGATCGCGAGCTTCACGATCGCGGCACCGGTCGCCTCGTCACCCTCGAGCTTGAGGTCCGCGAACGCGGTGTTGCCGGCCTGGATGAGCGCCACGCCACCACCGGCGACGATGCCCTCCTCGACGGCCGCCTTGGCGTTGCGCACGGCGTCCTCGATGCGGTGCTTGCGCTCCTTGAGCTCGACCTCGGTGGCCGCGCCCGCCTTGATGACGGCGACGCCGCCGGCGAGCTTGGCGAGGCGCTCCTGCAGCTTCTCGCGGTCGTAGTCCGAGTCCGAGTTCTCGATCTCGGCGCGGATCTGCGTGACACGACCGGCGATCTGGTCGGCCTGGCCGGAGCCCTCGACGATCGTGGTCTCGTCCTTGGTGACGACGATCTTGCGCGCCTGGCCGAGGACCTCGAGGCCCACCGTGTCGAGCTTGAGGCCGACGGTCTCGCTGACGACCTGGCCACCCGTGAGGATCGCCATGTCCTGCAGCATCGCCTTGCGGCGGTCGCCGAAGCCGGGAGCCTTGACGGCGACCGACTTGAACAGGCCACGGATCTTGTTCACGACGAGGGTCGCGAGGGCCTCACCCTCGACGTCCTCGGCCACGATGAACAGCGGCTTGCCGGACTGGATGACCTTCTCCAGCAGCGGGAGCAGGTCCTTGACGTTCGAGATCTTGCCCTCGACGAGCAGGACGTACGCGTCCTCGAGGACGGCCTCCTGACGCTCCGGGTCGGTGACGAAGTACGCCGACAGGAAGCCCTTGTCGAAGCGCATGCCCTCGGTGAGCTCGAGCTCGAGACCGAGCGCGTTGGACTCCTCGACGGTGATGACGCCTTCCTTGCCCACCTTGTCGAGGGCCTCGGCGATCAGGTCGCCGATCGCCTGGTCGCCGGCGGAGATCGCGGCCGTGGCGGCGATCTGCTCCTTGGTCTCGACCTCCTTGGCCTGCGCGAGCAGGGCAGCGGTGACGGCCTCGACGGCCTTCTCGATGCCACGCTTCAGCGCGATCGGGTTCGCACCCGCCGCGACGTTGCGCAGGCCCTCGCGCACGAGCGCCTGGGCCAGGACGGTCGCCGTCGTCGTGCCGTCACCGGCGACGTCGTCGGTCTTCTTGGCGACCTCCTTGACGAGCTCCGCACCGATCTTCTCGAAGGGGTCCTCGAGGTCGATCTCCTTGGCGATGGAGACGCCGTCGTTCGTGATCGTCGGCGCGCCCCACTTCTTGTCGAGCACGACGTTGCGGCCCTTCGGGCCGAGCGTGACCTTCACGGTGTCGGCGAGGACGTTCAGACCCCGCTCGATACCGCGGCGGGCCTCCTCGTTGAAGGCAATGATCTTGGCCATGTGGCGAGCGATCCTTCGCTTGGGTTCGGGTCGGCCGGTCGGTGCCCGCGACGGACGACGACCGGGCGCGCGGTCTTGTCCCGCACACCCGACGTCTCACCTGACGGCCGGGGTGGTTCTGTCACTCTCTACCCGAGAGTGCTAAGTCAATGGTTAGCACTCGACCCCCGAGAGTGCAAGCAGCGGTGCCCGCCTTCACGCCTGGCGAACGCACCGACGCGCGGCGGTTCGGCCCACCGGGCACCGCCGCTTCGATAGGGTGCCGCGCGTGCCAGGTGACGACGCCCGGACGACAGGCCGACGACGCGCGTCCCGCGCCGTCGGCCCCGCGCTGCTCGCGGTCGGCGCGATCCTCGCCGCGGTGCTCCCGGTGGGCGTCCAGGTGGGTGCAGCCCGGCCCGCCGCGGCCGCGGACGCCCCGGCCGCCGGCGCCCCGACCACGCCGTACGCGGTCCTGCCGCTCTTCCAGGAGGGCGTCGCGATCGGGCCCGACGGTGCGGTCGTCGCGGTCCCCGCCGGCACCCGGCCCGCGTTCCTCGACGGCACGCGCGTGCTCGACCCCGAGCTGACGAACTTCGGGGCGGTCCTGGACGGCGGCGAGGTGGAGCACGGCACCCGCGAGGCCCACCGGCTCGCGGACGCGCAGCTCGCGTGGCTCGCCGCGGGCTCGGTGCCGGGTGCGGGCGGCCCGTTCGAGGACCTGAGCCGCACCGCGCTGCTCGACCTGCACACGCTCCTGCTCCCGGGCGGCGCCATGGTCGCGGGCTGGGAGGACCGCTGGCGGTACGTGTGGCCGCGCGACGCGGCGTTCGTCGCGGTCGCGTTCGCGCGCACGGGTCACGTCGACGACGCGCTCGAGGTGCTCGACTTCCTGGCGCGCGCCCAGCACGACGACGGCGGCTTCGAGGCCCGCTACCTGCCCGACGGCTCGGGACCGCCCGACGACCGCACGGCGCAGACCGACGGCCAGGGCTGGGCCATGTGGGCCGCGGGGCTCGTGCTCGCGGAGCTGCCGCCCGGACCGGTGCGCACGGTCGTCGCCGCGCGCCTCGCGCCGCTCGTGGCCCGCGCGGTCGACGGCACGACGAGCCTGCTCACCACCACCGGTCTCCCGCCCGCCTCGCCCGACTACTGGGAGCGCGACGAGGACGAGCTCACCCTGGGCACCGTCGCGCCGCTCGTCGCAGGCCTGGAGCAGGCGGTGACGGTGCTGGCCGAGGCGGGCGACGTCGAGCGCGCCGAGCGCGCGCGGGCGAGCGCACTGACCGTGCGCACGGCGACGGTCGAGACGTTCGGCGCGGCCGGGTTCACGCGCTACGCCGACGGCGCCGACCACGACGCTGCCGCGGCGTTCGTCCTCGCACCGTTCTGGCAGCGACCGGCGACGGGCGGCCGCGCCGCCTGGCTCGCGTCCGCCGAGGCGATGCGACGCCCGGTCGGGCTGGCCCCCGCCGGTGAGTGGCGGCAGGACGGCGTCACGTGGACGCCGCAGACGTCGCTCTACGCCTGGGTCGCGGCAGAGCAGGGCGACCACGCACGCGCGCTCGCGCTGCTGAGCGCGATCGACTCGCACCGGACCCTGACCGGCTCCGTGCCCGAGAAGGTGCTCGCCGACGGCCGACCGGCCGCGGTCGCCCCGCTCACCTGGAGCGCCGCGTGCGCCCTGCTCGCCCTCGACGCGCTGGACCCCTAGGCCGCACGCGGCCCAGGAATCAGAGCGGGCGGACCTGGTCGGCCTGCGGGCCCTTGGCGCCCTGCCCGATCTCGAACTCGACCTGCTGCCCCTCGTCGAGGCTCCGGTACCCGTCGCTCTGGATCGCCGAGAAGTGCACGAACAGGTCGGCACCCCCCGCGTCCGGGGTGATGAACCCGTAGCCCTTCTCCGCGTTGAACCACTTCACCGTGCCCTGAGCCATGCCCGTGCTCCCTCATACCGAATGACCTCGCGCCCCTGCACGAAGTGGCGCCGAGCCTAGTGGGAGCGCGCGCACCGACAACAGGGGTCGACGCGACGGCTGTGGACGACGGCGCGCCCGCCCCGGAGGCACGGATCGACCCTGGTCAGCCAGCCGCGTGGCGCCGGGGAACGATCAGGGCAGCGCCGAGACGAGGACGACGACGACTCCCGAGGGCGCCTGCGCCGGGTCGAGCTGCGCGGTGCTCAGGCCGAGCGTCGACGCGACGAGGTCGGCCGTGGCCCGGTCCTCCTCGGCCCCGTAGAACACGCTCGAGGCCGCGGGCTTGGTGCCCGTGAAGTTGTCGGGCTTGACGGACGTGAAGCCGGCAGCCGTGAGCTGCTCGCCGGCCTTCGCGGCCAGGCCCTGGATGCCCGCGGCGTTGTAGACCGTCACCGAGGTCGCCAGGTCCGGCTCGAGGGCCGGCGGCTCCTCGGTCGTCTCGTCCTGCCCGGGCTCCGTGGGCTCCGGCGACTCGCCGCCCGTCTCGTCGTCGGAGCCGCCGGGGGTCGCGGTCGCGGTCGCGGCGGGCGTGCCGTCGTCGTCACCGCCGCCGCCACCGACCAGGGGGAGGTCCCCGCCGCGCGTCGCGAACGTGACCGCGCCGTAGGCGAGGAGCGGAGCGAGGACGAGGACCAGCAGGAACGGCGACCAGCGGCTCCACGCCGAACGGGGCGCGCGGTGGACTCCGCGAGGGGCGGTGGGGTCCGCGGGCGCGTCGAACTCGTCGTCCGGGTAGGGGTAGTCGGCCTTACTCACGGCAGGAAGGCTATCCGCCCGAGCCGTGTGCGCGGGCACCGGCGTGTCGGACACGCTCGCGGCTGGCGCGCCCGGAGCGGACGATCAGGACGGTCCGGGCGTCCGACGACGGGCGCCGGGTCCGGTCGTGGCGTCGGCGTCAGGCCTCGACGCCCAGCCGCCGGGCGGTGCGGGCCCGCTGGCGCGACGAGCGCATGCGCCGCAGTCGCTTGACCAGCATCGGGTCGTGCGCGAGCGCCGCCGGGTCGTCGATCAGGGCGTTGAGGATCTGGTAGTAGCGCGTGGCGGACAGGTCGAACAGCTCACGGATCGCCTGCTCCTTGGCGCCCGCGTACTTCCACCACTGCCGCTCGAACGCGAGGATCGACGCGTCCCGCTCGCTCAGCTCGACACCTCCGTCACGCCCGGCAGGCGCGAGCGGGGTCGGCTGGAGCTGCGCGGTCGATGCGGTCGCTGCGTCCATGCGCGCCAGGATAGGCCCCGAACCACATCCGTGTCATTCGTCCGGCCCCACCTCACCCAGCCGTCCCACCCGCGCGCTCGTCGGCCCACCCGCCCCGGACGACGTCGTCGGTCCGACGCGAGATCGGCACTCCGGACTCACGACCTCGCATGCCACTGCCGACCTCGCCGGTGCCGGGACCGGTGAGGGCAGTAGGGTCCCGGGCGTGGATGGTGGGCTGGAGGGGATCGTCGCCGACGACTGGGCGCGCGCGCTCGCGCCGGCGAGCGAGCACGTACGCGCGGCGGGCCGGTTCCTGCGCGACGAGGTCGCCGCGGGCCGCGAGTACCTGCCCGCTCCGGACGCCATCCTGCGGGCCTTCGCCCGCCCGCTCGCCGAGGTCCGCGTGCTCGTCGTCGGCCAGGACCCCTACCCCACGCCCGGCCACCCCATGGGCCTGTCCTTCTCCGTGCAGCCCGACGTGCGCCCGGTCCCGCGCTCGCTCGACAACATCTTCCGCGAGCTCGTCGCGGACCTCGGGGTGCCCCGCCCGACGACCGGGGACCTGTCCCCCTGGGCCGACCAGGGGGTCATGCTGCTCAACAGGGTCCTGACGGTGCGGCCCGGTGCACCCGCGTCGCACCGGGGCAAGGGCTGGGAGGCCGTCACGGGCCGCGCGATCGAGGCGCTCGTGGAGCGCGGCGGCCCGCTCGTCGCGATCCTGTGGGGACGCGACGCGCAGACCCTCAAGCCCGCGCTCGGTGACGTCCCGACCGTCGAGTCCGTGCACCCGAGCCCGCTGTCGGCCTCCCGCGGGTTCTTCGGCTCGCGCCCGTTCTCGCGCGTCAACGACCTGCTCGTCGCCCAGGGCGGCACCCCGGTGGACTGGCGCCTGCCGTAGTCAGCGCGCGCAGCTCGCGGGCGGACCGTCGGTGGCGCCCGCCTCGCGCAGGTCGATCTCGACGTACGTCCCCGGATTCACCGTCCACTCGGGGAACAGCATCTTCGCGACCGGCAGGTCGGCGCACCGCGAGCTCGCAAGCGGCTTGAGGTTGTTGCCCGCGAACCAACCGCCGGCGAACCGCCAGTCCTCTGGAGCATCACCGGGCGTCGACAGGTCGACCTCGACGAGGAACGCGAGGTCCTGGACGTAGCCTCCGGGCGACTCGATGTCGATCTTGATCTGGGCCCAGCGTGAGCCGACCGGACGAGAGTCCTGAACCTGGAAGCCCCAGACGTCGACGACCTCGCACGGGCGGTTGGGTACGGGCTCCAGCGTCGCGGCCTTGACCGCGGTGCACGTTCCGATCTGCGGCGACCACGTGCCGAGGGAGACCGTCGTGGTGGCGTGGACGTCGTCGGTCCACGCCGCGGAGGTGCGGGCGGCGGTGTCCGCGGCCACGCGGGCGCCCGCGGCGGCGAGCACGGCGACGACGAGCACGGCCACCGCGGCGCGCGCCCGCCTCAGGGTCACGGTCATGAGGTTCCTCCCTGGACGACGACGTCGACCGCCCCGAGCGAGCGCCCGCTGCACGCGGCGGCGTTCGCCCCGGCGGGGACCGAGAAGGTCACGGTCGCGGTCGTCACGGCTGCCGCGGTCGCGCTGGACGGGCTCCCGGCGAGCTCGGCGGCCGGGAGCGGCGAGTAGGTGACGGCGACGCAGCCGTCGAGCAGCGTCGTCGGGTTGGTGGACGCCCAGGTGAGCGCGAGCGGGACGCTCGAGGCGTTCCAGAGGTGGACGGTGCGCTGGACGGGCTTGTCGGGCGTCAGGTCCGTCACGGCGGCGAGCCGGACGGCGGCGCCGGCGGTGTCGGCGGGCGACCAGGCAGCACCGTCCGACGAGCCGCGCAGGTCGACGAGCGCCGCGGACGCCTCGGCGACGCCGTACGCGTCGTCGGTCCAGGCGGCGCTCGTCGCGGCGGAGCCGAAGCCCACGAGCACGCCGCCGCCGAGCACGGCGGGCACGACGACCCGCCAGCGGGGGTGCCGGGGGCCGCGCCGGTGGTCGCGGGGCGGGGTGTCAGACACGGTCGGGGCTCCTCTCGGGTGTGGGGACGGACGGGAGCGGGTCGGGACGGAGCAGGACCGCCCCGGTCAGGGTGGTCGCGGCGGCGAGCCCGACGAGGGCACCGACCGCCCGCAGGTCGCGCGCCGGTGGCGACTCCTCGCGCAGGGCGAGGAGACCCGCGAGCGCCCCAGCGGCGCGCAGCTGCGGCGCGTCGGAGTCCGCGACGGCTCCCGGACCGTGCGCGTCGGGCGCCGCGCCAGGGCCGGGCGCGGGGCGGTCCACGTCCACCCGAAGGTCGTGCGCGCCCGCGGGGAGCACGTCGCCGACGAGCTCCCGCGTCACAGGTCGGCACTCTCCGGTGGACCGGCCGCAGAGCTCGACCGTCCACGTGAGGTCGTCGGGCCCGCTCGTCGTGACGACGACGTCCGTGACGCGCACGGGCGTCGGCACGCGCACGACGCGCAGGAGCGTCGAGGTCGTGCCCGTGGGCACCGCGTCCAGGGACAGCGCGAGCGACTCGTCGCGCTCGTACGGGGTCGGAGCTGCGGCGGCGGTCAGGACGGCGGCGAGGGCGCACGCCGCGGCGACGGTGAGGCTCACCGCGGCCGCGCGCGCCCGGCGCCGCCTCATCGTGGCACCGCCACGAGCCGGGGCGGCTCACCGCTCGCGTCCGACCCGTCGTGCAGGGACCGGCCACCCGACCGCTCGTCGTCGCCGTGCTCGTCGTCCCGGCGCTCGTCGTCCCGGCGCTCGTCGTCCCGGCGCTCGTCGGTGGGGCGACGCGGCGGGGACGCGGGGAGCAGGCTGAGGCCGAGCAGGGACAGGAGCGCGACGCCCAAGGGCACCGCGACGGACGGCCGGGTCAGGGTCGTCAGGACCACGCCGCCGCCGCTGATCTGCCAGGCGGGCTGCCAGACGGTGTCGCCGACGACGTACACGCCGCCGTCGGGCGAGTCGTTGGCGTCGCCCTGCATGCAGATCTCCCACCGGCCGTCGGCGGCGGGCTCGATGCCGACGACACGGTGCGTGACGAGGTTCCGGGTGACCTCGGAGTAGATCGAGGCGACGTCGCCGACCTGCAGCTCGCTGGTCGGGCGGGGGCGGTCGATCAGCAGGTCACCGGTCATGATCCCCGGCTCCATGGAACCGGAGATGACGACGAGGGGCCGGATCCACCCTGCCTGCGTCGCGCCCCAGACGAGGACGCTGGCCAGCCCGAGGGCGGCGACGAGCCACAGCACGGCGTTGCCGAGCAGCTTGAGTGCGCGCATGACGACCTCCTAGGACGGCGCGGGTGACGGGTGTGGCCGCCCGCCGGCGCGAGGTGCGCCGGCGGGCGGGTGGGGGTCAGGCCCGGTTGGCGATCGAGCCCTGGAACCCGATGACGACGTCGCCCTCGGCGCCGCCGAACACGTCGGCGTCGGCGGAGTCGGGCAGTGCGATGGTCACGTCGACCGAGGTCGCGGCGCTGCCGCTGGCGAGCGACGTCGGAGCTGACCCGAGGGTGACGGTCGCGCCGCCCGCCTCGAACAGGTCGCCCTCGGTCTCGAGGGTCGGCGGCGCGATCACGAGGTCGGACGTGCCCATGTTCTTGATCCAGACGGGCACGGTGATCGAGTCCCCCGCGGTGAGGTCCGCGAAGACCTCGGCGGGGATCACGACGACGTCGTCGCCGGTCCCGGGTGCGTCGTCGGCGGTGATGAAGTCGCCGTCCGCGGGCGTGCCGTCGGCGACGAACGCGCCGCGCAGGTCGATCGCGGTGTCCGGGTCGACGGCGCTCGCGCCGGCGCCGAACCACGCGTCGTCGGTCCAGCCGGCCGACGTCGCGGCCGCGCCGATGCCGAGGACCGCCGCACCCGCGAGCGAGAACTTGATGATCGCGGCGCGCTTGCGCTTGCGCTCGTCGCGCTCGGTGGTCTCGAGGCGAGCGTGAGTGGTCGTCGTGGTCATGGTGGGTTCCTCCCTCTGCTGCACGCGGGGGTGACGGCGGTCACCTAGTTGCGAATGGTTATCACGTGCAGTAGAAGAATGACTTGGACGACTGTTCAAGATGTGGGTCGAGAGTCCCGATCTGGACAGGTGTCCACCGTTTCACCCGCTCCGCGGCATCCGAACGATGTGCCCCTTTCACGACCTGCGCACCATGCGCACCCTCTGCACCCAGGACGGGCACACCTCGCGCGGCACGCGGACGCCCGGCCCGACGCGCGGCACAATGGCGGACGTGCCCGAGCCAACCGTCCGCTGGAACCGTTACGTCGCCCTCGGTGACTCGTTCACCGAGGGTCTGTGGGACTCCCCCGACGGCGACGCCGGCCCCGCGACGCCCGACGTCCCGCTGCGGGGATGGGCCGACGTCCTGGCCGCACGCCTGTCCGAGCGACGCGTCGCAGCGGGCGAGGACCCCCTCGAGTACGCCAACCTCGCGATCCGCGGTCGCCTGCTACGCCCGATCCTCGCCGACCAGGTCCCGGCCGCGATCGGCCTGCGCCCCGACCTGGTGAGCCTCGTCGGCGGAGGCAACGACATCCTGCGGCCCGCCGCGGACGTCGACCGGCTCGCGCGCCAGCTCGAGACCGCGGTCGTCCGGCTGCGCGCCGCGGGCATCGACGTGCTGCTGGGCACCGGCGTGGACACGGTCCACAGCGGGCTGATCCGCGCCACGCGCCCCCGCGTCGCGACGTACAACGCGCACATCTGGTCGATCGCGCGACGCCACGGCGCGCACGTCGTCGACCTGTGGGGCATGCGTTCGCTCCTCGACTGGCGCATGTGGGCCGACGACCGCATCCACCTCACCACCGAGGGGCACGCGCGCGTCGCTCAGGCCGCGCTCGTCGGGCTGGGCCTGGCCCCCGACGACGAGCGCTGGGACGACCCGCTCGCGCCGCAGCCGCCCGCACCCCGCCTCGAGCAGCTGCGGGGCGACGCGCGGTGGGCGCGCGAGCACGTCTACCCGTGGGCGACCCGGCGCCTGCGCGGCCGCTCGTCGGGCGACACCCGCAGGCCCAAGCGCCCCGTACCCGAGCCGGTCGTCACGCAGGACGCAGCCGACGCAGGCGCACAGGACGCGGGCACGCCCGACGTCGGCGCGCAGGACGCGGGCCGACGGGACTGAGTCCCCGGGCCGAGCACCCGCTCAGCTGCAGTCGAGGACCACCGTGCCGTAGGAGGCGCCGTTGCGCGTCCCGGCGATCTGGAACTGCGCGGGCGAGCCCGCGGAGATGCTGACCTGGCCGTGCCCGGGGTTGCCGGTCATGACCGCCACGGGCGTGGGCGTGCAGGTCGAGGACCCCGCGACGAGCTGCGCGTCTCCGCCGCTGCCCTCCGCCACCTTCTCGGGCACGAACGGGAAGACCGACGTGTCCGTGAACCGGATCGTCACGCGCCACCGGACCGCGGTGGTCGACGTCGTCGTGACCCGGATCCCGCGGTAGAACACGTTGAGCGGGTTGCCCCACTCCGAGCCGCCGGTCACGACGGCCTGGCACGGGGTCGCCAGCGGCGCGCCGCTCGGGGTGAACGTCTGGCAGGACAGCGCCGGGAGGCTCGGGGGCGTGAAGGTCCAGGTCGCGGGCACGGGCCAGCCGTCGAGCAGGACGAATGCCTTGCCGCCGGACGTGTCGGGAGGCGTGAACGCGGCGCCCGTGGCCGTGAGCGCACCGCTCGTCACGGCCGTCGCCGAGGTCGACATGAACGTCTGCGTCCACGATGCGTCGGCGCCGGTCGCGACGCGCACGGCGCCCGTCGCGCACGTGCCGGAGATGCCCGACACGCGGACCTGCGTGTACTGGCCGTTGCTCGGCGTGCCCGTGGGCGTGACCGTGACGGGGCCGTTCGCGCAGCGCGCCTTGGTCGTCGCGTACGGACGCTGGGGTGCGCTGAGCGAGAGGTTCGCGGCGTGCGCGACGGTCGTCGTCACGAGCGCGAGGCTGAGCACGACGACGAGCGCCGCGGCGACCCGGCGGCGCAGACGTGCCCGCCCAGCGGCGGCGCGGGACACGGTCGTCATGCCGATGGCTCGAGCTCGGGGGCCCGGTCCGGGGCGCGACCGCGATCGCCGCCCAGCAGGTCCCAGCCCTCGTCAGGGCTCTGCTCGTGAGGGCTCAGCTCGTGAGGGCTCAGCTCGTCAGGGTTCAGCGTGTCGGGGCGCTGCTCGTCGGACGGCCCGTCGTCGGACGGGAGCTCGTCGCGGTCGTCGTCGTCGAGGTCGTCGTCGGACTCGTCCTTCGACGGCCAGACCAGCATCGCGAGCGCGAGCGCGATCATGGCGATCCACACCCACGCGTTCGAGAACGTCTGGAAGACGAGCCCGACCTTGGGGATGTGCACCCGCGCGACGCCGAGGACCTCGTCGCCGGCCGGCTCGAACGGGTCCAGGAACTCGTTGTTGTCACCCTGCATGACCCAGCCGTCGGCGGTCCCGCCGACGACCCGGTGGATGATGCGGCTGTTGCCCGCGACCTCGTCGGGCGCGTAGACGATCACGTCGCCGACCGCGGGCTGCCCGCAGCGCGCGACCACGATGTCGCCCGTGACGTACGTGGGCTCCATGGAGTGGCCCGAGACGAGCGTCAGGGTGGTGCAGCCGCCGAGGCTCGTCGGCCAGATGAACCAGGCGATGACCGCGACCGCCACGTAGAACAGGACCGACGGGAGCGCGCGTAGCGCCCGACGCGCGAGGGGCGCGTCGGGCGCTACGAGCTCTGGCCGGTCCAGCACGTCAGCCCGGAGGTCAGCTGTAGATGGTGAGCGCGAACTGGGCGATGGTGTCGGGGGCGACACCCGTCGGCAGCGCGACCGTGAGCGAGCCACCGGCGGCACCGACGGACGGGGCCGAGGCCGGCGTGAACTTGACCCAGTCACCGGACGCCAGCTTGTAGGCGGCCTCGTACTTCTTGGTGGCGCACGCGGCGTCGACGCCGGAGAAGGTCACGTTCGCGACCTTCCAGGGCGCCGTGACGGTGCCGTCGAACGTCGGCGTCGCGAAGGACGTCGTGATGGGGGTGGCCGCGGGCTGGCAGCTCGCGTTGACCGCGACGGTGCCCGTCTGGAAGTTGCCGCTCCAGCTGAGGTTCAGCTGCGACGCGGACGCGAGCGACAGGCCCGCGACGCCGACGATCGCCAGACCGACGGCCATGACCTTGCGGCGGTTGTTCTTCTTGCTCATGGGGGACTCCTCGACGAAGATCGCAACCCTCGCTCCGAGGGCCAGCTCGCTGTGGTCCGTGGGGGGCGGGCCGGTAGCGAACATAGGAGTCATCGGAAACGGGGTGTCCGACGGGCTGGGTGCTGCCACCCACCCCGTCCGAAATGCCGAGGTGATTCACCCGACAGTGGTCACCCGAAGATCTGGACGAGTGTCCGAAATCGGACTTCACCTGCGACGATGCAGTGCGAGCCGGGCCGCGGCGGACGCGTCGCGCCGGCGGCCGACTAGAGGGGCAGGCGGGCCTCGAGTCGCACCCCGCGGGGCCGCAGCGGGGCGAGCGTCACCGTTCCCCGGACGAGGTGCAGCCGGCTCGCCAGACGCGCCGTGCCGCCGTCCGGGTCGGCGTGCGACGGGTCGAGGGGCTGGCCGTCGTTCTCCACCGAGACGACGAGCGCACCGTCCTGCACGTCGAGCTCGACGACGATCCGCGACGCCGGACCGAACTTGAGCGCGTTGGTCACGCCCTCCTCCACCACGCGCACCGCGAGGAGGCGCTGCGCGGTCGTCAGCGAGCCGCGCTCGGGGTCGTCGATCTCGCGCACCGGGGGCGCGACGACGATCTTCGTCGCGATCGTCATCGGCAGGCGCCCGACGAGCGCGCGCACGGCCGGGACCACGCCGAGCTCGAGCCGCTCCGGGTACAGCAGCCGGCTCATCTGCCGCACGTCCAGCTCGCGCACCACGTCGAGCTCGCGCCGCGCCCACTCCAGCGACGCGACGTCGTCGGGGTGGTCACCGCGCGCCCGGATGCGGTCGATCACCTCGACCAGGTGCGCGTTGACGATGACGAGCTTGCCCTGCAGCGTGCCGTGCAGACCCTCGGCGACCTCGCGCCGGACCCTGACCTCCTCGGCCTCGAGCGCCTCGAGCACGTGCTCGACCTCGACCGCCTCACGCTCGGCCCGGCGCAGCTCGGCGCGGACCCTGCGGCGCGAGAGGAGCCCCCACATGCCGATGCCCGACGAGATGCCCGCGATGATCAGGCCCGCCGAGAACTCCGCCTCGATCGTCAACCCGTCGGGCTCGTCGTACACCCCCAGCGCGAGCTGCACGAACACCCGGCACACGGCCGCGATCGTCGACGCCACGACGGCGCCCGCGAACAGCTGGGGTGCGGTCGGCCACCGGTAGACCCGCAGCGCCCCGAGGGCGACGAGCAGCACGACGACGGCGGCGACGTTCGCGGCGATGCGCGACCAGACGCTCACCTCGGCCCAGTCGGGCACGTACCGGGAGTAGATGTAGGCGGCCTGCATCGATGCGCCCAACCCGTAGCCGAGCGCGACGATGCCGGTCAGCCGCAGCAGCAGCCGACGGTTCTGGGCGTCGTCGCCGGGGCGCACGACCTCGCGCGTCACGTCGCTCATCGTCGCTCCCGCCCGACCCGCTGTGGTCCTTGCCCGCTTCCCGGGCCGTCGCAGACGATACTGAACCCGATGAGCACTCTTGACCCGGACGTGATCCGAGTGGCGGTCGTCGAGGACCAGCCACTCTTTCGCTCCATGCTCGAGCGCACCCTGGGCCAGACGGCCGGGCTCCAGGTGGTCGTGTCCGTCGGGACCGTGAGCGACGCGCGACGTGCGCTGCGTCCCGGCGCCGCGCACGTCGCGATCCTCGACATCGACCTGCCCGACGGCAACGGCATCGCCCTCGGCGTGACGCTGCGCCGTCAGCAGCCCGAGCTCGGCATCCTCCTGCTGTCCGCGCACGACGCGATGGACCTGCTGCTCGACCTGCCCGCGGACGTCGCCGAGGGCTGGGGCTACCTGTCCAAGAACAGCTCGACGAGCGAGGACCTGCTGGTCTCCGCGGTCCGCTCGGCGGCCGTGCGCCAGACCGTGCTCGACCCCGAGCTGCTCGCGCGCATCACGCCGCGCGCCGGCTCGGACGTCGCCCAGCTCACGCACCGCCAGTACGAGGTGCTGCGACTGCTGGCCGCGGGACTGTCGAACGCCGGCATCGGCGAGAAGCTCGGCATCACCGAGAAGTCCGTGCAGAACCACGTCAACGCGCTCTACGCGACGCTCGGCATCGACGCCGACCCGTCCCGCAACCCCCGCGTCAGCGCCGCCCTGCGCCTCCTGGAGGAGACCGGGCCGGGCCTCTGAGCACCGGTAGGCTGAGCGCCGACCCGCCTCCTTAGCTCAGCTGGCCAGAGCACCTGTCTTGTAAACAGGGGGTCATCGGTTCGAATCCGATAGGGGGCTCCCCAGCCGCCGCGTGCAGATCGCGGCGGACGACGAACGGGCCCGGCCCGGAGCCGCTCCGCAGAGCGACCCGGACCGGGCCCGTTCGTCGTGCTGGTGGTCAGCCCTTGGCGGCGAGCGCGGCCTCGACGGCCTCCTTCAGCGGACCCTGCTGGTAGAGCAGGCCGTTGTCACCCTCGGCGCCCGGCCAGTCCTGGCCGTCGATCGTGACGGTCGGCGTGCCGACCTTGCCGCGGTCCAGCTGCATCTGGTGCGTCGCAGCCGAGACCCACGGCGCGAAGGTGCGCCACTCGCCCGTGCGCTCCTCGGCGGGCTCGCCCACCTCGTACGTGCCCTCGACCGTGTCCGTGAACGTGTCCGCGACGTCCTGCGGGACGCCGACCCCGACGGCCAGCTCCGCGATCTCGTCGTCGGTCGGGCCCGTCGTGCCCTCCTTGGGCTGGGCCGAGAACAGCGCCGTGACGAACGCGGTGAACTTCTCGGGGGCCTTGTCGGCGACGATCGCGGCGGCGTTGGCGGCGCGCGTCGAGTACGACGTGCCCTTCGACTGCGGGTCGAGGAAGGAGATCGGGCGGTACTCGATGGTCACGCCGTCCTCGGCGGCCAGCGCCTCGAGGTCCGCCGAGTTCGCGGCGTCGAACATGCCGCAGTAGGGGCACATGAAGTCGAAGTAGATCGTCACGTTGACGTCGTCGGGCGAGGTCTTGCCCACGCCCGCGGCGCTGACGGGGATGCCGCCCTTGTCGTTCGCGGTGGCCGGTGCGGTCACGTCCGCGAGCAGCGGGGCCACGACCTGCGCCGACGAACCGCCGTACACGACCGTGCCGTAGCGCGCCTCACGGTCGGCGTTGCCGCGGATCGTGATCGCGACGACCACCGCGACCGCGGCGACGACCAGCAGGAGCAGGCTCGCGCTGAGGATCTTGGTCCGCTTGGCCTTGCGCTCCTGCTGCTGCCGCATCTGCAGCGCCTTGGCGCGGGCCTCGTCGCGCCGCTGCGACTTGGTCGGCTTGGGGTCGTTCGTGGGCACGGTCTCTCCTCGGTCGTGGACGACTGCCCACAGGGTACGGGGCGTTCCCGTGCGTGGGGAGCCGCCCCGGTCAGGGGATCGTCGGGACCGGCGCGGGAGCCCACACGATGCCCGCCCCGTTGGAGACGAGCGCCGCGATCACCGCCGCCGCCACGAGGCACACCGCGACCATCACGAGGGCGCCGAGCCGGCCCGGCGCGACGACCGCGAGCGCCCTGCGGGCCCCCGTGCGCGTCATGCCCGACGCCGGCCCCCACCACGCCACGACCAGCCAGAGCATGACGAGCGCGGCGACGACCATCGCCGCGGCCGTGCCGTCGACCTCGTCGCCCGCGTCCAGGTCACCGATCGTCCACGTCCCGTTGTCCACCAGCCACGCGACGGCCCCGCCCGCGAGCAGGGTCGCGCACGACGCGACGACGAACGACGGGACGAGCCCGACGACCGCGCGCACCAGGTACCACGGCGTCGCCGCGAGCGTGCGCGGGACGTCGCTCGCGCGCACGCCGCGCACCTCGCGCCGCCCGTGCATCGCCTCGACCGCCGTCCCGTACGTCCGCACGAGCAGCAGCAGCACGACGAGCACGACGAGCACGACCACGGGCGCCAGCGCGGCGGCCGTCGCGACGACCGCGGCCGCCGCGAGCAACGAGCCCCAGCGGCGCACCGCCGGCGGGCGCTCGTAGCCCGACCCCTCCGGCACGACCTCGGACGCGTCGAGGTCGTCCTCGATCCACTCGACGCCCGTCTCGTCGACCCACTCGGTGTCGCCGTCGCCGTCGAACGCGTCGGGCTCGTCGTCGTACCGGCCCGGGCGGCGGAACCCGTCCGGCGCGAGGCGCTGGCCCTGCAGGTCGGCGGGGTCGAGGTCGAAGTCCTCGACGTCGGGGTTGTCGAGGTCGTCGTCGTACGCGCGCTCGTCGAAGTCGGCGCCCGCACCGGCGGGCAGCTCCGTCGTCGCACCCGCACCCGCACCCGCACCCGCGGGCATCACGCGGGTCGCGCCGTCGTGCACGCCTTGGGCCGGCAGGACGCGCGTGGGGTCCGGCTTCGCGGTCGGGTTCGGGATGACGGTCGTCGCGGCCAGCGCGAGCGAGCGCTCGTCGTCCTCGTCGGGGTCGTCGCCCTCGTGGTCGTCGTCGTGCTCGTCGTCGTCGTGGTCGTCTTCGTCGGGGTCGTCGTCCTCGGGGTCGTCGTCGCGGCCGTCATCCTCGAGGTCGTCCTGGCTGACCTGCGTCGTGGCGATCCCGTCGACGTCGTCGTCCTCGGCGGCGGCGTCCGCCTCCTCGCCGGCGGCGGCGTCCGCGTCCCCGTCGGCGGCGGCGTCGGCGTCCTCGTCGGCGCTCTCGCCGTCAGCGTCGTCGTGCTGGTCGGCGTCCTCGTCGACGTCGTCGTCACCCATGGCATCGGCTGCCGCGGCGTCGCCGTCCGCGTCGCCCTCGTCGAGCGCGTCCTCGTCGTCGTCGTCCAGGTCGTCGTCCACGGGGTAGGCGACCGTGTGCGCCGCCGCGACGGGCCCGTCGAGCGGGTCGCCGTCCACCGCCACCACTGCGAGCGCGGCGATCAGGTCGTCACCGTCGAGGCGACTGCCGGGGTCGGGGTCGAGCGCGCGGCGCAGGGCGTCTGCCGTGAGCGGGCCCAGGCCGTCGACGTCCACCTCGCCGGCGCTCGCACGAGCCAGGACCGCCTGGAGCGGGCGTACGCCGAACGGCGGTCGGCCCGTCGCCGCGAACGCGATCACCGCGGCGAGGCCCCACAGGTCGGTCGCGGGCGACGGCTCGGCACCGCCCAGCAGCTCGGGCGCGAGGTAGCCGGGCGTGCCGACGACAAGCCCCGCCGACGTGATCTGGGCGGCGTCGTCGCCCGCGGCCTGCGCGATGCCGAAGTCGATGAGGACCGGGCCGTCGGCCGTGACGAGCACGTTCGTGGGCTTGAGGTCGCGGTGCACGACGCCCGCCGCGTGCACGGCCGCGAGCGCGTCGAACAGGCCCGCCGCGAGCTCGTGCAGCTCGGTGAGCGCCAACGGGCCGCTCGCCCTGACGTGCTCCTCGAGGTTCGGGCCGGCGACGAGCTCGGTGACGATGAACGCCTCGGTCGAGTCCGCCTCCGCGTCCAGCACCGCGGCCACCGCCTTGTGCCGCAGGCGCTGCAGCGCGAGGACCTCGCGGCGCAGGCGGTCTCGCCCCTCGGCGTCCGCGCCGATCTGCGGGTGCAGGAGCTTCAGGGCCACGGCGGTGCCGCCGTCGTCGACCGCGCGGTAGACCGTCCCCATGCCCCCGGAACCCAGGGGCGCGACGATCGTGTACCCACCGATCTGCGACCCCGGTGCCAGGCCGATCCGTTCCATGCCTGGTCACGGTAGGCGGCGGCGCGCGGGCGCGCGAACAGGCGCGCGGACCTGGCCGGCCCGCGAGCGCGTCCGGACTGTGGCCAGGTCTGGTGCGGTGCGTCCGGTTCGCGTAGAATCGAACACGTGTTCGACTCCATGACCTCCGTGCCGACGGGCAGCGCGCTGACGCGCCGTCGCGGTGCGCCGTCGTCGTCAGGCGAGAGTTCCGTCGTGTCGGACGGTGCCGCCGTGGTGCTCGACGAGGGCGCCGGGGTGCTGGCGTCGTTGCAGGACGTCGCCCACGCGCTGCGCACGCTGGCGGTGCAGGTGAGCGGCGCGCAAGCGTGGACCGGGGCGACGCGTGCATCGGCGATCCGGGTGCTGGACGGGTTGGCCGGTCTGGTCACGGCGGTGCGCGGGCCGGTGCTGGTCGCGCAGCACGCCGCGGCGGCCGCGGCGGGTGCCGAACGGTCGTTCGTGGACACGCGCGCCCGGCTGACCGGGACGACGAGGTTCACCGCCGCGCGCCAGGTCGACTCGGCCCGGGCGATGCAGGCCCTCCCTGACGTCGGGCAGGCGGTCCTGGACCAGGCCATGCCCACGGGTCATCTGGACGTCCTGGGGCGCACCCTGGCCGAGGCCGGCCCGCAGGTCACCGCGATCCTGACCCGCCCCGAGACGCAGCGGCGCCTGGTCGCCCTGGCCCGGCACAGCGACCCGCGTGAGTTCTCCCGCTCGGTGGCCGCGCTGGTCGCAGCGCACGACCCCGACGCACTGGCGGACACCCGCGAAGCTGCGCGCCGCGCGCGCTACCTGACCATGACCCACACCCCCGAAGGGACGTTCCTCAAGGGGCGGCTCGACCCCCTGTCCGGGCAGGCCCTGGCTCGCGCGCTCGACGCCACCGGCCACCGCGCCGACCCCGACCGCACCGCCGACCAGGCCCGCGCCGACGCCTTGACCGCGCTGGCCCATCACACCCTGACCGCGGGTCACCGCCCGGAGCCCGGCTGCGGCACGAGCTCCGGTGCGTCCGCTGACGAGCAGGCGTCCCCTGCCGATCGCGCCCGCAACGCCGCCCAGCCCGACGGTGCGGTGAGCGCACCGGCCGCACAGGTGAACCTGCTCGTCCCGGCCGAGACCTGGCTGGAGATCCGCGAGCACCGGCGAGCCCGTCGCGCCGTGACCGACGCGCCCACGCTCGATGCCTCGCCCACCGGCGGCGCGCGCAGGCTCGTGCTGCCGGCGGTGAGCGACGACGGGATCGTGCTGACCCGGACCGAGCTGGCCACCGCGCTGTGCGATTGCACGATGACGCGGGTCGTCATGGACGCGCAGGGGCTGCCGCTGGACGTCGGACGCGCTCGCCGCATGTTCACCCCGGCCCAACGGACGGCGGTCATCGCCCGCGACCGGCAGTGCGCCTGGAACGGCTGCTCCACCACCGCCCGCCACAGCCAGGTCCATCACATCCGCTGGTGGCACCGTGACGCGGGTCGCTCGGACCTGGCCAACGCCGTGCTCCTGTGCGGTTTCCACCACCACGAGGTCCACCGGCTCGACCTCGACATCCACCGGCGGCACGCCCCGGACCCCTCACCGGAGCACGAGGACCCCGGACGGGCGGGATCGGTGGCGCTCGCCGGACTCGCCGGACCGCCGCGGTACGAGTTCCGCGACCGACGAGGACTCGTCGTCAACGGCCCCGAACCGTGAACGGGAGACCTGCACCGGACGTGCGCGTGACGCGCCGAGGAGGAGCGGCGGGTGTGCAATTCGGACGTTCGGGCAGCGCGGTGGAGGGCCCGCGACTAAGGTCAAGAATCAGTCAATCCCGGGAGTAGTAGTGCCTGCCGTGCCGCAAGACGGCTACGACCTCGTCGTCGTCGCCAACCGCCTGCCCGTCGACGTGAGCCTGGACGAGAAGGGGAAGCCCACCTGGACCCGCTCGCCCGGAGGGCTGGTGACGGCTCTCGCACCGGTGATGGCCCAGGCTGACGGTGCGTGGGTCGGCTGGGGCGGGGCGCCCGACCTCGAGCTCGAGCCGTTCGAGGTCGACGGCACGCAGCTCGTGCCGGTGACGCTGTCGGACGCCGACATCGAGCTCTACTACGAGGGCTTCTCGAACGACACCCTCTGGCCGCTGTACCACGACGTGATCGCCCCGCCCGCGTTCCACCGGCAGTGGTGGGACGCCTATCGGCGGGTCAACCAGCGCTTCGCCGAGGCCGCCGCTGCGCAGGCCGCGCAGGGTGCGACCGTGTGGGTGCACGACTACCAGCTGCAGCTGGTCCCCCAGCTCCTGCGCGCGCTGCGGCCGGACCTGCGGATCGGCTACTTCCACCACATCCCGTTCCCCCCGCTGGAGATCTTCGCCCAGCTGCCGTGGCGCAAGGCGGTCGTGGAGGGTCTGCTCGGGGCCGACCTCATCGGCTTCCAGCGTGGCGGCGACGCGGCGAACTTCGTGCGCGTCGTGCGCCGGCTGACCGACCTGACCACGCGCGGGCAGGTCATCACGCTCAACGACGCGCACGGCCGCGTCACCCGCCACGTCCGCGCGGCGGCGTTCCCGATCTCGATCGACTCCCGGGCGTTCGACGAGCTGGCCCGCACCGACGAGGTGCAGCTGCGCGCCAAGGAGATCCGCCGCGAGCTCGGCGACCCGAAGACCCTGCTGCTGGGCGTTGACCGCCTCGACTACACCAAGGGCATCCGGCACCGCATCAAGGCGTACGGGGAGCTCCTCGAGGACGGCCGCCTGTCCCCCAGCGACACGACGCTCGTCCAGGTCGCCTCCCCCAGCCGCGAGAACGTGGGCGCCTACGCGCAGCTGCGCGACGAGGTCGAGCTGCTGGTCGGGCGGATCAACGGCGACTACGGGCAGGTCGGGCACGCGCCTGTGCAGTACCTGCACCAGTCGTTCCCCATGGAGGAGATGGCCGCGCTGTACCTCGCGGCCGACGTCATGCTCGTCACCGCGCTGCGCGACGGCATGAACCTGGTCGCCAAGGAGTACGTCGCGGCACGGTCCGACGACCGTGGCGCGCTGGTGCTGAGCGAGTTCACGGGCGCCGCCGACGAGCTCACCGGCGCGATCCTCGTGAACCCGCACGACATCGACGGCATGAAGGACGCCATCACGTACGCCGCGCACCTCGACCCGCGCGAGGCCCGCAAGCGCATGCGCCGCCTGCGCCGCCGCGTGCTCGGGCACGACGTCAACGCCTGGTCGCAGGAGTTCCTCGCGGTCCTCACCGCGGTCCCCCAGCGGAGCACGCATGTCTGAGTCCCCGCAGCATCCTGAGCACCCACGTCCGGCTCCTCGGTCGGTGCGTGCCGCCACCTCCGCGTCGGGGTCCGTGTCGGCGTCGGCGGTCGACGTGCGGTCGACGCTCGAAGGGCTCGCGCACGACGGGACCGCGCGGCCGCTGCTCGTCGCGCTGGACTTCGACGGCACTCTCGCGCCGCTGCAGGACGACCCGTCGCTCTCGCGGATGCTGCCCGACGCCGTCGCGCCCTTGCGCACGCTCGTCGAGGCGCCCGGCGTGTCGCTCGCGCTCGTGTCCGGGCGTGCGCTGCACGACCTCCACGCGCTCGCCGAGGTCCCGGTCGGGACGTACCTGATCGGGTCGCACGGCGCCGAACGGGCGCGCGTGATGCGCCACGGTCTGGACCGCGACGTCGTGCAGCTCACCGACGAGCAGGCGGACCGCCTCGCGACTCTCGGCGCGCGCGCCGCCGAGATCGCGCGCGGACGCGACGGGGTCTGGGTCGAGTCCAAGCCCACCGCCGTCGTCGTGCACACCCGCCTGGCCGAGCACGACGACGCGCGGGACGCCGAGTCGAAAGCTCTGGCACTCGGCGACGAGCTCGGCTCTGGCGTGCTGCACGGCAAGGACGTCGTCGAGATCTCGGTGCTGCGTGCCAGCAAGGGCGAGGCGCTGCGCGCGCTGCGCGACGAGCTCGGCGCGCGAGTCGTCGTCTACGCGGGCGACGACGTGACCGACGAGCACGCGTTCGCGGCGCTCACCGAGCACGACGTCACCATCAAGGTCGGCGCAGGCGACACCGTTGCGCGCCTGCGCGCCGCCGACCCGCACGAGTTGGTCGACGCGCTCGTCGCCCTCGCCGCCGCTCTCCCCACCTGATGCCGGCCCGCCCTCCAGACCTGCCGGCCCGACCCCGGCCGGGACACCCCACCCGCACCACCTGCGCGAGTCCACCCGAGATGGGTCTGCCTGCCTGAGCCCGACTGCCGAGCCGGGCGACCGCGCACGGGAGCGCCCACCGCCCGCTCCAGACCGGCCGCCGCGCGGCCTACGGCGGCCGCTCGGCCCGCGACGGGTGCCATCATCGGCACATGCCCGTCGAAGTCGAGCTGGTCGAGCTGGTCGAGCCCGAGCCGACCCCACCGACGGCCGGCGCCTCGGCTGCGAGGCCACGCCGCGCCGGGTGGTGGCTCGCGCTGGGTGCGGCGCTGCTCGTCGGGGTGCTCGTCGTCACCCAGCACGTCATGGATGAGCGGCGCCTGGCTCACGAGGCGCGGTTCGACCACGTGCCGGGCGTGCTGCGACCCCTCGATGCCATGCCCGTCGTCGCGACCGGCGACGTCCCCGAGCCGTGGCAGCTGGTGCCCGCCGGACCTGTGGTCATCGGATCGAGCGGCGACACGAGGACCGCGACGGTCGTCGGCTACGACCGCGCGACGGGACAGCGCGTGTGGTCGGCGGACGTCGCACTCCTCGACGGCTCCGGCCGCCCCGGGCAGGACCTCTCTCTCCCGGCAGACGTCCGGTGCGAACCCCTCGGCACACCTGGGACGAAGCGGTGGAGCGACCAGGTGGCGTGCACCGTCGGCGCGAGCGGCCAGGTGATCCCACCCGAGCCCGAGCGCCTCGTGGTCCTGCGCACCTCGGACGGCAGCGTCGTTGCCGAGCGCACCCTGCGCGCGGAGGCGTGGACCACGCTCGGCGACCTCGTCGTCGAGGCGTCCGCACGCCGCGACGACGACGGTGCGGAGACCTGGACCGTCGCCGCCACCACCGCGACCGGCGAGCCTGCTTGGGAGTGGACAGCGGCCGAGCCGATCGCGCGCGACGGGCTGACGTACACGGGCTCGCTCACCGCGAGCTCGGACGGACCGCTCCTGTCGGTGCAGGGCCACTGGTGGCGCCTCGACGACGCAGGACGGCTGACGCAGGAAGGCAGCGGACCCGGCGACTACCAGCGTTCGCCGGGGCGCGGCACCGCCCTGCTCGACCTCCCGTTGGTCGAGGTCGACGACGGCAGCTTCGTCCCGGCCGGACGGGTGGTCCTCGAGCACGCCACCGGCTCGGTGGAGTTCCCGGGCAGGGAGCTGCACCTCACGGTCGACGACGGCAGCGCGCCCGAGCTCATGTGGTTCACCACGGGGCCCGACGACGAGACGCTCGAGGCCCGTTCCACCACGACCGGCGAGGTGGTGTGGAGCCAGCACCTGACGGTGAGCGCGGGCCTGGCTCTCGGCGGGCGGCTGTACGTGTGCGCGGACGGCTCACTCGACGCGATCGACGCGGACGACGGCCGCACGCTGTGGCACGTCGACCGCAGCACCGAGACGGCGTGGTGCTCGCTCGCGACCGACGGTCGGGTGGTGATCGCCGTCGAGGACGGCCGGGCCCTGCGCGCGCACGACCTCGAGGACGGCACCGAACGCTGGGCGGGGACGCTCGACGACAGCGGGGCACCTGCAGGCCTCGACATCACGAGCACGCCCCCAGGCGTCCTCGTCGCCGTCCGCAGCGACGAGGACGGCCCCCACGAGCGCGGCGCGTTCCTCGTCGCCCCGACCGGCGCCGCGGCCGCGCGTTGACGCCCACTGCGGTCGGACCGTCGCGCCCACTGCGGTCGGACCGTCGCGCCCGACGACGGTCAGGCGCGGGTGCGTCCTACCACGCGGTCCCGCCAGGGCGCCTGGGACCTCCCGGTGAGACAGATCACCCGCGTGTGGCAGGATGACCCACAGACCGGCGCGGGTCCTCCCGCCCGGTCTGTGTCAGTGAAGACACTGAACACCCTCCACAACGGATCGTCCGGCACGTACCTGCCGGTGAAGGGATTGGTAGCGCCATGGCTACTGTCACGTTCGACCACGCCACCCGGGTCTACCCGGGCACGGAGCGTCCCGCGGTGGACGCCCTCAACCTCCACATCGAGGACGGCGAGTTCCTCGTCCTCGTCGGCCCGTCGGGCTGTGGCAAGTCGACCTCGCTGCGCATGCTCGCCGGCCTCGAGGACGTCAACGCCGGCCGCATCCTCATCGGCGACCGCGACGTCACGGACGTCCAGCCGAAGGACCGCGACATCGCGATGGTCTTCCAGAACTACGCGCTGTACCCGCACATGACGGTGGCCGACAACATGGGCTTCGCGCTCAAGATCGCCGGCACGCCGAAGGCGGAGATCCGCCAGCGCGTCGAGGAGGCCGCCAAGATCCTCGACC
>PJTO01000329.1_pt1 | contig 27645 bp, 27 predicted proteins | sample 1512101 | NCBI WGS metagenome assembly PJTO01 (sample SAMN08177690, study PRJNA422409) | Soil metagenome, whole genome shotgun sequencing project.
ATGCGAAATTGAAAGCTTTCAGAAGTGTATTCCGTGGGGTTAGGGATACCCAATTCTTTCTTTATAGGGTAATGAAACTATATGCTTAAAATGATTACCCCCCAAAGATTCAGATTGATCCAAGGTTTCTTCTTTTTGTTGAAAGGCCTTTTCTTTCCGTTGCTTGTAGCTTTCGGATTATAGCTCGGTCCAGCTTTAAATCCTTCAGGTAAGTCTATTTTAGGTATTTCGTATTCAATCAGTTTCTCTATTCTTGCGAAACGACCTTGATCTCTTTCATTAACAAATGTAATGGCTGTCCCGGTCGCATCTGCCCGTGCGGTACGGCCTACTCGATGGACATAATCCTCGGGGTCAGGAGGTACGTCGTAGTTGACGACTAGGCTTATGCCGACAATATCGATACCTCGTGATATTACATCGGTACCGATCAGTACACTCAAATTCCTAGATCGAAATCTATTCATAATCGCTTCACGCTCTGCCTGCTCCAAATCGGAATGAAAGCCTTCGACAGCTATGCCGCTCTTCGCTAATTCACGAGCAAGCGTCTTAACGATATCCTTCTTCGAAGCAAAGACAATCGCACTGGAATATTGGGAGTCTTTGAGCAAAAGTTTAATCAGGGCATTTTTCTGGTCATCATACACCAGATAAGCACGTTGATCAATGCCTTTTGATGGTTTAGACATGGCGATATTGATTTCTCTAGGCTCATGGAGAATCTTTTTAGCCAACGTCCGAATCTTAGCAGGCATCGTTGCGGAAAAGAGTAAACTTTGTCTCTTCTCGGGCAAATAGCTGATGATACGTAAAAGATCGTCATAAAAGCCCATATCGAGCATCGTATCAGCCTCATCTAAAACCAAATGTTCGAGGTGGCTGAAATCGAATTTTCCAGAAGACATATGACTGAGTAAACGTCCCGGTGTGGCTACGATAATATTTACACCTTCCCGCATCGCCCGTTTCTGTTGTTCATAGCCCATACCGTCACCTCCGCCATATATCGATATGGATGTCGCACCGGTAAAGTATCCAAACCCCATAACCTGCTGATCGATCTGAAGTGCGAGTTCTCGAGTTGGAACGAGGATGATCGTGTTGACACGTTCTTGTGGATTTTCTGCAATTTTATGTAAAATCGGCAGCAAATATGCTGCTGTTTTACCTGTTCCTGTCTGTGCACAGGCGATTAAATCGTGTTGTTGTGATATGACAGGTATAGTTTGCTCCTGAATAGGAGTGGCTTCTACGAAGCCCATACTGTCGAGCCCTTCTGTCAATGCTGGGCCAAAGCCAAATTCATCAAATTTCAATATTTTTTTCTGCTATTTATAAAACTTGAATAAAGTTAGCAAATTTAATCGTATAGCAGGTATCCGGATTTAATTTTCCGATGAAAATCGAAAAACAGCATATCGAAAAAGAATAAGAAGATAGTTAAAAATCGTTAAAAAAAGCCGTCCTGCACTATATTCTCCGCAAAAATACCGATTTTTATGCCATTCATAATTTAGGTTAATAATTGGTTAGTTAAGACGTCTGGAGCTCCCCGCTCCAGGCGTTTTTTTCATTGATTCCCAAAATTATTTTTTTTCACCTCTACACAATATCTCGAAAATCCAGACGTTTTAATATAAAGAAGTATAAGTAAAATGGGCTGCGAAAGCGGCATCATTATTCAAAATAAAGCTTCTTGAAGGCATCCGAAAAGAACAAACAATGGGTTTGTTTGAAGAAAGAAACATAGAAACAGAAAAATAGGATACCAACGTAAAGAGGCAAGAAAGGGTTTAGAAATTTCTAAACCCTTTTGTTTTTGTGTATAGCCTCATCCAGAAATGAGCACATCCCTTCTTTATCTTGGGACTCAAACCAAGTTGTTTGACCATATTTCTTGAACCAGGTAATTTGCCTTTTAGCATATCGTCTGGAATTTTGCTTGATCTTGTTCACAGCTTCTTCCCAAGACAGTTTTCCATCTAGATAATCGAATATTTCAACATAGCCGACAGTCAGCAGAGCAGGCTTATGGCGATAAGGCTCCAACAATTGCACCTCTTCCAATAATCCACTTGCTATCATCTGATCTACACGAGCATTGATTCGTTCGTATAGGTGTTCCCGGTTCAGATGTATGCCTATCGTGATAATATCAAATGGGCGAGATGTGCCAGCCTTCTTTTGGTAGGACGACATTGGCTTCCCGGTGGTTTCATAGACTTCCAATGCACGTACAACGCGCTGTGGATTGTCGATATCTGCAACAGCATAATAGTCTGGATCAACTTCTTTTAACCGTGCTTTCAGAACCTGTAATCCCTGATTAACAAGCTCGGCATTCAGCTGATCTCGTATCTCTTGCGGTGCCTTTGGCAAATCGTCCAGTCCCTCACACACGGCACGGACGAACAGTCCCGAACCGCCGACCATAATGAGGATATCGTGTTTTTGGAAAAGTTGATCCAACAGTGCTAAAGCGTCTCGCTCAAAATCTCCAGCAGAATATTCCTCAACGATCGAAAGACTATTGATAAAATGATGGGGTACTGCAGCTAGTTCAGCTGCATCGGGCTTAGCTGTACCTATGCCCATCTCTTTATAAAACTGTCGCGAGTCTGCTGAAATAATTTCGGTATCAAAGTGTTGAGCCAGAAAAATAGCGGTCGCCGTCTTACCCACTGCGGTAGGGCCAACGACTACAATTAGTGTCTTCTGTGAATGGGAAAAGGCCGAAATCTTAGACATGACAACATGGTGATTAGGCTATAGAACTAAAACTCGTCTTCAGCTACACCGAGATTACCCTCTTCTCCCTCGGATTCTTCACCCCCCTCTTCCAAGACATCGTAGTCATCCTCTTCATCGACACCATATTCTTCGGTAACAGCCTCGATAAATTCCTCATCTTCGTCCTCTTCAACCGCAACCGCCGTTGGAAAGTTGGCCGCAGCAACACTCTTCGGGGCCTGTCCTACCGATCTGAAGATACTGGGGTATTCTTTTCCATCTTCTTCTTTAAGTATCTTAATCAATTCGACATGGAAATCATAAGGACGGTCAAAATTATAGACATAGTAAAACTTCTGATGGGGATCATCGATAAACTTACTCAAGCGAATAGCTTCCATTAAAAGTACGCCTAACTCTACTTTCCGAGAAGTAGGATGAAGCGCTATCTCAGTACCTTTCTTCCATTGGTCATTACTCACGTAAAACGATGAAGAAGCATCAACTGCATAGCCTGTACTCTTATGTATCTCGTGATGTAAATCGAGAAATGTACCTTTTGCCGGCATATCGATATCTCTGTAGATATCTTCATAGTCTTCAAACGTTACCCTAAATCTATATACTGCCATAGTAAAATTATGATTCTAATCGCTGGTTTAACTTTAACAGGTTATAAAATTAAAAATTATTTTGATGTCTCTATAGACAAAGTATTTTTTGATACTAAATTTATCTTTTTACCTTCCTCAACCATAAAATGGTAAGCAGCTTCCCTATCATTGGGGATGTCGCCTTCGAGGATAGCCTCTCGGATAGCATTCTTAATAATTCCTACCTGCCGCCCGGGTCCTAATCCAAATACGTGCATAATATCTTCACCGGTCACGGGGGGCTGCCAATTGCGCAAGTGATCACGTTCTTCAACGTCCTTCAGCTTCTGTTTGACCAACTCAAAATTCTTCCGATATTTTGTTTTTTTGAAATCATTCTTTGTCGTCACGTCGGCGTGGCACAACTGCATGAGGCTATCGATGTCATCTCCTGCCTCAAATAGCAAGCGGCGCACGGCCGAGTCGGTCACGATCTCTTGTGCCAATACAATCGGCCTAAGGTGGAGTTGTACTAACTTCTGAACAAATTTCATTTTATCATTTAGCGGCAACTTCAGGTCGGCAAACAATTTGGGTACCATACGAGCTCCTTTGTCCTCGTGACCATGAAAGGTCCAACCTACACGCTTATCAAACCGCTTCGTAGCCGGCTTGGCAATATCGTGCATAATTGCAGCCCAACGAAGCCAGAGATCATCCGATACCTCGGCTACATTGTCCAAAACTTCCAGGGTATGGTAGAAATTATCTTTATGTCCTTTGCCTTGAATGACTTCTATGCCCTGCAAATTATACATAGCCGGAAAAATCAGCTCCAACAGGCCTGTATCAAACAGGTACTTGAAGCCTATAGACGGTTTGTCGGATAAAATGATTTTGTTCAGCTCATCGGTAATCCGTTCCTTAGAAATAATCTTGATCCGCTCCTTGGCATCCACGATGGCTTGGATGGCTTTTATATCGATCTTGAAGTGTAATTGGGTCGCAAAACGAATGGCACGCATCATACGCAGCGGATCATCGGAAAAGGTTTCTCGAGGATCTAATGGTGTACGGATGATTTGGTGCTGAATGTCTTCCACACCATTAAAAGGATCTAACAGTCGACCATAATCGTCCTTATTCAAGGAATAGGCCATGGCATTTATCGTAAAATCCCTTCTATTCTGATCATCTTGCAGGGTGCCATCTTCGACAATAGGTTTACGTGAATCTCGTCGGTATGATTCTTTTCGAGCGCCGACAAACTCTACATGCAGCCCATCATAGACGAGCATGGCAGTACCAAATGACTTATAGACCGCAACCTTAGCGTGTAAAAGGTCACCCAGCTGCATAGCAAAATCTATACCGCTGCCAATGACCAAAATATCGATATCATTTTTGAAAGGCCGGTTCATGATCCGGTCACGCACATAACCTCCGATGACATAACATTCGGTTCTTGTTGTGTCGGCCAAATCTTTGATGATAGAAAATATAGGATGTTGTAAATGTTCAATCATATACCGCTACTAATCTCTATCCTTAGACAATCGTCGAAAACCTAAGGGATTGGCACTCAGATCGGCTTGCTCTCTTCTATTGTTTACGATATGTACGGCTAGAAAAAGGGCTTCTAAAAACGAGTCGGGCAAAGCTAAGTCCTTACCCGCAATATCATACCCTGTACCGTGATCGGGGGAAGTACGTACAAAGGGAAGCCCTGCAGTATAATTCACGCCCTTGCGGTCTGCGATATGCTTGAAAGGAATAAGACCTTGGTCATGGTACATAGCCAGTACCGCATCAAATTTGGTGTAGGTATCTGAAGCAAAAAAACCATCTGCCGGATAAGGGCCAAAACAAAATATGCCTTCCTCATTTGCTTTCTCAATAGCTGGTCGAATGATTTCAACATCTTCAGTACCGATAATACCATTATCGCCAGCGTGGGGGTTTAGCCCTAATACGGCAATTTTAGGCTTCTGAATCCAAAAGTCAGTTTTCAGACTTGTATGCATCAAGCGTAGTTTTTTTAAAATCGCTTCAGCACTGATATGTGTCACAATATCTTTGACAGGAACGTGGCCTGTCACTACGCCAACACGAAGATCTTCGCTGACCATAAACATCAATACGTCGTCTGCTCCTGCCTTGCTCTGAAGATACTCCGTATGTCCCGGAAACTGAAATCCTTCTCTTTGGATATTGTGTTTGTTGATCGGAGCGGTGACCAAAGCATCGAGCTTGCCGGCATGGAGGTCTTCAACGGCTCTTTCTAAGGATAAAAAGGCATATTTACCCCCGATTTCATTTTCTTCTCCCAAGACAATCTTAACGTCCTCTTGCCAAACATTAATCATATTCGGTCGCTTGGGGTTGGCTTGCTCCGGATGTTGGATAACGTTGAAACTGAAATCATTGATATTATTTGCTTTTCGATGAAAGGATGCATTCTTGGTGTTCCCATATACAATGGGGGTAAAATAATCCAATACACGGTTATTCAATAGCGACTTAATAATCACTTCCATCCCTATCCCGTTAATATCTCCTATACTAATGCCTACCTTTAATTTTTCACTCATTATCAAAAAGCTTTTATCACCCAAAAGTAACAAAAAATAAGTTTTTTAACATTTACTTTTTACTTTTGGTCATTATTAGACAAACACTATGGGAACGGTACGCGCAAAAAAGCACTTAGGGCAACACTTTCTAAACGACAAAAATGCGGCCGAACGTATAGTAAATGCTTTGGACACGACGTTAGGGTTCAAACAGGTGCTGGAGGTAGGTCCGGGCATGGGTGTACTGTCCGATTTCTTACTACAGAAATCTACATACGATACTTTTTTGATCGATGTGGATGAGGAGTCTATTGATTTTTTGACGGACAAGTATCCCGAATTGGGGGAACGGCTTATTCATGGAGATTTCCTGGCATTGGACTTTAGTCAATACTTTGGTGATAAAGTAGCTGTGATCGGTAATTTTCCGTATAATATATCTTCTCAAATTCTCTTCAAAATCTTAGCGGAAAGACAACGTGTGGTACAAATGGTGGGCATGTTTCAGAAAGAAGTAGCTGAACGCTGCGTGGCAAAGCCCGGGTCTAAAGAATATGGTATTCTGAGCGTGTTCTTGCAGGCATACTATGACGTGGAATATCTTTTCACGGTCAAAGCCGGAGCCTTTAACCCACCTCCGAAGGTTCTATCAGGCGTTATGCGGATGACCCGAAACGACAGAGAAAATTTGGACTGCGACGAAAAGCTATTTTGGCGAGTCGTGAAAGCTGCTTTCAACCAACGACGCAAAACCTTGCGCAATGCACTTTCAGCTGTCGTGGTGAAAGACAAGATGAGCAACAACGCACTCTATGACTTACGTGCCGAGCGGTTGTCTGTTGAGGATTTTGTAGTACTTACTAACGAAATAACGGAAGTATCCTAGCGAAGAATCCATTTTTACTTTTGTATTTTTACTTTTTAAGCTATAACCATGAATATCTTAATTGTCGATGATGTGCATGAGGTACTGTTAGAAAAACTTCAACAGGCTGGAATTGCTTATGATTATCAACCAACGATAACACGTCAAGAAGCCGAACAGCTCGTTCCTTTGTACGCAGGCTTAGTTATCCGTTCCAAGTTTCAGGTTGACCAAGCATTCATTGATCTTGCGCCACAGCTACAATTCATCGCTCGTGCTGGTGCAGGTATGGACAATATTGATGGAACCTATGCCACGCAGCGAGGCATTACGTTAATCAGTGCTAATGAAGGCAATCGTGATGCGGTGGGAGAACACATAATCGGTATGTTATTGAGTTTGATGAATAACCTCAACCGAGGTAATCATCAGATACGGAATGGACAGTGGCTACGGGAGGAAAATCGTGGGCACGAATTGATGGGGCGGACTGTCGCTTTAATTGGTTACGGCAATAATGGCCAAGCTATCGCTAAAAAACTTTCGGGTTTTAATGTTAAAGTCATTGCTTATGACAAATATAAAACAGGTTTTAGCGATCAATATGCTAAAGAGGTGTCTATGGAAGAAGTAGTCAAACAGGCTGATGTGTTGAGTTTTCACATTCCTTTGACACGTGAAACGAAGGGAATGGTCGATGATGAATACTTATTCCATTTCCGAAAACCTCTATTCTTGCTAATGGGGGCTCGTGGTGGGATTGCGCAAATCCCTTCAGTATTGAAATATATGGATCAAGGTAAGATATTAGGCGCTGCTTTTGATGTCCTTCCCACCGAGAAATTTCCAGCATTGGCAGAGCAAGATTGGTACCAAGACCTTATCACGCGAGATAATGTCATTTTGAGTCCTCATGTAGCGGGCTGGACATTTGAAAGCTATTATAAGCTATCCGAAATCTTGGCAACGAAGATTATTATGTATTTAGATCGTTAGTGATTATTGTCCCTTCGTTTAGGTAATTAGGATAGTAAAAGCATATGTGACAATACACTGTACGATAAGGGCAAAATCTAATAAATAGACCTGATGGTATTTTCGGATATTCCGAAAAATCAAAAAATACATAGCGCATAGCATCAATAAATTGGTTAATACCAGTCCTGATTTGATCGCAAATGCATAAGGAGAGAGAAGAATTAAGAAAGTATGTAACAAGACCATACCGTAGCAGGCTAGTATGGCACGACGTTCACCGAGAATATGTGGGATAGTTCTAAGGTGATAATAAGAATCCTGCTCCATGTCCCGAATATCAAACGGGAGTGTACAGATAAGCAAAAAGAGTATCTTCAACAAACCCAGATAGTTGGCCACCCACCAATCGATCGACACCCCTTCGGCCCACATCTCTACCACGGGCAACCCTACGCTACTCAACGACCATACAAGCGCAATATAAAACAGCTTTACCCCAGTGATTTGCCGTAGTCCCACTCTCTTCCCATTGATTTTAAAGAAAGGGAAGCTATAGGAAACACTTACTACGCCTACAAAAAACAAATAAATAAGGGTATAAATGTGGACATGAAGCAAGGAATATGCTATGACGAGCAAAGCGGATATATTGCAGGTCCAAAACAACCCCATGTGGCTAAATACCCATCGCGTCCTTTCGTAGGGCGAATGGTTCGGATTTTTAGGTTTGGAAAGGTATAGGCTAAAATTGTAAAGCAACAGTGTGGAGCAACCTTCGATCAACAGGATATAAGGGTTGGCCGCGTTATCGAGAATCATATAGGTCAGATAACATTGTGCAAGTGCTGCCAATGCGATCAGTATGTTCGTAAAAATGAAGAAACGATACAGCTGCCTAAGTCCTTTCATAGTAAAAAATCCAATGATGTTTACGTACCAAGCTGATAAAAAATTAGTAAATAATGGCAAAAAAAATTAAATTAGCCCTAACAAATTTAAACTTTCGGTTTGAAATAAATAAATGACCGAAATAAATAAATTTTGATATTTTTTAATATAGACCTATAAAAATTAGTAGTAGAACAACATGAATTTTCAAATTAATTCCTTTGAGGAGTATCAAGAAGCTTATAGCAAGAGCGTAGAAAATCCAGAACAATTCTGGGGTGAAGTGGCCGAACATTTCTTTTGGAAAAGAAAATGGAACAATGTTCTCAAATGGAACTTTAAAGAACCTGACATTAATTGGTATGAAGGAGGCAAGTTAAATATTACGGAAAACTGTTTGGATCGACACATTTATCAAAACGGGGACACCCCTGCTATCATTTGGGAGCCTAATGATCCGACAGAAGCTCACCGTATTTTGACCTACAAACAGTTGCTCGATAAGGTCGAGCAGTTTGCCAATGTGTTAAAAAACAACAATGTTCGCAAGGGAGATCGTGTCTGTATCTATCTACCAATGGTACCTGAACTTGTTATTTCCTTGCTAGCTTGTGCTCGGATCGGAGCTATTCACTCAGTTGTTTTTGGTGGTTTCTCAGCCCAATCTATTGCGGATCGTATCAACGATGCAGCATGTAAATTGGTCATCACATCGGATGGTGGCTTCCGTGGATCAAAGGTGTTGGAATTAAAATCTGTGGTTGATGATGCACTGATGCAGTGCGATTCGGTAAAAAAGGTAATCGTATTGACTCGTACACGTACCCCTGTATCGATGATTAAGGGCAGAGACGTATGGTGGGAAGATGAAATCAAAAAAGTAGAAACACAAGGAAATCCGAGTTGCCCTGCCGAGGAGATGGATGCCGAAGATAAATTATTCGTTCTCTACACTTCGGGATCAACGGGCAAGCCTAAAGGTGTAGTACATACTACGGCTGGTTATATGGTGTTCACAGGTTATACTTTTGCGAACACCTTTCAATATAAACCTGGAGAAGTTTATTTCTGTACAGCTGATATCGGTTGGATTACGGGGCACAGTTACATCGTATACGGCCCACTCTCACAAGGAGCTACCTCCTTGATGTTCGAGGGTATTCCCACTTTCCCCGATGCCGGTAGATATTGGGACATCGTGGACAAGTATAAAGTAAATATTATTTATACTGCCCCCACTGCTATCCGCTCGTTAATGGCCTTTGGTGACGAGTTTGTAGAAAACAAAGACTTGTCGTCGTTACGTGTATTAGGATCCGTAGGCGAACCTATCAATGAAGAGGCGTGGAATTGGTACCATGAAAAAGTTGGTAAGAAAAAATGTCCGATAGTTGATACGTGGTGGCAAACTGAAAACGGTGGTCATCTCATTACGCCGATTGCAGGCATCACACCGGAAATCCCGAGTTATGCAATGCTACCCCTACCAGGTATACAACCTGCTTTGATGGATGAACATGGAAATGAGATGGAAGGAAATGATGTTTCGGGGAACTTATGCATCAAGTTCCCTTGGCCTGGAATGCTACGTACTACTTGGGGAGACCACGAAAGATGTCGGCAGACTTATTTTGCAACGTACGAGAATATGTATTTTACAGGGGATGGTTGTTATCGTAATCCTGATGGATATTATCGTATCACAGGCCGCGTCGATGATGTATTGAATGTCTCTGGTCACCGTATCGGAACTGCAGAAGTTGAGAATGCAATCAATATGCACTCTGACGTCGTTGAGTCTGCCATTGTAGGATATCCTCACCCGGTAAAAGGGCAAGGTATATATGCGTACGTGATTGCAAATCATCACATCGATGAAGAAAGTACAAGAAAAGATATATTGCAAACGGTATCTCGGTTGATTGGGCCAATCGCAAAACCCGATGTCATCCAATTTGTAACGGACCTTCCAAAAACCAGATCTGGAAAAATCATGCGCCGCATCCTTCGCAAAATTGCTGAAGGTGAATTTTCATCCGTAGGTGATATCACCACGTTGCAAGATCCAACAGTCGTTCAAAAAATTATTGAGGAAGCACAAAAAATGAAAAAATAGAAAAAAAGAAAGGAGCTACTAAGTAAAGAGCTCCTTTCTTTTTTCAACCCCATTATTTTTAGTCCAGGCTAAAGGTAAACTCTTGATTTCCTTCTTTTCTGTAAGCTAAATGTTGGGTCGATGGTGAAATAGCAAAAAGTGGAGAAAATGTCCTTACCTTCACCGTTTTGCCATCGGGCAAGAATTCCAAAAAGCGCAACCATCCATCGCCTCCGTTGCCGTGCCATCCTCCTCCCATTGCTTGCGCGTTGAAAGTCATCTGATATACAGTCTTTCCGGCTGCATTCTTATCTTGACGAAATCCTAAATGTCCATCAAAATCATCGGCGGTCCCAATATGTCCAGAAAACACCAATCTTATATTCTTAGACGGCTGAACAAGTTTTTCGAACAATGCTGCTCCATAATTAGTATCCGGCATCTTGTATTTTTGATCAACGATATGTTCACTATTCCTATTGAGATACACATGCGTCAATAAAATCACCTCATGATCCACATATTTCGGTAAGTCGACAATCTTTTTAGCCCATGCGACTACCGCATCCCTAGGCCCAAACTCCAAAACCATCACCAAAATTTTCTTTCCATTCGTCGGGAAAAATTCATAGACCGCATTTACCGCAGTAGAAGCTCCATTGAGACTTGGGCCTGTTTCCCGAAGGGCTTGTTGATTTAGAGGGTTTTGGCTGGGAGAGAAATATTTATCATAGTTCGTCGACCTATATTCGGCACTCACATAACCATAATCATGATTACCTGTTGCTAAAATATAAGGCACCTGATGATCCAACATACCAAATGCTTTCCTAGAAGCGGTCCACTGCTGCACGCTACTCTGATCAGCATGCTTACCGGCTGTACTGATCAGATCATTTTGTTCGACCAAATCTCCGGTACATAATACCATTTTCATATTTAATGGTTCTCTATTCTCTCGAATCCAAGACATCATCAAGCCAAAAATGTGCTGGTTTCGCTCGAATTTCATATACGACTGGGGGTCGGGCAGCAGGACTAATGACCAGGAATCAGGATCAGTTAATGCGGGTTTCTGAAATTTCTCCTGTGCACTTAGCGTACCTTGTACGATAAATAAACAGGTCAAGAAAATGATAAATAGGTGTAGTGATCTTTGCATAATATTATATTAGAACATGTTAGTACGTTTAAATATAGGACTTTTGTCTATCGACTTTCTTCCTTTTCACAGTTATTCTAGATTTATAACAAAAAGAATACACTTTTTTTACTATTTTTATGGCTTTCCATATCCATAATAAAAGAATAGATGCTATTAACTGTATTATCAGGATTATTTTTTTCTTGCTTAATCATTCCTCTGGGAAAAATACTCAAAACAAAATGGAGTATAATCTTACCGATAGTTCCATTTTTATTATTTGTATTCTTCCTCACACAAATTCCATTAATCAGCTCGGGCATTAGCTTATATCAGCACATCAACTGGATCTCTTCGCTAGGTGTGAACTTTGACTTTAAGCTAGATGGCTTGTCGCTACTTTTTTCTCTTTTGATTACAGGGATTGGTACCGCAATTTTTGTATACGCTAGAACTTATCTAAAGGGACATCGTTATTTCGACCGCTTTTTTGGATATTTGTTTCTATTTATGGCAGCTATGTTGGGCGTGGTGCTGTCCGACAATATTCTGCTATTATTCGTTTTCTGGGAACTCACCAGTATAAGCTCCTTCTTCTTAATCGGCTTCAACAATGACAATGCGGAATCCCGCAAAAGTGCAATAACAGCTTTCTGTATCACGGGGCTGGGAGGCTTCTTTATGTTGGCTGCCTTAATCATGTTAGGCAATATCTCGGGCACTTTTATCATTTCGGAGCTCATTCATTCTAAAGAACTTATCCTTAACCATCCACTCTATCCAGTGGCGGTTGTATTTCTGTGTATAGGCGCGTTTACAAAATCTGCACAATTCCCTTTCCACTTTTGGCTCCCGGGAGCCATGAAAGCCCCCACACCGGTTTCTGCTTATTTACACTCGGCTACCATGGTGAAGGCTGGTATATACCTGTTGGCAAGATTCACCCCCATTCTTGGAGGTACACCCTTATGGGCGAATCTCCTAATGGTCGTGGGAGGTATCACCATGTTATATGCAGCTATTCATTCCTTATTTCGCATCGATCTAAAAGGTATACTGGCATACTCGACGATTTCAGTGCTTGGTGTACTTACTTTTTTGCTCGGTATTGGCACGAAAGAAGCTATCATTGCGGCTAGTGTTTTTATACTCGCCCATGCGCTATATAAAGCAACCCTATTTCTCGTAACGGGGATTATCGACCATGAAACAGGAACACGAGATATCTCTGTATTAGGTGGGCTGGGCAAGGTATTGTTTCCCGTGGCCTTAGCGAGTGGTTTGGCCGCACTATCCAGTGCGGGTGTTCCGCTTACTTTTGGGTTTATAGGAAAAGACTTGATCTATGAGGCGACCCTACATACACCTCAAATAGATTTTAAATGGGTATTGACGGGATTGGCTATTGCGACTAATATTGGCTTGGTCGCTGCTGGGTTTATGGCGGGTTTTAAACCTTTCTTTGGTAAGCTTCCTCAGCAGTTCGCGCATATACATCTCCCCTACAAGTCGATGTGGATACCACCATTGGTATTAGGGATATTAGGCGTGATATTCGGTTGTTTTCCTGGCATTACGGGGCATTTATTGACTGAGCAGGTAGCAAAAAGCATCCTTTATCATGAATCAGCGGCGCCTTTAAAGATCTATCATGGTTTTAATCAGGTGTTGATTTTAAGCTTAACTACCTTAGCAGTAGGAACCTTAGTTTATTTCATCAACAAGCCATCACCGCACAAATTGGCTTTCGTAGACCGATTCAAAGCTTTCTCGCCCGAACGAATTATAGTAGGATGTGCAGATGATCTCCTGAAGATTTCTGCTTGGGCGACAGAGCTTTCCCATAATGGATACCTCCGATCCTACCATCTCAAAATTATTTTGTTTGCTGAAGCTCTTTTAGCTTATAAACTATGGCATAGTGGTTCTATTTCGATAAATCTGGATATGCTGACAGAGCCAGGTCTGTACGAAATCGCTGTTGCTCTCGTTTTTGTCGGTGCATTATGGATTATGGTTTCGACTTCTTCCAGACTCACGGCAGTGGTAGCAATGAGTATTATCGGTTATTGTATCTGTTTGATTTTCGTCTTTTACAGTGCCCCGGATTTGGCTATGACACAGTTTACAATCGATACATTAAGTACTGTTTTATTTGTCCTCGTGCTTTATCGACTGCCTAGCTTCATCAATTTCGCCAGCAAAAAAGTATTGTATCGCGATGCTATTGTATCAATAGGATTCGGAGTTATATTGTCCTTGATTGCCTTGAAAGTATGGTCAGAACCTATTGCCAAAGATATATCTCATTTTTATGGCGAAAATGCCTATCTCTTAGCAAAAGGTAAAAATGTCGTCAATGTTATTTTGGTAGATTTTCGAGGTATTGATACCATGTTTGAAACTGTCGTATTGAGTATTGCGGCTATAGGAGTATATAGTTTGATACGGTTGCGATTAAAATCAACAGAAAAAGAATAAAGTTATGCGAAGTCCAATTCTACAAGCTGCAACGAAATACCTGTTGCCCATACTCTTACTCTTTTCCTTCTTTTTGTTGTTAAGAGGGCATTATTATCCGGGGGGTGGTTTTGTCGGTGGGTTGGTAGCTTCTATTGCATTCGTTCTACATAGCTTTGCAAATGGCACCGAATCGACCATGAAAATACTAAAGCACAAACCCCTGTCGCTCATTCCAGTAGGTCTAGGTATATCGGCTACGAGTGTGACACTACCTCTTCTATTTGGCCTGCCTCCTATGACAGGGTTATGGCTGGATCAGCCTATTCCAGTTATCGGAATGATTGGTTCGTCGCTATTTTTTGACCTAGGTGTTTATTTGGTTGTCATTGGCGTGGTATTAACCATCCTATTCACGATATCGTTGGATAATTTAAATGATAAGAGATAATGGAGTTGATATTAATTATATTACTTGGAATGCTCTACGCCGCAGGCGTGTATCTTATCCTTCGGAGGAGTATGGTAAAACTTCTTTTGGGTATCATGTTATTAGGCAGTGGCACCAATATTTTGATTTTTTTATTGGCAGGTATTGTTAAGGGGAAACCTCCAGTCGTAGATGAAGATGCAAAACTTTTCCATGAGGTATTTGCCGACCCTATCCCCCAAGCATTAATTCTTACCGCAATTGTCATAAGTTTTGCATTGACAGCTTTTGCCATCGTATTGCTTAAAAGAGTTTATGCTTTAGTAAATTCAGATGATCTCGATGACTTAAATACTCCAGAGGAAGAAGATATATGATAGATAATCACATTTTAGCTCCTGTTTTTATTCATCTTTTTTCGGCAGTACTACAGTTGATTGCCTGGAGAAAAACGGTGACCCAAAGGGTAATCAGTGTGTTAGGAACATTTTTGGGGACACTGTTAGCTATCCGTCTGTTGTCCGACGTCCATAGTAAGGGCATATTGACATTAAATGCCTCTAACTGGGAAGCTCCGTTTGGTATTGTCTTCGTTGCCGATCTTTTGAGTGCGACTTTGGTGCTGCTGACCTCCATCGTAGGCCTTGCTGTGTCTTTTTTCTCCTCTACTGGCCTCAATAGGCAACGGATGTTGTATGGCTATTTTCCTATTTTCCATTTCTTGCTCATGGGCTTGAATGGGGCTTTTCTAACCGGCGACATCTTTAATTTGTATGTATGGTTTGAGGTCATTATTATTTCATCCTTTGTGTTAATGACCTTAGGAGGACGTAAACCCCAATTGGAAGGTGCAGTAAAATACATGGCCATGAATATCTTGGCGTCGACTTTCTTCCTCACCGGTATAGGCATTTTATATGGTATCACAGGGTCACTGAACATGGCTGACCTCAGTATAAAAATACAACAGGTTCAAAATCAATCACTGATAGGCATCACAGCATGCTTCTTTATCTTAGGTTTTGGTATTAAGTCCGCCGTTTTCCCTTTATATTACTGGCTTCCTTCTTCCTACCATACGCCACCTTCGGCAGTAGCGGCTACTTTTGGTGGACTGCTCACCAAAGTAGGGATTTATGCGATGATACGGGTATTTAGCTTGATCTTTATTCCCGACGAGTTTACAAGAAATCTTCTTATGATAATCGCTGTCATCACGGTCATCATCGGTTCGATGGGAGCTGTCATTAAAAACAATATCCGCCGGCTATTTTCGTATTTAATTGTTTGTCATATCGGGTTCATGGTTGGCGGAATAGCGATGTTTAGCAAAGTTGCTCTTATGGGAGCCATCTTTTACTTGTTTCACGACATCATGGTAAAGACAAACATGTTTTTGATTGCTGGTCTTATCAGACAACTTCGGGGCACCATGGATATGAAAAAATTAGGTGGATTATATGCACAATATCCTAAAATATCCTTATTATGTGCCTTAGTTCTATTTTCGTTAGTGGGTATCCCCCCCCTATCCGGCTTTTGGCCAAAGATTTATTTATTTAAGGCGGCCTTTACATTAGAACAATATGCTTTTGTGGCTGCTTTGATCGTGGGGAGCTTTATGACATTATACGTCATTGCAAAAATGTGGGCAGAGGTATTTTGGAAAGATAGTCCAGATGATGTCCTTGTGGAAGATAAATTTGAACCTCTTCCCTTATTTAGAAAAATATTATTGGTATTGCCAATATGTATTTTATGCTTGGTAACATTGTTTATAGGGTTAAATGCGGAAGCAATAGTCCAATTAGTTGATAAAATCTCGGATCAGCTGCTCGATACATCGTCGTATGTCGAAGCAGTATTGGGAAAACAAAATTAAGGCTATGATTAGACTATTTTTAATGAATCTCTTACTATCCTTTATTTGGGTAGCGCTTACAGGATCCATGTATTATACTAATTTTCTGTTTGGTTTTATGCTGGGGTTCGGTATCCTATGGATCATGAATAGGAATGAGAGTGATCAACGCTATTTCTTCAGGGTACCTAAGGTTTTAGGGTTCGTTCTCTATTTTTTACTACAGATCATTAAAGCCAATTTACAAGTTGCCTACGATGTCATGACTCCAAAATATTTTATGAAACCCGGTGTCGTACGGTATCCTTTGAACGCTACTAGCGAGTTAGAGATAAACCTATTATCAACCATGATTTCTTTAACCCCCGGCACTCTGATTCTAGATATCAGTGAAGATAAGAAGAGCTTATATATCCATGTGATGTATTTAAATGACCCCAAGGTCTTTGTCAAAGAGATGAAAACTGGTTTGGAGAGAAGACTATTAGAAATATTACGATGAACTTAGCTGCATATTTCGATTATTTTATACTACCTATCTTGGCTGTTTCGGTCATTTTGGTGTTTATTCGCTTGGTAAAAGGCCCGAGGGTTGTCGATAGGGTAATCGCACTGGACTTAATCATAACGATAGGTATCGGAATTATAACGGTATTTACCATTAGGTCACATCAAAAGGTATTTCTCGATGTGGCGATCATACTTGCTCTTATTGCTTTTTTGGGGACAATTGCTTTTTCATATTACATCGAAAAACAGGACAATGATTGATATTATAATAGCCATACTCAGCACCATAGGTGCATTAGCAATTTTCTTTGCTTCGTTAGGCATACTGCGGATGCCTGACTTTTACTTACGGCTCTCCGTTACGGTAAAGGCAGCAACATTAGGCGTAGGTCTACTTTTATTATGTGCAGCCATCCTCTTTCCGGATATCTCAGTAACTACTAAAGCAATAGCTATTACATTTTTTCTGATCATCACCTCCCCCATAGCCGCACATATGATTGGACGTGCAGCCTATTTTACAGGTACACCATTATGGAAAGGAACTATTATTGATGAGTTGGCAGGGATGTACAATAAAGACACGCATGAGTTGGAAAGTGTGCCGCAGGAGAAAGAAGACCTTACGCCAGAAACGGATCAGATCGCAGATACCGAAGAGGAAACCAAATAAAGGAGGCTATTCCTTAATAATAACTTCGATTTAAACTAATGGTTTGCTAAGGTATTCCGTTTTCTTTTCTCAAACTTGATTTTCAGATAAGGATACAGAAACACTGCGGCCAAAACGACTATTGCGCCTATATAAAAACCTGTACTCATGGTTTCTTTATCTCCGAAGATCAGTAATGCGATTAAGATACCATACACCGGCTCCATATTGGTCGCCAAGGCTACTGCAAAGGCGGACAGTTCCTTCATAACCGCTACGCTTAGCGCATAAGCCAGCGCAGTACAGACGCTACCCAACAACAAAAGATAAGCCCAATCCTTTGCCGATAAGATCAACTCCGTAGAAGACTGTCCTCCAATAAGCATAATCAATGAGACTCCAAGGAAAGCTCCAATCATTTCATAAAAAGTAATAATAGTCGGGCTGTGCTTCTTGACCATACGCGCATTGAGAATAGCAAATATACCAGCACAAAATGCAGCTGAAAGACCAAAGACAATGCCTTCTATATACTGAAATTCAAATTTGAAGATGAGATAGATCCCAGAGATAATGATGAGACCTACGGCAATATCTGCCATTGAAATCTTCCGCTTGTTGAAAATCGGTTCCAAAATCGCCGTAAACAACGTTACTGCGGATAGCGTAACCAAGGTAACCGATACTGTCGACACTTTAATCGCATGAAAGAAAAGTACCCAGTGCAAGCCCACAATAAGTCCAACACCTAAAAACCTCATCAGATCCTTTTTTGATACTTGGAGCGGTTGCTTGATGCATCGAAAATATACAAGTAACGAGAGCGCTGCTATCGTGACCCGATACCAAACCAAGGGCAATGCTGATACGGTGATAAGCTCTCCTAAAACTCCAGTAAATCCCCATATAAATACGGTGACATGAAGCACAAACACATTACGTTGATGTCCTGAAAACATAAATAAGTGAATAGGAAACTATTTTGGTGCTTTATATAACAGGATCAATCCAATCAACAAGAAAGTTACGTTGGGTATTATTACAGCCAAAAGCGGATGTAGGCCTCCTTTTAATGCAAACATGGTTGAAAATTGACTAAAGACTAAGTAAGTAAAACTCAATCCTATACCGATACCTAAACTCAGTCCAATACCTCCTCTAACTTTTTTCGAAGAGAGTGATACACCCATAAGCGTCAGAATAAAAGCTGAAAAGGGATTGATCCAACGTTTATATTTTTCCAAGAGTAGTTCGCTCATCATTCCTGTACCCCGTATCTCCTCTTTCTTGATACGTTCATCCAGTTCATGGGTAGTTAACGCTGTAAAAATATTTTCATACACCTCAAAGTCCTGCGGTCTCATGTCTAAGGTTGTATCTTGCTTTTCGCCTTTTATCATTTCTTCCTTCAGACCATTGATAATACGATTGGTGTAATTCTCCATACGCCATTTGCCCGACACAGAATCCCAAGCAACACGATCTGCCATTAACTTTTCTTTGAGCTCCAATCCTTCAAATTTTTCTAAAATAAAATTGTACCCAATCGATCGCTGTGTGTCAAAATTGTCAATATATACGTAGGTATTACTATCAATCTGCATATGGGTCGATGAAGTCGATGAACTGACTTTATGCGGATGTACATAGATATTTTCAAAATTTACTTTTTCTTTATTCGTAAATGGTATGATATATAAGTTGGAAAGTAATGTAAAGGCAAAAATGATAGATGCCGAAATCATGTAAGGCCGTAAAAAACGATTAAAACTCATCCCGCCACTCAGAATAGGGACGATTTCGGTCTGATCCGCCATTTTAGAGGTAAAAAATATAACCGCTATGAAGTTAATCAGCGGCGTGAGCATATTTAAGAAAAAGGGAACACTTCCCACTGCATAATAATGAAATATGACCTGCGTCATCGACGCTTTGTTCTTTAAGAAGTCATCGAGCTTTTCCGAAATATCGAAAATAACGATAATAACGATGAATATGCCGACCGTAAATAGGAACGTCGTCAGGTATTTCTTAATGATGTAACGATCAATGATATTCATTTTCTCAAAGTAAAAAGTAAAAAACCCTCTTACAAACGCTGACCCAATACTTTTACCATCTTTTCTTTCCAATCGTAAAAAGTACCGTCTATAATCTTTTCTCTTGCCTGTTTTACCAACCAAAGATAAAAATGGAGATTATGTAATGACGCTATTTGAGCTCCCAAAATTTCTTGTGATCGTATGAGATGCCTCAAATAAGCTTTTGAATACACTTGGTCCGTCACGAGGTCACTCTCGATCTCAATCGGAGAAAAATCGTCTTTCCACTTTTCATTCTTGATATTGATAATTCCTTGACGGGTAAAAAGCATTCCATTCCGTGCATTACGTGTAGGCATGACACAATCAAACATATCAATACCCAACGCTATATTTTCCAAGATATTTATCGGCGTACCCACACCCATTAAATAACGAGGTTTGTCTTGAGGAAGAACATTGGTCACGACTTCTGTCATCGCGTACATTTCCTCGGCAGGCTCCCCCACAGAAAGGCCTCCTATGGCATTGCCTTCCCGTCCAAAGGAGGCGATAGTCTCTGCGGATTGAATACGTAAATCTTTATAGACAGAGCCTTGTACGATAGGGAATAGAGACTGATCATAACCGTATAACGGTTCTGTCGTATCAAAACGGTCACAACATCTTTTCAACCACCGATGAGTCATGTCTAAGGATCGTCTGGCATATTGGTAATCGCAAGGATAGGGTGTACATTCATCAAATGCCATGATAATATCTGCACCTATAATGCGCTGTGTATCCATGACATTCTCCGGTGTAAACAAATGTTTAGAACCATCCACATGCGATCGAAATGTGACACCCTCTTCTTTAATCTTACGAACCTCAGTCAATGAATAAACCTGATAACCACCCGAATCGGTCAATATCGGCCCTTCCCACCCATTAAACTTATGTAGGCCTCCTGCTTTACTCAATACGTCCAGCCCTGGTCTTAAGTATAAATGATACGTATTCCCTAAAATAATCTGTGCCTGAATATCCTGTACAAGCTCATGCTGATGTACCGCTTTGACAGTACCTGCTGTGCCTACCGGCATAAAGATCGGTGTTTCAATTTGACCATGTGCAGTTTCCATTATTCCTGCACGGGCCTTAGATAATGTATCTTGAGCTTGAAGCGTAAATTTCATGTTTTGTAAAATCAGCAGCAAAAATACTACAAAAATTCGAGCTCGCATTATTTGACCTATTTAATTAGTAATTCTTAACTATTTCATGATGAATCTGAAAAGAACACCTTATCTTTGAGCATCATATGAATCACCATCTAAGCTTTCAAATCGACCTTCCTTTTATCGCATATATCCTTTTGGGTATATTGCTCCTTCTTCAGTTATACTATATTCTTTTTGTATACGGTAAATTGGCTTTGCATAAAGTGAAATCTTACCAACATCACTCAACCTTCCCACCTATTTCTGTCATTATATGTGCGTACAACGAACAAGATAATTTAACAGAATTTTTGCCCAATATCCTGAAGCAAGACTATCCCGAGTTCGAGGTAATCGTAGTAAATGATTGCTCAACGGACGATTCAAAATGGATTCTACAAGATATCGCAAAAGAATACAAACACATGAAAATTGTAGATATCAAAGAACATATCCAACTCAAGCATAGCAAAAAATTTGCCCTCACACTCGGCATCAAGGCTGCGACCTACGATAATTTGATACTGACCGACGCAGATTGTCAGCCCCAAAGCGACAGATGGCTCAAAGAAATGAGTGGTGCCTTTGAAGATGGAAAGGAGATTGTATTAGGCTACTCCCCTTATTTCAAAACAAAGGGTTTTCTGAATAAACTTATTCGTTTTGAAACGACCCACACTGCTATGAGCTACCTTTCTTACGCGCTCAAAAGAAACACCTACATGGGAGTGGGCAGAAATTTAGCCTATACCAAATCGCTGTTTTTTCAGGGTAAAGGTTTTAATGCGCATATGCATATTAGATCTGGCGATGACGATCTTTTCATCAACAACAATGCGACAAAATCCAATGTCAATATATCCATACATCCCGACGCACATGTGTACTCTTTAGCAAAAAGTTCGTGGAGATCGTACGATAAACAAAAGGCAAGACACGTGGGTGCATCAACGCTATATAAAAATAGACATAAGAGAATGCTTGCCACACAACTGATTTCTTCCGTTTTATTTTATCTAATGATCGTGGTGTGTGTCTTTTTATACCCTTCGCTCTGGTATTTAGTGCTGGGGGCATATCTCCTAAGGTTGACCTGTCAATTTATTATTTTCAAATCCATTTACAAAAAGCTCGCGGTACAGGATTTACTGATTTGGCTGCCTCTATTAGATCCTTTTTACTATTTTTATATCTGTATCAACGGAATATTTAATCGCCATAAAAAACAAATCTCCTGGAAGTAAGTCAAAAAACAAACGTGATGAATCCAACAGTAGAAATCATATATCAATATTTTCCAAAACTGACAGATCAACAAAAGGAACAATTTGCGAAGTTAGCAGACATTTATCCTTTTTGGAACGATCAAATAAACGTCGTGTCTCGCAAAGACATGGAAAGTCTGTACCTGAAACATGTCCTACACTCGTTAGGTATTGCCAAATTTGTGACAGCGCTCACTCCCGGCACACGAATATTGGATATCGGTACAGGTGGAGGTTTCCCTGGCATCCCTTTAGCTATTATGTTTCCAGATGTTCAGTTTCATTTGGTGGACTCTATCGGAAAAAAGATCAAGGTGGTTCGAGAAGTTAGCGAAGCTTTAGGACTTAAAAATGTTGAAGCAGACCACATTCGTGCAGAACAACTTCACGACAAGTACGACTTCGTCGTCTCGAGGGCTGTAACAAGATTAAACGAATTCATGCCCTGGGTTAAAAACAAGTTCGAACAAAAAGATAAAAATGGCATTCCAAATGGAATACTTTACCTTAAAGGAGGAGACCTCAAGCAGGAAATCCGAGAAGCTAAGGTAAAAGCTGAACTTCACCCTTTATCCGCCTATTTTCAAGAAGAATTCTTCGACACCAAATATGTTGTATATATAGCGGTTTAAATGTCATACCCGTATTTTGTCGGCTTTTCAATAATCTCCTTCATCGAGACTAATTTATAGACATACGAGCTAGTTTCACCATTTAGTGTCAGTTTAAAATAATTATTTTCATTCTGTCGACGCATAGACGATTTGAGCTTTCCCTCGCCTAAATTGTAAGCAGCTGCCACTAAGGTCCAATCACCGAAGATTCCATACAAATTACTTAAATAACGGGCTGCCGCATGGGTGGATTTAACCAAATTCTTACGCTCATCAATCGATTCGTTTACTTTCAAGCCATACAAACGAGCTGTGGCAGGCATAAATTGCCAATATCCACCAGCACCTCTATGAGAGCGTATACGTGGGTCTAAGCCACTCTCGATTAAAGGGATATATTTAAAATCTTCTGGAATACCATGAGACTTCAAAATCTCTGCAATTTTCGGCAAATGTTTATCTGCTTGTTTGTGCAAACGATAGGACTGATGCTTTTTGAAAGAGAACTTAGCAAGATACTTTTTCAATGTTCGCTTAACCTGTTGATTTTCTATGGGCAGATTTTCATCAGCAAATGAAATCGTCGCATAGCTATCGTCTTCTGATGCTATTGAATTCCTTTTTTCCTCAGCCTTCCGCTCTGCGAATTCAATGAGCTTTTTTTTGTAGGGATCCTTGATCGGATCCACATGTGGGGTAGAGTATAATCTTGACAAAACTAATAAAGACAAGACGACACCTGTACATAAAATTTTTTTTCTTATCATTCACTCCCTTAATGCTATTCCATCCACGACAAGTCGATCAAAGAACAGCTTGGTCCATTTATGAGTCGTCAAAGGTAAACACTATTTATTTAAATTACAAACACTTACAAACAACACCCTTTTCATCATAGCTCAAAATCATTGTTCTACCTCCATTAAACATAGAAATACCCTAATGAAAAAAAATTCCAATTTCAGAAAGATTTCCGTACCTTTGTCCCTCATTTGATACAAAATCATGCCATTCAAAAATCAACGGAACAGTCGTGATGACAACTCCAGAAAACAACGAAGTAGTTCTACACGCTTCCAATCTAAAGGTAGTTCAGGCAGAAAAAACACCCCCTTTAAAGAAGAGAACCCTTTCGGAAAACCATCCTATGAGAGGGAAGACAACAAAACTTATGGGAAACCAGCCAAGTTTAGCAAGAAACCTTCTTTTGGAAAAGAGGAAAACAACAACTCCGGAAAAACAAGTAATTTTGGTAAAAGACCTTCTTTTGGTAAGGAAGAAAATGAAACCTCCGGAAGACCTCCTAGATTTAACAAAAAACCGTCATTCGGAAAAGAGGAAAGCAAGACTTACGGGAAATCAGCTAATTTTGGTAAAAGACCTTCCTTTGCAAAGGAAGAAAATGAAGCCTCTGGAAAACCTCCTAGATTTAACAAAAAACCGTCATTCGGAAAAGAAGAAAGCAAGACTTACGGGAAATCAGCTAAGTTTAGTAAACCTTCTAATAGATTTGGAGACCGACCAACGAATAAATTTTCGAAAAACAGCGGAGAACCTTCCACTAATAAATTCGAGAAGACAGAGGGCACCGAGGATACTTTCAAGTACACCACAAGAAGGAAATTCGTTGCCACCAAAAAACCTGCAACGGCCCAAATGAATGATGATGGTCTAATCCGTTTGAATAGGTATATCGCCAATTCAGGCATTTGCTCCAGACGGAAGGCCGACGAACTGATTGCTGCAGGAGTAATCTCTGTCAATGGTCAAGTAATCACAGAACTGGGAACAAGGGTAGATCCGGCAAAGGATGAAATACGTTACAACAATGAACGTTTAAAACGTGAAAAAATGGTCTATGTTCTATTGAACAAACCAAAAGACTATATTACAACCACAGACGATCCTCAAGAAAGACATACAGTCATGCATCTGGTGGCTAAGGCTACCAGAGAAAGGATATATCCTGTCGGACGCTTGGATAGAAACACCACAGGATTACTATTATTAACCAACGATGGCAATCTCGCAGAAAAATTATCCCATCCGAGAAATAATATTTCAAAAATATACCGGGTAGAATTAAATAAGAACCTTAAACAAGGTGATTTCAATAAGATTGAGTTTGGTTTAGAATTGGAAGATGGCTTCATAAAACCAGACGATTTAAGCTACGTTCAAGGAGCAAGCAAAAATGAAATCGGCATTCAAATACACAGTGGCAAAAATCGTATCGTAAGGCGTATATTCGAATCTTTAGGTTACGAAATTGTCAAACTAGATCGTGTCGTATATGCTAATCTGACAAAGAAAGATCTTCCCCGGGGAAGATGGAGATATCTCGAAGAACGGGAACTCGTACAACTCAAACATTTTGTAAAGTAAACAAAGGTCTCGGTTATCCGGGACCTTTGTTTTATAAAGTCAATGACTAGCTGGACAAATATTTGTATTTTTGCTTCACAAATATACGCATTATGACAGATCCTAAATCCTTAACATCGGTAGCTGAATTCCATAAGACGTTTCAGCACCCTATATTAGATAGCCCACAAATACCTTCGGAAGCGAGATGCAAACTTCGTGTCTCCTTAATAGCCGAAGAGCTAGAAGAACTGGAAGAAGCCATCAAAGCACAAGACATGGTAGAGATAGCTGATGCTTTATGCGATATTCAGTACGTCTTATCTGGCGCAATATTAGAGTTTGGCCTTAAAGACAAGTTCAATGCTCTTTTTGAAGAAGTTCAACGTTCCAATATGAGCAAAGCCTGCAAAAATGAAGAAGAAGCTATTGCCACGCAAGAGCATTATCTTGCCAAGGGCGTACAATCTTATTATAAAGAGGTTGACGGGAAGTTTTTGGTTTTTCGCGAAGGAGACAACAAAACATTAAAATCAGTAAATTATTCACCGGCAGATTTGAAATCTATTCTGGAAAAATAAAAAGAAAAGTGCCGAAAGCAAGAAAAGCGACCAAATGGCCGCTTTTCTTGTTATTTTAAATTTTTCTATTGAATAATCTTACAAGCCAAATGTAAAGCTATAATCAGCCTTGATTTGAATAGTCAATTCTTTTGTGGTTTCTTTCACAACATCAGCTTTCACAACATATTCAAAATCAGTTTTACTGAAATAATTCTTCACATCGATCGAGCCACCTTCCACAGGAAGATCTAACCGATACTGTGGTACATCACTATTTATATTTTCCTTCTTTGCTACCAAAAGATCATTCAACCCCGAAGCTCTAACTTCTGTATAAATACTTCCCAAATTCTGAAAATTATTTCCCTCATCTCCATTTTTTACAATTTGCATAGAAATATTGGTCAACTTGATCGCCTTAATTTTACTCAAATCAGCATCAGGCTGGTTCTCTTTGATGATTTGTTCTAAAGATTTTTCAAATTGCTCCTTGCCAATCTCTACGCCCTCACCTACTTCAAGTTCTGCAACAACAATCTCAATAGTTTCTCCTTCTAAATCAAAGTCAAATTTCAATAGGTCTTTCAACTCTTCGCAAGAAGAAAACGTAAACATGGATAGAGTCATCATAATGACCCCGAGTTTTGTAAATACTTTTTTCATAACAAATTAATTATTAGTTTTAGTGGCAAAAGTACAAAAAAAATATTAAACTAAAAGGATTTATACAAACTTCCTTGCTTCACCCCTCTTTCTTCCAATCCCTTGTCAATATAAGTTTGTATCCTCGATTTAGGGTATCCCCAATTTGGCGCAATCAACAATTCTCTGTCCGCAATACCAAATATTCGTTGGATAATGATATCTTCTCGTAAAAGCGGGATAAACTTGGCTAAAAACTCAGTATATTCTTCTATACTAAACAACTTGAAAGGGTCTTTTTTATATTTTGCCCCCATAATAGATCCTTCCACAATGTGAAGGTGATGGAGTTTAACAAATTGAATTTGAGGATGTTTATTAATTTCGTCTGCATATCGAAGCATCATCTCCTCTGTTTCCCATGGAAAGCCAAAGATGGTATGTACACATAACTTTAAAGGTGTGTCAGCTAACATCCCCATAGCAGACAGGAATTCATCATGCGAGCATCCTCGATTTATCCGCTCTAATGTATCATTATAAATAGACTCCATCCCCATTTCCAGATCTACATCCAATTGATCTGTATATGACTCCAATAGCGCTATCTTTTCAAAATCTAAGCAATCGGGACGTGTACCTACGGAAAGCCCCAATGTATTTTCAGGATCAATACTTAAAGCTTCATCATACATCGTCTTCAACAGATGAGCAGGTGCGTATGTATTCGTATTCGGTTGGAAATAAATAATAAACTTTTCCGCACCATAGCTATTCCTTGCTCTCGAAATTCCATTTTCCACCTGTTCACGAATAGACGGAATTTTACGTGCAGTATCTGGTGTAAAGGAATCGACATTACAATAGGTACACCCACCATAACCTTTACTTCCATCTCGATTTGGGCAAGTAAAATTACCATCTACAATAACTTTAAATACACGTTGTCCCTGATACTTTTCTTTTAAGTACCCCCCATAGTGGTTGTACGGCTTCACACCGCTATCTAATAATGTGCCCATTGTAAGTGCAAAGATAGGAATTAGTAATAAAAAAAGCCCTTACATTTTACTGCAAGGGCTTGGTTGTTGAATAAAATAAGGCACCGACCTACTCTCACGCCTGTTACGGCAATACCATCGGCTCTGGCGGGCTTAACTGCTCTGTTCGG
>PJTO01000331.1_pt1 | contig 27538 bp, 18 predicted proteins | sample 1512101 | NCBI WGS metagenome assembly PJTO01 (sample SAMN08177690, study PRJNA422409) | Soil metagenome, whole genome shotgun sequencing project.
TAAATGTAATCTTTTTACTTAATTAAAAACAATATATATAAATATTTTCTTTCAATTTTTAAATTTTAACAAAAAAAATAGATGTATTTATTATTTACAAGTATAATCTTAAGTTAATTATCTGCTCTAAATACAATCAAAATCAATACAATAAAAAAGACACGATCAACAAGATCGTGCCAGCTTGAAAATTTAGTTTTTTTATAAGGAATATACTATTCTATATTTTAGATATAATATCTGACAAAAAACATATTCTCGGGATATTTTTTTATCTTTGAAATTCAGGTTTTTTTAATAGAAATGGCTTTATCTTTGAGCCTAGAAATCAAGATTCATTTATGGAACAGAAAATTCATCAGGGAAGAAACGTAAAACGTTTTAGAGAAATGCTCAACATAAAACAGGAAGCTTTGGCTTATGATTTGGGCGAAGACTGGAGCCAAAAAAAGATTTCTTTGCTGGAACAGAAAGAAGTAATTGAGGATAATCTGCTTAAACAAATCTCTTCAATATTGAAAATTCCTGTTGAAGCTTTTCAAAACTTTGATGAAGAACAAGCCGTAAATATTATTTCCAATACGTTTAATATTGAAAAAGATGCTTATATCGGAAATGCTAAACCTGTATTCAATATCAATCCATTGGATGAATTAAAAAAACTGCACGAAGAAAAAATTGCTTTGTACGAACGCATGCTAAAAGAGAAAGATGAAATGATGGCAAGACTTGAAAAGCTATTAACGAATAAATGATTTTTAAAATACAGAAGAAAACATACAAGAATATTCCCTCAAAAGAATATTTTTTCACTTTTTTTTTTAAATTATTTTTTCTCAATAAAATTTTCTTCATTGGCTCTTCTAAAACTAAACAACAAATTATATATCAAATAAATACAAATTTATTAATCTTACTTATTAAAGAAAAACGATCATCAAAAATGATCTTTCAATAAAATTATTTAAAAAATTTTTCTCAAAATCCTTTGTACATCTCAAAAATAGTTGCACTTTTGCACCCGCAATAACAAAGCAGGTCCGTTCGTCTATCGGTTAGGACGCCAGGTTTTCATCCTGGTAAGGGGGGTTCGATTCCCCCACGGACTACAAAAAGCTTCAGAGAAATCTGGAGCTTTTTTTGTTTAAAATAGTCTGCTCAAAATACCAGTTCTCAAAACTGAATTTTCAATCAATAAGTCTCTAAAAAAAAGCACAGAACATTTTTTTCAAAAACAGCACCATAACCCAGCTTAGTTTATTTACCTTTGCACCCGCATTGGTTTAGCTGCAACTTTTCGAGGGCAGCTAACGAAGAGGGAATCAGGTGCAAATCCTGAACAAGCCCGTTACTGTAAGTTCCATGCAACATTTTGACAGACAAAAAAGCTTTTTGAGGCTTTTAAAATCTAATCTTTTGCCACTGCATTTTTCATCAAATGTGGGAAGGCGGTTCAAAATGGGAATAAGTCAGGAGACCTGCCACTGCAAATAAATTCAGGCTTTCGCGGACCAAAGCTTTGAACAAACGCAATATCAAACTAACATTTGATTTCGATTTTTTTTCCGTTTAAAACTATTTGTTACAAATAGACCATTTTTTTATGCACGTATGTAAACAAAGGCCGTTAAGCCTAATACATTGTGGATTTTGTTTTTTGCTTTGGATTTTGTTCTCGAATCCAATTTTGGCACAAAACCATCCCAAAGCTAAAGAAGTTGATTCTTTAAAACCGCTTCCGTTAAACGAAGTTATTCTAACCGCAAGCAAACGCGAGTTCAGGATAGAGTCGCCTATGCCTGTCCAGATTTTATCTGGGAAACAGCTCGAAAACCTTAACAGTCTTTCTGTTGCCGATGCGGTTCGTTATTTATCAGGCGTACAGCTAAAAGATTACGGCGGAATTGGCGGTTTAAAAACCATTAACGTCCGCAGTTTAGGAAGCGCCCATACAGCGGTTTTTTACGATGGAATGACGGTTGGAAATGCTCAAAACGGACAGGTAGATTTAGGAAAATATTCGCTAGATAATATTGAAGCCATAGAACTTTATAATGGTCAAAAGTCTACTATTTTTCAGCCGGCACGAGGATTTTTCTCTTCTAATACTTTATTCCTAAAATCAAAGGTTCCTGTTTTTGAATCGGGTAAAAATGCAAATGTCAGGGCTTCTTTTAAAACCGGATCTTTCGGACTGGTGAATCCTTCTGTTCTTTATCAGCAAAAAATAACTTCTAAAATAGCTCTTTCATCAAATATTGAGTGGATGAAAGCCGATGGAAAATACAAATACAGGTATCAGAAAAAAGACGGTTACGACACAACAGCCGTTCGTCAAAACGGAGATATAACCGCTCTTCGCGCTGAAATAAACCTAAACACAAAGTTTGGAACAAACGGACAAGCCAATCTTAAAGCCTATTATTACGATTCTGAAAGAGGTCTTCCTGGCGCTATTTTAGCCAATCGATATGAATATGTACAGCGTCAATGGGATCGGAATTTCTTTATTCATGCTTCGGTGCAAAATTCTTTTTTTGAAAAACACGAAATGCTGGCAAATGTAAAATTCAGCCGTGATTACAGCCGTTACATCGACCCGGATTATAAAACTCTTGAAGGGGCATTAGACAACAAATATTATCAAAACGAATTTTACGCTTCGATTGTTAATCTCTACAATATAAAAGACTGGTGGAAAATGTCTTTCGCTGCCGATCTTTCTATAAATACACTCGACGCTAATTTATACCATTTCCCCTATCCTACCCGATATTCTTATTTAGGAGCACTTTCGAGTGAAATGCATTGGGAGCGTCTGGATATTCAGGCAAATTTACTGGGCGCTTATATCGATGAACAAGTCAAATATTACCAGCAGGGAGACAGTCAGCATGTTTTTTGTCCGGTTGTATCAGCTTCTTTTCAGCCATTTGACGTAAAGAATTTTAGAATCAGGGCATTTTACAAAGAATCTTTCCGAATGCCGACTTTTAATGATTTGTATTACACTTTTATCGGAAACAGCTTTTTGCGCCCGGAATTTACAACTCAATATGATTTTGGAACCACTTATCTTATCGAACCAAAAAAGTTTTTGCAATCGGCTTCATTTCAGGCAGATGTTTATTACAACCGCGTAAAAGACAAAATTGTGGCAATGCCGTCTTCTAATCTTTTTAGATGGACGATGATGAATTTGGGAGAAGTTGATATTCGCGGTTTGGAAATCAATACCAATTTGGTTTTTAAACTTCCTGAACAAATATTTTTAGACTTAGGCCTTAGTTATACCTATCAGCAGGCAATCGATATTACGCCAAAAGGCACTACTTACGGCGATCAAATTCCTTACACACCTAGAAACAGCGGTACTTTAACTTCTTCTATTAACTGGAAAAACTGGAATTTAAACTACAGTTTTATTTATACAGGCGAAAGATACAGCCAGAAAGCCAACATTCCTGTCAATTATGTAAAACCTTGGTACACGAGCGACATGGCACTTATCTGGAACGGAAAAATTGAAAAACTTCCTGTAAAAATAAGCGGTGAGGTTAACAATTTATTTAATCAATATTATGATGTCGTACTCAATTTTCCTATGCCGGGAAGAAATTACAGATTAAGTATGTCCATAAATCTTTAAACCAAAACAGCATCAACAATTAAAATCTCAATAATGAAAACAAATTTCAAATTTTGGCTTTTACTCGTATTCGCAGCAATTGCCTTTCAGGGATGTCAGGAAGAAGATCCCATTATTCCTGAAGAAGTGGTGGTTTTACCTCCGGAAACGGTTACAACAGTACAAGGTTTTTACCTTCTTAACGAAGGAAACATGAACATGAACAAAGCTTCGTTAGATTATTACGACTACGAAACAGGAACTTACAAACGCAACGTGTACGGACAGGCAAATCCTGATGCAACTTTGGGCTTAGGAGATGTGGGGAACGACATTGGTATTTATGGCTCTAAGCTTTATACGGTAATTAACAACTCAAACAAGGTTGAAGTTATGGATGTTGTTACCGCAAAACGTCTTAAAGTTATTGATGCAAAAAACTGCCGTTACATAACTTTTGCCAACGGAAAAGCTTTTTTAAGCGCTTACGACGGTGAAGTACAATTGGGTGAGAATTCTCCAAATGGTTTCGTCGCCGAAATCGACACCACTTCTCTTGCTATTACAAGAACTGTAAAAGTAGGCCGTCAGCCTGAAGAAATGGCAATTGTAGGCAACAAACTTTATGTTGCCAATTCAGGAGGATATAGTCCGCCTGATTATGAAAAAACCGTTTCTGTAATTGATTTAAGCACTTTTACCAAAATAAAAGATATTGAAGTTGCCATAAATCTTCACAGAATTGAAGCCGATGAAGACGGAGATTTATATGTAAGCTCACGCGGTGATTATTTCAACATTCGCCCTAAATTATTTGTAATCGACACTAAAACAGACAACATCAAAAAAACCTTTGATATTGCCTGTTCCAATATCACAATTGCCGGGGAGAAGGCCTACATTATAGGTTCTGAATTCAGTTATGCAACCGGCGACTGGGCCATTAATTATTCTATGATTAATGTAAAAACCGAAACCCTTCTTTCTGAAAGTTATCTGCCAAAAGCGGTAAGCGACGAAATTGTAATGCCTTACGGAATTGCGGTAGATCCGGTTTCTTTAAACGTTTACGTAACTGATGCAGGAGATTATGTTTCGCCCGGAAAATTGTACTGCATTGACAAAAACGGAAATACAAAGTTTACCGTTACCACAGGCGACATTCCGGCTCATTTTGCTTTTAAAACCAAAAAAACAATAATTAATCCATAACCTTAAATTTTTAAAAATGAAGAAAATTCTACTAGCATTGTCGGTTATCCTGCTTTTATCAGGATGTTACAAAGACGATATTAACGATCTTAAAAACGACGTCAATGACTTGAAAAACAGAATGGCACAATATGAAAACCTGCTTGATGTTCTTAATAAACGATTGTACGTTGTAAGTTATGAAACTAAAGACGGAAGCTATGTTATTACAATGAGTGACGGATCAAAACTAACGGTTCGCAACACTTCATCTTTCATTAAAATTGGAGAAAACGGAAACTGGTGGATCGACGGTGTTGATACCGGAACATCTGCTAAAGGACAAAACGGAGATAAAGGCGAAGCAGTAAAAATTACTATTGGATCTAACGGAAACTGGATTATCGACGGAACTGATACAGGAGTTTCTGCATCTGGCCAAAAAGGAAAAGATGCTGCTGAAATTATTTCGGTTTCATTAGCAAACGGAATCATGACTTTTACTTTTGCAGACGGACGTACCATCAGCATTAATGCAAGCGCTCCAGAAATTACTTTACCAAACCCAGCCGGAGGTTTTACTGTTGATAAAATGCAGTGGTTTAAAGTTGAAGCAAAAACAGCAAATGCTTCTGGTGCTACTTACAAATGGTTGGTAAACGATCAGGAAGTTTCCTCAACTATTGATTTGTTTTATGTTTTTGCTAATGCAGGAACTTATAATGTTGAGTTTAGAGCTAAAAACGGTGTGGGCGAAAGTTCAAAAAATTTCACTTTAACTGTTGCCGAAAAAACATATCTAAACAGAATTACACGTGTTTTTGATTTCTTCCCGGCTCCAGGGCAATTTATCAATACACTGCCTGCCGCAACAGCTGCAGATACAGATGAAACAATGCGTGCAAAAGCAGAAACGGCCTTAACTACCGGAAGCATGGTAAGTTTAGGAGGATTTGGAGGTTACGTACAATTTGGTTTTGACCATACTATCGTTAATAAAGACGGAGCCGATTTTGTAGTTCTTGGAAATGCTTTTACAGATTGGTCTGAGCCAGGAATTGTAATGGTTTCTTATGACGCAAACGGAAATGGAATAGCTGACGACGAGTGGTTTGAAATTGCAGGTTCTGAACACAACAAACCAACTACAATTAAAAACTACGAGATTACCTACTACAAACCAGAAACTGAACCTGCAAATGCAAACGAACCAAACTACATTCGCTGGACAGATAATCAGGGACAAACCGGATATCTTGCAAAAAACCAATTTCACAGACAATCTTTCTATCCTTTATGGAAAGGAAATACGGTTACTTTAAAAGGAACTTTCCTAAAATCTAATATTTACGACAAATCAGGAACAGGAACAAACTGGGCAAATCCTGCTTACGAATGGGGTTATACAGACAACTGGGCTAATACAGATGCAAGAGGATATATCGATATCAGCTGGGCAGTAAATGCAAAAGGCGAATCGGTAAAACTAAAAGGAATTGACTTTATCAAAGTTTACAATTCAAATCGCGCTGAAGGCGGATGGTTAGGAGAAGTCTCAACCGAAGTTTCAGGATTTAAAGATCTAAATCTACCATAATTTAGAAATCATGTTTTTGGAAATTAAAGCCTCAGTTTTTCTGAGGCTTTTTTTAATTATTCCCTAACCCAAAAACAGTCAGCACTTTACCAGAAACATGCACAAATTGTGAATATCTATTTGGTGATTTTCGAGATTTATTTTGCTGTAAAATCTATCTTTGGCATCCTTAAAAAATAGAAAAGATGAGCGCAATTTGGTACGAATGCAAAGTAAAATATAGAAAAACAGATGAAACTGGAGGCCAAAAAGTTTTAACAGAACCTTATTTGGTAGATGCTGTATCTTATACTGAAGCCGAAAAAAGAATTAATGAAGAAATGGCAGCTTATATTAGTGAAGAATTTAAAATCACAAATATAAAAGTGGCTAATTATGCCGAAATACATCCGTTTGAAAATGCCGATCGCTGGTTTAAATCAAAAGTTTCTTTAATTGCTTATGATGAAGAAAGCGGTAAAGAAAGAAAATCAAACATGTACATGCTGGTTCAGGCAAATGATGTTAGAGAAGCTTACGACAACACGATTCATGTAATGAAAAACACAATGGGAGAATATTCTATTCCTGCCATTTCAGAATCGCCAATTATGGACGTTTTCCCGTATTTCAGCGGTGAAGAGGAAGAAACTGAAATGCTCGAAAGATTCAATGCGCTAAAAGCTTCTAAACCTGCAAAACCAGATGCAGAAATGGTAGACCACATGGAATTTGAAACCGCAGAAGAAGAATAAATTTTCTTAAAAATCCAAAAAAATAAGCTTCAGAGAAATCTGGAGCTTTTTTATTTTCTAACGATAACCTGTAAGCATTTTCAAATCAAAATAAACCCTATATTCGTTATACAAAACCATTTACTAAACCAAAAAGCTCCATGAACAAAAAAACACTAATCTTAATTGGGTTTATTATTCTAAAATTTGTTCTTCAATACGTTTTAATAAGTCCCGAATATGATTTACAGCGCGATGAATATTTACATCTCGATCAGGCGCATCATCTGGCTTGGGGCTATTTATCTGTTCCGCCTGTTACTTCATGGTTTTCGTATCTTATTTTACTGCTTGGAAATTCTGTTTTCTGGGTTAAGTTCTTCCCTGCCCTTTTTGGCGTTTTGACACTTATAATTGTCTGGAAAACTATTGAGCTTTTAAAAGGAAATCTTTACGCTTTGGTTTTAGGCGCAATGTGCATCGTATTTTCATCACTTTTGAGGATCAACATGCTCTATCAGCCCAACTCATTTGATGTTTTGTGCTGGACGGCATTTTATTATATCCTGATACAATATATTGTTTCCGAAAAACCAAAATGGCTTTATATTGGAGCCGTTGTTTTTGCTTTTGGATTTCTAAATAAATACAACATTCTCTTTCTCCTTATCGGACTTTTACCGGCACTTATTCTTTCTAAACAAAGAAAAATACTGGCTGAAAAAAAACTATACTTTGCTTTATTTTTAGGATTGATTCTGATTTTGCCCAATTTATTATGGCAGTATAACAATCATTTCCCCATCGTGCATCACATGAAAGAATTGTCTGAAACACAATTGGTAAATGTCAATCGTGCCGATTTTTTAAAAGAACAGCTTTTGTTTTTCATAGGATCATTTTTTGTAATCCTTGCTTCATTTTATGCTTTGTTATTTTACAAACCTTTTGAAAAATTTAAGTTTCTTTTTGCTTCGATAATTTTTACAATACTTGTGTTTTTATATTTTAAAGCCAAAGCTTATTATGCCATTGGCTTGTATCCTATATACATTGCTTTGGGTTCTGTTTTTCTTGCAGATATTTTAAACACGGGATGGAAACGCTATTTAAAACCTGTTTTTATTGCGCTTCCGTTATTATTTTTTGTTCCGATGTATTACTTGGCTTTCCCAAACAGAAGTCCCGAAAAATTAGCCGCCGAAAAGCAGACACATCGCTGGGAAGACGGAAAAGAACACAACTTATCTCAGGATTTTGCCGATATGCTGGGCTGGAAAGAACTGGCCCGAAAAACAGATTCGGTTTATGCGCTGTTTCCAAAATCAGAAAACACTTTGGTGCTTTGTGACAATTACGGACAAGCCGGAGCCATTAATTTTTATACCAAAAAAGGAATTAAAGCCGTTTCTTTTAATGCCGATTATGTAAACTGGTTCAATTTGAATTTGTATTACAAAAACTTAATTCGGGTTAAAACCTTTGAAGAAAACAGCAATGAATTTAAAGAAACAAGTCCGTTTTTTCAGTCGGCTTTTATAGCGGGCGAAATCACAAATAAATTCGCCAGAGAATACGGAACAACCATTTTTGTCTTTACCAATGCCAAAGTCAACATTAATAAAAGACTTCAGCAGGAAATTGACGAAGAAAAAAATTACATCAAAGAATAATTAAATAATGTTAGATTTTTATCTCATAAAAGACGACCAAATTACTCCCGATTCTCCAACAGAACTTGAATTTATTGGGCAACTTGACAGTAAAACATTTAAAAATTTAAAAACTAAGGGGATTATTGAAAATCATTATGAGTATAACTCAGACTTTAGATGGTACAGTGAACAAATAAAGCAAATTTGCCAAAATAATATAGACCATAAACTACAAAACGATACTGATGTAAAACAATTATTTAAGATAATTGAAATCATTGAAAACGCCAATAGCGGGATTATTGCTTTTGGAGATTGAAATATTTATCAGCCCTAAAAATATCAAATAAAATTATACCTATTAATGATCGATTTTACCAATATAGAATATTTAAAAAACGGAAATTCCAGACAAATTGAGGCTTATAAAAGCCTGACTGAAAATAAGGTTTTAGAAACCCTGTCTGAATTTGATCCAATTCTGGCTGGCACAATTCCGATAAATATTGATATTGCAAACAGCGATCTTGATATTATTTGTTATTGGCAAAACAAAACTGAGTTTATTACTAAAATCAATTCTGCATTTGAAAACAAAACCAATTTTAAAATTTGGGAAGCCAATATCGACGAACGCGAATCTGTAATTGCAAACTTTAAAATAGAGGAGTTTGAAATCGAAATTTTTGGGCAGAATGTTCCAACTCAAAATCAAAATGGTTACAAACACATGATTATTGAGCATAAAATCCTGCAATCGAAAGATGAAAACTTCCGTCTAGAAATTATAAAACTTAAACAAAACGGTTACAAAACCGAGCCTGCTTTTGGTAAATTATTGGGTTTAAAAAACAATCCGTACAAGGAATTACTTGATTATCAAATCTAATTTCAGAAGAACAAAAAGTAACCAACTACAAACCAAATCATTAGAACAAAAACAAACTTAAATAAAAATATTTCACTAATTTCTTTGCATAACAGTATTTAGTGTGTATCTTTGCACCCGAAACATCGCGGGATAGAGCAGTAGGCAGCTCGTCGGGCTCATAACCCGAAGGTCACAGGTTCGAGTCCTGTTCCCGCTACTAAGACTAAGCTTCAGAGAAATCTGAAGCTTTTTTTGTATAAAACCAAAAACATCTCAAAATTGATAAATATTTGATTGGTTTTATTTGCGTTCTTAAGATAAAAAACAATAATTTATTTAAAATTATAATATAATCGTAATAACAATGCTTAAAAGACACAACCCCCAAATTCTATTTTTTATTCTTTTAAATTTATTTTTTTCCATCAATGTATTTTCTCAAAAAAGTATTTATGCTGGAATTGAAATTGGAAGAAGAGCTATAAAAGTTTCAGTTATTGATGTAAACAATATCAAAAAAGCTGACTATAAAATCCTTTCTTTCTGGACAGAAAGAATTCCTTTTGCTGATCATATTGCTGCATCAAACGCACTTCCTCAGGAAGATATAAACAGAGCAAGCGTTATTGTCAGTGATCAATTAAAAAAAATAAGATCTGAATATAAAATTCTTGAAGAAAACATTTTTATCGTTGCAGCTCCGGTTTTTCAATCTGCTCGTAATATTGATGTTTTAAAAAACAAAATCGCTTCTCTTACAAATAAACAACTTGAAGTTCTAGATGTTAACGAAGAAGCAAAAACACTTGTAAAAGGTGCTATTCCTCCGGTTGATTACGCTAATGCTTTCCTTCTTGATATTGGTGCTCAAACTACAAAAGGCGGTTATATAGACGAACTTAAAGACAACAAATTAGAGTTTATTCCTCTTGAACTGGATTTTGGAACAATGACACTTACAGATGCTGTACAAAAAACAGTTGTAAATCCATCTCAGGCAAATGACATGTCTGCTTATCAGGAAAAATCTTTTGACTTTAACTCCGTTCTTCGTAAAAAAGTAAAAGACTTATTTGACAAAAATCCTCTTTTATTCAAAAAAGATAAAATGTATTTATCAGGTGGTGCTGTTTGGGCATTTTCTACTTTGTACTACAATGAAAACGTAAAAGAACATTATATTGCTTTAACTCTGCAAGACGTTATTGATTATGATGCCATTCTAAAAAATAATTTTGGTAAGTTTACTGCTCTTGCAAAAACCAATTCAGAAGCAGCTAGAGTTTTAAGCACTTACGAACAGAAATACTTAATCTCTGCAAACAATATTCTTGTTTCTTGTCTGGAAGCTATGCCAAACTTAGATACAAAGAAAATATACTTTGTAAAAGAAGGACAAGTAACATGGCTTATCTCATTTATAGCAGAACGTTCTAAAAAAGTAAACACTAACTTTTAGAACATTTCTGTTTTTACAATTTTTAAAAGGCTTCAGAAAATCTGAAGCCTTTTTTTATTTTGGTTTTATATTAAACGAGTTGTTTTATTTCGCTTAGAAACTCAAATTCGTCTAAAGGAAAAAGCTGCAGCACTACTTCGAGCATTAGCGCAACATTAATAGATTGGTCTTTTCTTGTTTCCGAGATTTTATGTTCCTCATGTTCTAGTGCCAAAATACAAAGTTTCAGCATATTTGTTATAACACAGCCTAACTCATAATAATCTAATACTTTAACCTCAGCAATATAACAATCTTTTTCATCTTTTGCTGGTTTTAAAGTATTTAAAAACTCCGTTGTTAGTTTTTTAATATCTTCTAAATTTTTAATTTCATTCATTTTTCATCAGATTAAAATTACATTTTATAAAAAACAAATTTGATGATATTCTAATTCAATTCGGTTATCTTATATGATAATCAAGAAAATAAAAAAGTGTAAAAAAAAATGCCGCTTAAAAATTAAACGGCATTTTCTTTTTCATTGAATAATTTTAACCTATCTAAAATTATTATTGTTTTTGTATTTGTAAACAAACTCATTTGCCTGTTTATTTCCCGGTAAATTATACTTCATTACTATTTCGTAATTTCCGTATCGCATAAACTGGAAATTGTTTTTTATAAAACGCTGGGCAATTGCCACAGCACCTGCTTCGCCATTTACATAAGAGTTTACAATTTGATTGCTTAAATCAACCCAGTCTTGTTTGTAAAGTAAAGGCATATTATACTTAAACGGGAAATTTCCTTTTGTCCACGACTGGTTAACGTCATTTTCTATACTTGTCATATAATACGCATTAAGCGGAATTGCTTTTGCAGGAATAACGCCTAATTCACTTGTATCTCTGTTACTTATCGCGAAACTACCGTTTAAAGGATAATCTTTGTATAAATAAGGATAAATATCTGTTGCATAATATTGATCGTTTAGTTTCGATTCTGCCGTTACAAGTGCTTTACCATCGCTGTACGTTACGCCGCTCAACTCAACTAAATCAAATGCTTCCTGACTCGAAATGGTATTGGTTAAATAAATAACATCTGAATACAGAATTCCAAAATTATAATTTTGTGTATTTATTGCATTCATTTTAGAAGCAAACGTTTTGTATTTACTTGTATTAAACGAATAGTTCAAACGGTCAATACTTCCTTCGGCTTTAGACAACGCATCGGCTTGATTTTCTTTTATCTGAATATCATTTCCTTCATCGCTGATTGTATTTGTTTTTGTATTTGACGTTGTGCTTTTCGCCGTATTTTGCTTCAAATTACTAACAATTGAAAAATTGTATTTCTTGTCCTGATCGATGTTTGGCAGGTTGTAATACACTTCGTTTGAACTTGTATCATAATTAAAGGCAACAGGTTTTGAATTAGAAGTTCCGTCCTGATCCATTTTTATACTGGTTTCCCAATTTGCATCTTCAAACAAATAATCCTGACCTCGTTTCAGCTGAATGTAACCTTTTGGATATTCTTCTTCAAGGAAATATTTTTGATCTACAATTGGATACGAATATTTAATATTTGTAAGCGGAATATGGTTTGGCGCACCTCCTGTTGTAAACAACCTTTCTTCATATTCGGTAGCTATTTTTCCATCTACTTTTACTGGCTGGAAAGTACCGTTTACCATTTTTTGAAAGCTTACCTCAACCTGAACTTTTAATTCTTTATGCGGAGGCAGAATATCTGTTGAAACAAAGTTAACTCTGTCTTTCATAGAACTCCATTCAAAAACACCCGGAATTTCTTTTGCACCGTCAAATACTTTAAATTTCTCTAAAATTACTTTATAAGTTACATCGCCCGAGTCTTCTGGAATTACAAAAGCTTCATTTACTTTCATTGAAAATGCTGCCTGCGGTACGGCAAAAACATCTACGTCTGTCGAGCTTTGTTTTGGCGTTACATCAGTTATTAGTTTAATTCCTCCTAATGGTAATGCATTTTCAAATTGGCATTCTTCTCCTAATTCAAATTTAAAACGGAATTTCCCTTTTATCAGTCCTCCCAATATATTCATATTTCCGGCCATGTATCCTCGCATCCAAACCGGATTTGGCAGTTTTGCCTGTAATAAAACAGCGGCTCCTCCTGAAATAATTGGCACTTTTAATTTTAAGAATGATAGTTTAATTCTAATTCCTAATTCTCCCTGCAGGTAAGCATACGATTGTCCGTTAGCATACCATCCGTTTATACCTACACGATCTCCTGTATTCGAACATCTTGCTTCCTGATAATCTTTAAGCATGATATCGAATCCCATTCCTGCCTGAAAACGTGCGTAAAAAAGTAAGAAACTTAAATCTCCTGTATCAAAATCTAAACTGGCTCCAAAGGCTAAACCTCCTCCGTTTGCCAATGCGTTTTCATCGCGCATATAATCCAGTTCTTTTAAATCGACACCTAAAATCTGAGCAACCTGAGGCGGTGGCGGCGGACTTCCCGGAAGTACTGTTCCGGCCATAAAGTAGCTTGTTGTTTTTAAATACATTCCGGCTACTCCTATTTTTATACCGCATCGGTCATCTGGTGTTCCCATGTACATGTACCAGTCTTTTGGATCTTTGTGAAAAACGCCCCAAACTGCTCGTCCCCCCGGTCCTATTCCCGAAAGAAAGTTTCCTGGTGTATTAATATAGACATCTGTTGTGGCATGCATCGATTTGTTTTCAAAATCAAATTCGATAGCGGCTGCCATTTTTATTCCGACCGCTGCAGACAAATCTCCCGGAATTGCTTCTTTTGCTTCTGGAATATATTTACTGGCAAAAGAGCCTTTAAGATCATTTTCTGTAATTCCTAAGAAACTTTTCTTTGCTGTAACGTTAGACGCTACTTTGCCCATTAAGTCGGTAACACTTTTAAGTCCCGGAATTTTAGCCATAACATTGGCTTTTCCAAAAATGGCTAATCTGTTTATTCCTCCTTTTGAGTTAAATGCAATTTCAAATCCTGCTTCACCATCACAGATTGTTTCTGAACCTACGTGAAAATAAATTAAGGCTTTGACTCCCAGACTTACTTTTTCATTTGGAGTATAACTCAATCCCGAAGGTGAAAAATCGCCGATTGCAATATCTTGATTTCTGCTCATTTTGTAATAAGCTCCACCTCCAAAACCATTAATCATAAAAGGTGCAGGAGTTGGCGGCCATTTAACTGCTGCATCAAAATACCAATATCTAAAAGTGGTACGTCCAAAAATAGCTTTTGCTTTTACATTAACAATACCGGCAACATCAACTTCAAGATCTGCATTGAATCCATCTCCATAAACCGGATCTTTTTCCATTAAAATCAAACCTCCGTTAATGGTTAGACCACTAAACTTACAGTTAATATTAATGGCAGAAAGATCTAGACCGTCATATCGGCTTCTCTGCCTGTATCCGTCGTCGTACATTTTACCTTTTATCCCAATTCTGGCTGTGGCACCGGCACCAATGCTTTCCATCAGGTTAATTCCTAAATCAAAATCAATTCTGGAATTGTCTCCATTAATGGCAACATTTATATTTCCAATAGAAACCGGAAAGTTTCCAAAGGCAACTGTGCCTTTATACCCCATATTTCGAACCGAAATAATAGGCGAAACGGTTTGTAACTGCAGATTTTCAAAAGTAATACCTTTAAAATCTACAGTACGTTTTCCTTCTACATCTTTATCGTCTGTTGCTCCTTTATTGGTCCCAAAAGAAACAGAACCATTTAAGTTTGCTTTGGGCAAAAAGCGTCCGTTAACTAATTTTAATTCAACCGAACTGTTAGGCAGCAATAAGGCTTTTGCTTTCCAAATATCAAAGGCTATGGAATCTTTTGTTATAACAACTAGTTGCTGTTCTTCCATAGAGATAAACCCGTTGTATTCTAAACCGGCTCTATTGGTTTGTTTTTGTTTAGCTGCAGTATTTGATGCTGCATCTCCTGACGCATTTGCAACTGGAGCGGCAGCGGTTTCTTTTTTCTCTGCGCCGGCTTTACTAATTGGTAAAAGAATCTGTCCTTTTAAATTTGCTTTTACAAAAGTATTAGCCACAATTGTAACATCGATATGGTCTAAGGAATAGGCCCATGATTTCTCCTGACTTGTGATACCTCTGTCTAAAGGAAAAACATTATCTGCATAAAAAGTTCCCGAAACTCCATATTTATCAATAATAAGGTTTTGAGCTCCTACATGAAGTCTTTCTTTGCTTGACGCTGTATCTGTGGTTTGAAATTCTTTTGGCAGACCTACATCAAAAGTTTGAACAAATACTCCTTTCCATGCTTCCTGACTGGGTACTAAAAGTGCATTTTTTGCATAATATTCTGGAAAAACAACTACAGGATCGTTTTTTAAATCACTTAAATCCAGTACTGCATTATTTACCAAAAACTGGAAATTACCATCAAAGTCTTTTCCGTTTCGTTTGTCTTTTAAAACAAAAGGCTGCAAACTTACATTTACCAGAATATCATTCCAGCTTCCTGCTGTAAAGCTGAATTCTCCTCTAACTCTATTGGGAATTTGAACTGTTTTTCCGTTGTAATATGTTTTTGGAATTGTAGTTTTTGCTTCATCAACCGTTTTTGTTAATGGATCTATTGGCAGGATTAAATTTCTTGAAAACTCAACTGCTCCAGAAACTTTCATTTCTTTAAATCCATCACAGTCAATTTTTACATAAGTAAGATCATTTACATTTCCGGTTGCCATGTCGAAACCTCCATATAGTGAAAGCTGCCATTTATTATCGCTGAACGGAATATCGACATTGCCCAGCAACACTAATTTTGCTTCGCCCATAATACCTCCCTGATGTGATAATTTAACATTATCTGCACCAAAGAAAAGCTGCATAGGCTGTCCGTTTTTATCTTTCTGCGGAATATCAACGCGGCAAAAAACAGTCAAAGTTGTGTACTCTGGAGTAAAAGTTGCCTTCGTAATCCCAATAGAGTATTGAATATTATTTACCGTATTACGAATACCTATTGGCAGTTCTACCAAATCCTGATTCGAAAATTTATCTACCCAGCGGTCAGATGCTTCGATCTTTTCGATAGAGCTCGAAGCTGCACCTAATTCTTTTGGAGGTGCAATGTCCTGCCCATAAGAAAAAACAACCGAAAGCAAGATAAGTAACGATGCGAAATGTATTTTGTAATTTTTTTTCATAAGCAAATAATTCTGTTTTTTTGAAAAATAAAGCATACCTATTTCTTTTATATTTTTATACTCTCATTTTATTTAAGAGCACCTATTTTGTCTTTAATTGTTCTTTAAAAATTTAAAATCAACCTCATCATCTTTTACATTTTTAAGTGCTAAATCATGATAAAAAGGAATCAATTTTATTTTTATTTCTTCGATAGTTTCTGTTTCTGTCTTTTTCTCTTTCATCATCTTGAAGAAATGCCCAAGTTCTTCTTTATTAAAAACCGAGAGATTTTCATTTTGATGAATTTGATCTACAGGTGTATTTGAAAGTATCGTAATTTCATTAATCATCCATCTATGAACTAATAAAGGCTGTAACTTTTTATTTTTTCGTTCTACCAGTTTTAAATAAGAATTATAACTTACTTTATCTGTTACATCTTTTTCATTTACGCCGTGCATTTTATGTTTATTTACTCTTCCAAGAGCCATAACATAATCATTTTCAAACCCTTCATCTTTACGAATCATTTCTTCTCTTAAACTTTTTGCAGTATCAAGAAGATATTTATTGTATTTATCTAAGATGTCGTTATTTAAATCATAAGCTTTTAAATAATTCAATGCTTTTTCTTTGAAGCTTTGATCATCAGGAGTCAAAGTTGTAAGGGTAAGTAAATGCTGTAAATCATCTGAATCTTCTTTTGGCATTGGGCGAAGTGCAGACTGCATATCCTGAAGCTGTTTTATAATTTCGTCTCTGGTGCCTTCGTAAGTTTTGTCTTTATGATTTATTTTTAGAACAGGGTTTAAAACCGTTTCTTTTTCTTTCTTAGGTTCTTTTTTAGCAGGCAGTTTGATTTTATCAAGCGAACAGGAATAATTTAGAGTTGCTGTTAAATCATTGAATTTTTGAGTGTTTGTACTGCTTCGAAACATTGAAATAATATTTAAACTAAAGTTGTGTCTTTCGAGCATTACGTAACTATTGTTAAACTTAACTCCAAACACAGAACTCGAATTCATATTTCCCTGCGTGTTATTGTACAGAAACCCAAGATTGGTATTCAGCTTGTCTTTGAATAATTTTTTTGAAGCTCCAACCGAAGCTCCCATCGAAGAATTATTGTTTCTGCTTACTTGATTATTGGTATAATTAAGTGAACTGTTTAAAGCAACTTTTGCTGCCAGAAAACTAACTGTATGCGCCAAATTATAATTCTGAACTGTACTTGCCTGACCTTTACGAATTACACCTCCCTGTTCATTGGCCTGACCGGCGATGCTGTAATTGAAATTCAGATTTTGATTTCTCTTTTTTCCAAAAGCATACGACATATTCATATTGGCATTTTGAGACAACTGCCTATAATCTAAAGTATCTGACGGTACTACATTTGGATTGTTTATTAACTCAAACTGATCTAATTTTTTATTGGTATAGGTTGAAAAATTAGAATAACTACCGGTAATATTTAATTGATCTGTTACTCTGTAATTCATGTTAATAGATCCTACTACACGTTTTGTATCCTGTTTTTTTACTTTTTCAAGATCGTCTCTTTGAAATCCTAAACTGGTTGAAATGGTAATTTTATCCTGATAAAATGGACGCGCAAATCGCAGCGATATGTTTTCTAAATCATTATTAAAATATAACGCTCCCAAAGTGTTATAATTAGGATCGATGCGTTCGTATGTTAATCCTACTGTACTTTTTTGAATGTTATAATCAAAATTAACGTTGAAGGCATTCATAAAACTTGTCGTTTCTTTACTAGAAAAGACTTTATCTCTAAAACCTCCGCCCGAAATAGTTTTACTTCGAATGTCATCTGTTAAAACAGATAAGGCATACTCTACATTTAAATTTAAGTTTCTGACTAATGATGTACTGAAAATTAAACTGTTTACAAAGTTTTCTTTTGGTGTAACTCCTCTGTCATTTACCATATTTAGGGAGTTGACATCGTCTTTTGCATAAAATCCAATCCAGCCTAGTTTATATTGGGCTTTCTCAAACCCTACTTTTGCTCCATAACCAAAACGCTGGTATACCGGAACTCCCCCTAAAGCATTTTCTTCTGAAACGGCTTTAAGCAGCTGTCCTCCCATTAAGGATATTTTAAAGGGGCTTCTTGGTGTAAGTTCCAATCCAACTCCTTTAAACGGATAACCGCTTAATGTGTAGGGAGAAAATGTCATGCTCACATTTCCTATATAGGCTTTTACCCATTTGTATTTGGGCATAATGCTTAATCTGTTAAAATCAAATGGGGCTGTATAGCCTAAATTATTTCCTTGATTGGTAATACTATAAGAGATCGGAACGCTAAAATTAAAAGCACTGACGTTTAAATTTCCTGAAAACAGGTAAGTAAAAGGTTCACGCGAATTTTCCATATTAGAAGTATAGTACATCATATTGGCATTGATATTCCCTGTTACTTTAAAATTTGGTTTATAAAAATTCTCTAAATCTACATCCTGTGCATATCCTTTCCTGCAAAAACAACAGGCAAAAACAATACATAACCAAAACAAGATTTTATTATTCTTTATCTTCATTTATTGGTTATTGTTTTTGGACTTTGATATCACATAAAATGTAAGAACTTGTGCCGTTCTTTACCATTTCTTTAATTTTAATAGCGCCTTTTCTGCCGTCTTGTGTTTTAAATAAAATTATTCTTGGATAGGTAAAACTGAATTCCTGTGCTCCTGCAGCGGTATAACTTATGTTTAATGATTTAATTGGTGTATCATTTACCATGGCATCAAATTGTGACTCAGTAAAATTTAAACCGCAGTTGCATAAATTTTGAGAGTTTACAAAAATGGTGCTTTGTGCATTTTTTAATGCTAAAAAACCATAGTTGTTTGCCTGATCCGGTGATACAAATCTATTGTAAGTAAAATTGCTGTTTAAACCCTGAAAAACAATATCTACTAAACTGCTGTTCTGATCGTTAATTTCATTTGCTTTATAAACCTGACGCGTTACTGTTGAGAACATAGCGCCAATATTATTATTGTTATGCGCCGAATTTATTCCCAATTTTATGTTCGTTAAAGTACGCAGATTGGTATCTGGAAGAACTGTAATAGTTGATTTAAAAACCTGACTTGTTTTATCGTTAAAAGCTTCTAAAGTCACTTCATGAGTACCTGGGTTTGTAAATATAACAATTGGATTTTCTTCTGTAGAAACGGCTGGATTACCGCCTTCAAAACTCCATTTATAACTTGTCGCACTAACTGATTTATTAGTGAAAATAATTTTTACTGGAGCTTCGTAATCATCATCTTCAAAACTTGGCTCGTAGGTAAATAAGCTTACTAAATAGGGATTAACAGTAATTGTTTTTGTTTGTTTTTCAGATTCAAAACCATTAGAAACGGTCAATGTTATAGTATGTTCTCCCGGAGTTGTAAACACCACATTTGGCGGTGTTTTCCCAGTGAAAGAGGCTGGAGATCCATCCTGAAATTCCCATTTATAAGTTAATCCTTCTCCAATAGTAGAATTCTTTATAATTACCTCAACAGGAGAATAATTGCTTTTTACAATTTCATGAGTAAACTCAATATTGATTCCATCTTTAATTACTACAGTTTTCGTAAATTCTCTACTCTCACCATCTACATTTTTTGCTGTCAATTTAATGGTATAAGTGCCTTGTTTGCTGTATAAAATCTCACCTGGATTTTTAGAATTTGATGCAGAAGGGTTTCCGCCTTCAAACGTCCATTCATAAGTATCTGCACCTGTTATTTTGTTATCTATTTCAATAATAACGGGTATAGATTCATCCTGATTGGCATACGAAGTCGTAAAATCACCTTCTATAGCTATAGCAGTCTCCTGATAACATGAAGCAGCGATAATAAGTAAGAATAAGAGTAAAGTTTTTTTCATTCAGTGCATTTTAAAACACTGCAGTTATTAAAACACTGCAGTGGTTTTTTGATTTATTATTACTGCGCTGCTGCAGCAAATTTTGTCTGGAAATCGGAAATTTTAATTAAATAATCACTATTTGCTATGTATATATCGTTTCCTTTTATTCTTATTGCTTTAATATCTGCTGAAGGAAAGCCATAGAAAGAATTATCTTTTCTAACATCAAATTGTCCTTCTTTGAAAGAAGCTAACGTATTGTTTTGAAGATTTAATTTTGCTATCCCTTTATCTTCAATTAAAACATACAATTCGTTTTTAGAATCGAAAGCAATATCTACAAAAGTTTCTGTTGTACTCGAAAGTATAGTGGTTACTTTCCACTCATTATTAATATATTCTAATTTTCGTATATTAGAATTCAAAAATGATACTCCGTTTCCTGAATCCAAATTATCTATTAAGTATAAAATATTATTTTGAGGAAGTATTTTAGTTACTACACTAAAGCCTGCATTTAATCCTGTTCCGTCTTTGATTTCGTTTTTTTCTGACCCTGCAACAAAGACATCGCCATTTAATTCCGGTATAAATCTTTTTATCTGCTTATTGTTAAAATCATATACAAAGTAAGTGTTATCATTGTTTTCAGCAATTGACCAAAGTCTGATACCAGCTGCAAAAGGAGAACTTATGGGTTTCATGGTATAAAAAAGATTCAATTCTGAGAAATTCTTCTCAAAACGATATATTTTATCTTTGTTCAAATCATTCCATGGAGCAATTACAAAAATCTCATCTGTTTTTGAAATTGACAGTTTGCTATTATAAAAAACTGCGTCACTAAAAGCTTTAAGTGAACTAACTTTACCAGTTAAATCAATTTTTTTTAATTCAAAATCTCTTTCTCCAAATTGATAAACTGTATTATCATTTCCAATAACAAAATCACTTGTATAAGGAACATTAACTACATATTCAGCTGTTATTGTTCGTTTGTCAACGGGATTTGAATCTTTTTCTGAATCTGAACTGCAACTGCCTAAAACCATAAAAAGCTGTAACATTGCTGCTAATAAAACTTTTTTCTTCATTTTTATCATTTATTATATTAATTCGTTATTTAATTGCGTCTAAGGTGACTTCCTAAAGCATAGCCATTACCAACCAAAACTCTTACGATATTCATAGCAGTAACATCATTGCTCATTTTATAACCTACTGGGTTCCCTGTATTATCAAAAGCTGCTTTAAACACTTTTCCGTTGAATGTAATCACTTCTTGATTTAATAATTTTTCATATCCAGAGAACATACCGCCTCTGGCAAACCATGTTCCGATTAAATTATTATCAAGGTCTAAAACTTCATATTTTAAATCTCCATTTGAAGAAGGCGAAGTCATTCTTATATATCCTATTTTTTTATCTTCCGGATCCGGATTTTGTGCTTTTATACTATAAATAACACCAAAATCATCAATTCCTATTTTATAAGTGTCTGCAATATTCTCTGCGTTGTCAATTTCATCCTGAACTCCATATCTTTTCGCAGAAATACCAGTCAATTCGCCATTGATAAAATTTTCTAAGGCTGTTTTATTTAAACCTTCGGCATTGATATAATTTCTGTCGAATAGCTCATACACAACGCTTCGGTCATAATTGAAAGCACTGAATTTTCTGCTTTTGAATTCTAATTCATTATATCTTCCTGTTTTCTCATCTTGCAATTCAATCCAAGGCAATACTAAGGATTCTTCATTTGTAGCTTTTTTTAATTCTACTATAACTGCATAACTTTTGTCTAAACTTAAAATCTTAAAAAAGGGCTTTTTGCCTTCTATAAAACCTATTGTTTTATCATCTAATTTTATTTCTTGTTTGTCTATTTTTATTTTTTGTGCAAAGCTTTGAATGCTGATTAGCATTACTAGTAAGATTAAAATATATATTTTTTTCATGCATGTGTTGTTTCCCGAATTCACTATAATCACAACAGATTAATTATCTAAATAATTCATAAATAAATTTTTATCCACCTCAAACAAGTCATACAGTTTTGTAATGTTTAGAACTTCATATACCCCTCTTGTTTTTTTATATAATTCAGTATCCATTATTGGTGTTTTATTTATACTAGGGATCAGATCTGAAAAAATAGAGGGCTTCAGCTTTGTAAACAAAAATATTATTTCCTTAATAGGTTCTTCTGTATCTGCATTTTTATCCAAACGGATAGACTCTTTTACTATTTCACCGGTGGTTTTAACTTTATCATATTTAACAACAGTATAATTTTTGTTTGCATAATCAAAATCTAACCTGCTCTTTAGAATTATTGAATCATTATTTTTCTTTATTTGTGAAACTATTTTTGCATCTTGTTTATCAAATAAGTGAATACTTGAATTTTTAAAAATACCCGTAAAATAATTTTTTCCAACTACAGCACTTTTAAATTCTATAGATTTACAATCTAAATTTTGTGACATTGTTAATTTATTAGATAACCCTTCATTTTCCTGAATCAATACTAATTCATCAAAAAGTTTTGTAAAATCTAAATTACCTTCGTTTGATTTCGTTTTCGATATTAAATTTTTAATATCTTTATCAGAGCTAATCCCTTCAACTAAATTTGATAATACACAAGGCTTAAACATTATTAAGCAATCTGTTAATTTTTGTTGATTCGGTCTTTTATCAATATACCATTTCCCCTCTCTTTTCATTAAAGAAAGTACGGTTGGAAATGAGAAAGGCACATCTTTTATCTTAACAATAAACATAATGTAAGCCATTTGATTTCCTTCAAATTCATAATTTGTTCTATGAAGCAATTGCATGTAAACATCTGCTGAAGGTGTATTTTTAATAACATCAAAATCAGAATTATCTTGCATTTGATATTTTTCTTTATCTAGATATAATCCGATCAAAACATCATTTGAAGTAGCAAAAAAAAAGCTATTAGCTGTATTCTCAGGAGTATCTTGCTTAAAATCTTTAGAATTAGATATTTTATACATTCTGTTTTCATTTTCAGAATAAACCTTAAATTCCAATTTATTATTTATACTATATTCAAAAACATTTTGCGCCTGAATCATTATACTTCCTAAAAGCAATAATGTTAATAATCGATATCTCATATTATATATTTTTGTTTTTTTATATATTGAATTACTAGGTATATTATTATTCCAAATATTACATAAAAAGAAATTTTGAAATAAATATTTACATAAAAGGATCTTGCTTCAGCATCGTAATATTCCTTTGGAGCATCCTTTAAAAAAAAATCTCCTGTCAACTTACTTTTATAAATAGGCTGTTTAGTGAAACTTGGCTTAAGATATTCAAGTTTAGTCACTCTTAATTCTATTTTGGAATTAGTACTTAAAACTACCCCTTGAACGAGATAAGACAATCTCATTCCTTCACCCGTTCCTGTATCTTGAGAAATTCTTTTTATTAATAAAAAGTCATTAGTCATATATAATTTTTTATTTCTTAAACTTTTTAAATTTTCATATTCACTCAAGTAACTATGAGAACAGATGCTTCCTACTGTTATTGTCATTGATATTATTACATTACAAACAATAGCAAAAACTAAAACCGTTAACAATATTTTTTTCACAATTTTACCATTTTAATTGATATTCAAATTCATCCCATTGATAATCATAATTAATTTTCCAAATTTTTATAAATGCAACAGGAGCACATTTTAATTTCATCCCTTCTTTTATTAATGGAGAATAGAATTCATTCTTATAAAAATCAGCAACAAATAGCTGTGCATCAACAAAAGACTTACCTGACACTTTAGCACTTACATACTGAGAAGCTTTAAAAACTAGTTTAGGATCTAATCCTATTTTTGCACCAATTGTAATCTTAGATGGATTGCCAATTTCTTTATATGTTCTGTTTCTTTTTTGTTTTTCTTCTATCCAATCCTCGGTATATTTTGTATGTCCAATCTGTCCTGTACTTGAACCATCCATAAAGAAATAAATACCCAAGGCAAATTCAAAATCTTCTCCTAAATATTTTTTCTTAACTGAAGGCAGCGATAGACCTGGAATACCTTTTTCATAAGATCCTTTTATCCCAACAGTTGCACTAAATATTTCTTTCTTTTCTTCATATACTAATCTAGATTTTACATCTTCTTTATTTCTAAATTCTGTCGTATAACCAAAATCAGCCAAAATACTAAATCTGTTATCTGTGGCATATTTCCCTTTTTCTTGATACACAGGAACACCTAGTTTCTGTGCTATATCTTTTAATTGCTCCATTATATCAAGGCCTGAGTCAAACTTCAAATTATGTCTTGAAAAATTCTGATCTATCCATTTTACATTGACATCATCACTGTTTCCACTTGGATATCCTGCAGTAGCAACAACCTTTATATTTTTATTTTCATTCACAATGAAACTAAATGCTTTTATGCCATCCTTTTTCTCATAATAGACGTCATTAAATATCCATTTAATTGATTTTTTTGGAATTTCATCAATTGGTAAATTTGGAGTAAAAGCTATTTCAAATTTCGTTTTTCTAAACTCTTTTGATATTGTGGGCTTATTGATATAATACAAAGTTTGTCCATTTATTGCTATTCTATTTGTATTAATACTATCAATAGCTTTCAAAGACGCTAATTTAAAGCTCTTAACTACTAAATTAATTTCATTTGATAAACTTGGATTTTTAGCTATATCAGCAACGGATTTCAATTGGTACTTTAGAGTATTATCAAAAGTAAAATCAAAATTCGCTTCATCCTTTGACTCCGCTTTCTTTAAATAATTGTTTCCTGTTACATTTTCAAATCTAACGCCTTGTTCGCTATTATAACTTAGTTCATATTTTACATTTGTGTCTTTCTCAAATTCTTTCATTTTAAATCGATTAGAAATTAACCCATTTCTACTAAAAGGAATTTGAATTTTATCTCCATTATAATATTTCTTCTTTTTATATTCTATAAAATACCCCTTCCCTATTGATGGATTGCCAGCGTCTTGAACTTCTGAATTATTACTTGGATTCGTGGCCTCACTTACTTCTTCAGTATCTTGATTATTTGCTGGGTCATTAGTAACTACTGCGTTTTCATTTGTTGCATCTGGATCTTTATTCTTATTTATATCCTGATCGGGATTTGTAGGTTCATCAGTATTTTCTGAATCAATTTTATTTTCTGTTGAATCCTCCGTTCCTGCTTCAGCAACTTCTTCATTTTCTGTTTGCGGACCAAAAATATCTTCTATTACAGGATCTCCAACTACATTTTTCCAATCAGCATTATAACTAGTCTCAACAACACCATCAATCAATTGATAATCTGTATTAATAGTAATATTATTAAATTGAACTGCTATTTTAGTTTCATTTAAGTAAGGTACTATAATATAACCTTTCCCTGTATAAGGTCCATTACCTTCTAATTCTAAAACAGTAACTGGAAAATCTCCTGCTTTAAAAGTTTCACTTTCAATTAAATTTATAAGCGGTTTTTGATTCTGAATATTTATTTGTGGTACAATACCGCAATTATAAGCAGGAACACCGCTGGTTTCTGTTGGTGTTGTAAAAGTGCTTATATTGGAATAAGTAAACGACTGAACCCCATCTTCGGCAGGATCGCAACTTGAACCTACTCTAAACTGATAAGTAAGTCCCGGTTCTAAATTGGTAATTAAACTCTGTCTGTTTAAACTATTTGACGAAAACCACTGGGCATTACGAACATCTTGTTTTTTGTACTGTACTTGATAACGTGTATGTTCTGGTATTCCTTCCCAGGTAATTTTTACACTTTTGGAACTCTGTGCTTCGCTTAGCAAAAATGTTGGTGCGGCACAGGAAGCGGTATATTTAAATGAATATATTTCACTATATCCGTCATTTTTAAAAATAGCATTCTCTGAAAGTCCTGTCGTAGAAATAGCTCTTACTCTCCATGCATAACGCAGTCCGGGAGTAAGGATTGGCATACTTAAATTATATAATAATGCAGTCCCAAATAAAGTTTCTTCATATAAAGTCGGCGACATTTGAAACCCAATCTGAGGATCTAATGACGGATCGAAAAGCTGTTTAAGCTCAAATTTATACGACACATTTGTTGCATTGATCTGACGTGGTGTCCATGTAAATAAAATATTAGGAAACTCTGTCGAAGCAATTTGTTCGTTTTTCTGCGGTGTATTTAATATTGGCGGATCATTTAATATCAGATACAAACTGGCACAGCTTTTTTGAGATATTTTTTGATTGGTTACAAAATCATACATCTCAAAACAAAAATTATACATTCCTTCTGGTAAAGGATTTGCATATTGTGCTGCAGAAATTCCCTGCAGGTTCTCCAGTCTGAAAAGTGATGCAATGTCTACATTGGTCAACGTTTGCAATTCACCTCCATTAATATATATAGGTCTTTGTTCCTGAGCGTAATCAGAAGTTTGGATATTTAGTCCGTTACCTTGTATATATAGTTTTAAACGTACTCGTCTCTGCGATATAGAAATATCTGTAGGGTTAATCAATAATTGCATCTTAGTATCCATGCTTGTGGCATAATCAGATATTTTGACGCTGTACGGGCTATTAAAAACTGGTGTTAACTGAACTGGATATAATTGTGCATATCCTGTTACATTAAAAAACAGGAATACAACAAATAAGTATATGCTATTGAAAAGGTTCTTCATTTTAATAGATGATAATTTTTTTAACCAATGTTTGCTGTCCCGTCTCTAATACTAAAACATAAATTCCAGATGATAATGAGGTATTAAAATCTACTTCATATTTTTTCTTTCCTGATTCCTGTTTTTGAATCATTGTATTCTGCCCTGCAGATGAGAAGAGTCTTAAGTTTATGGCACTATTATTTTCTAAATTCACGATTGCTTTAAAATTACCGTCACTTGGATTTGGAGTAACTATAAAATCCAGAACAAATTGTGATGTTGTTCCTGTATTTGGTAATGTTCCTCGCTTTTCAACTGTAATATTCTTGGTATATACCGCATAACATTCTCCCTGTGTCTGCTGTAAGCCAATTGAATATACTCCTGCAGCATCAAATTTTAATGTTATAAATTTTTCCTTCTGTTCTACAATTTTAACTCCTTTAGGAATTACCCAGTCTGTACTTTCTCCAAAAGGGTTACTGGTATTAACTAAAATTACTTCTTCGTCTAAATAGGCTTGAGAGCTCAATAAAAACTCTGCGCTGATTGCCATTTGACTTGTCTTGATTACAATTTCATCTTCGCCAATACAACCCAAA
>PJTO01000333.1_pt1 | contig 27055 bp, 15 predicted proteins | sample 1512101 | NCBI WGS metagenome assembly PJTO01 (sample SAMN08177690, study PRJNA422409) | Soil metagenome, whole genome shotgun sequencing project.
AACACCAGGTTGATAGGCTCGGGGTGGAAGCGCAGCAATGTGTGGAGCTGACGAGTACTAATCGGTCGAGGGCTTATCCTAACATCGTGCGATGCAAATCGCTACGAACAGTGAAATGGCCTATAAAGCAAGACACTTCACCTTCTTCTAAGCGCAAGTTTGGTTCGTATCCGGTTTTCAAGGAACAAGTGCATCAGGCACCTCAAATCGGAGGTGTCTTTTTTGCGCTCCCAAATTGCTTCCCAAGCTGCACCACCGTATGCAGAAAGCCCCTGATCTCCCATAAACTCAGATGCAGTCCGTTCCCACCGAATGCAAACAATACCGATACTCTAACTATCGGGGAGGTGTCGGGAATGGCTGCTCACCCGCCCATTCATAAATTTGGTATCTTCTTTCTGTCGGTATGGATTGCGACTATAAGCTCGGGCTGTTCCAATGGAGTTTCCGATTCGTCAGCGACCCTTGATCTGCACAGACTGGAGCATGGCCTTAGGCAAGCATCGGATCGGCCGATCAACGATTTGAAGCTCAAGCGCAAGCCAGACGCCGATTCAATCAACGTTAAGGTTCCCGCCCCGAAAGCCCAATCCCAGAAGCAGGCCCTTAGCTTGATCAAGCCTCCCAACTCGATTAGGGCGATCTATGTAACCTCATATGTCGCCAGCGGAAGCAGGATGAATCAACTGATCGACCTCGTCAACCGCACCGAGCTGAATGCAATGGTATTGGACGTCAACAGCGGAATTGCCCTTACGTCACCGGGGCGATCAAACGCCAAGGACGGTTCGATCAGGCCGATTCCCTCCGAAAGAAAGGCGGCCAAGCATTACAGGGAAGTCATCGGAAAACTTAAGGAGCAGAATATTTACCTCATCGCCAGAATCGTAACCTTCAAAAATCCGGAGCTTGTCAAGGCGGTTCCGGCCTGGGCCATTAAAAGGAAGAGCGGCGCAACCTGGACGGACAGAAGCGGAACGCCATGGGTGAATCCCTATAAGCAAGCGAGCTGGGAATATCCGATTGCGTTGGCGAAATATGCTGCGGAGTTAGGGTTTGACGAGGTCCAATTCGATTATGTACGTTTTCCCGAAAACGAATACAAGGTGGATCGAGAGGTCGACTATGCCAATACGCGCAAATGGACTAAGGAGCAAGCCATCGCCGCTTTTCTCCGCCAAGCGAAAGCCGCACTTCGCCCTACTGGAATTGCAGTTGCGGCTGACGTGTTCGGAATGGTCGGTTCATCGGAAGACGACATCGGAATTGGTCAGAAATGGAACGCTATCGCGCCTGAGGTAGACGTTATATCGCCTATGGTGTATCCTTCGCATTACTCGGATGGAATGTGGGCCATCGCTTATCCGGATTTGACCCCAGGACCGATTGTAAAAAGGGCGCTTAAGGATGCCTCCAATCATAACCGGCAATTAAAGGATAAAGGTATAGCGGCAGCACAAATCCGTCCATGGCTTCAAAGCTTTACCGCCACTTGGATTCATCCTCATCAAGAATACGGAGCGGCGCAAATTCGCGAGCAAATCGAAGCTGCCCGCAAAGCAGGTATCCATTCTTATATGTTGTGGAACTCTTCTTGCAAATATCCCCAATTCAAGTCTTAACGCGGTAGTGCGGCAAGGCGGAAAAGTATTGATTTGGTGCGGTTTTCCACGTTTCGAATGTGCTTGACAGCCCATGATGCCTCTGCTAAGATTGACGATAATCAATCGGAGACAATAGCCGGAGAAGCAACCGGCAATAGGGGGAAACCTGCTGTGTGGCAAAATAAGTTCACCAAAGAAGGCCTTACATTCGACGACGTACTGCTCGTTCCACGGAAGTCATCTATCCTACCGAGGGATGTGGACGTATCGACGGTGCTGAGTCCTTCGGTGAAGCTGAATATTCCGCTGATCAGCGCGGGTATGGATACGGTCACGGAATCGGCTTTGGCAATCGCGATCGCCCGCGAGGGCGGCATTGGCATTATTCATAAGAATATGTCCGTTACCCAGCAAGCGGAAGAGGTCGACAGGGTTAAACGTTCCGAGAGCGGGGTTATTACAAATCCTTTCTCCTTGACTCCGGATCATCATGTTTACGACGCTGAGGAACTTATGGGCAAATACCGGATTTCCGGGGTGCCGATCGTCAACGGAGAAGGCAAGCTGGTAGGCATTTTGACCAACCGAGACCTGCGTTTTGTTCATGATTACTCGATCAAGATCAGTGAGGTCATGACTCACGAGGAACTGGTGACAGCGCCGGTAGGCACTACGCTGCAGCAGGCGGAAGGCATTCTCCAGCGGCATAAGATCGAGAAGCTTCCTCTTGTAGACGAGACGAACACGCTTAAAGGGCTTATTACAATTAAAGATATCGAGAAAGCTATTCAATTTCCGAATGCGGCGAAAGACCAGCACGGACGGCTGCTCGTCGGAGCTGCGGTCGGCGTATCCAAAGATACGTTCGAGCGTGCCGAGGCTCTGGTGCATGCCGGGGTCGATGCGCTTGTCGTTGATTCGGCGCATGGACATCATATCGACATCGTATCGATGGTTCGTAAGCTGCGGGAGAAGTATCCCGACCTCACGCTTATAGCCGGCAACGTTGCAACGGGAGAAGCGACTCGCGATCTAATCGAAGCGGGCGCGTCCGTCGTTAAGGTAGGCATCGGACCGGGATCGATCTGTACGACTCGCATCATCGCTGGAATCGGGGTTCCTCAGATAACGGCCGTGTACGATTGCGCATCTGTTGCGCGCGAGTACAACGTTCCGATTATCGCTGATGGAGGAATCAAGTACTCCGGCGAGATTACGAAGGCTATCGCTGCGGGCGCCAGCTGCGTTATGCTTGGTAGCTTGTTCGCGGGAACTGAAGAAAGCCCGGGCGAATCCGAAATCTATCAAGGTCGGCGCTATAAATCTTATCGCGGCATGGGTTCGATCGGCGCGATGAAGGAAGGCAGCAAGGACCGTTACTTCCAGGAGAACGAGAGCAAGCTTGTTCCCGAAGGTATTGAGGGACGGGTTGCCTATAAAGGGCCTCTTAAAGATATCATTCACCAACTGCTCGGCGGACTGCGTTCGGGTATGGGCTATTGCGGTACGGGAACGATCGAAGAGCTGAAGAATGATACGCAGTTCGTTCGGATCACGGGCGCCGGGTTGCGCGAGAGCCATCCGCACGATGTCCAGATTACGAAAGAAGCGCCTAACTATTCCATGTAACCCCCAGCGGGAGATAGAGAGAATATGGAAGCCGAAGGGACAGGAATTATCCGACCTTCGGCTTTTTCCTTTGATGCGCCTATGTTACAATAGGAAAGGTATTTTATTATCGAAAAAGGGGAGAATGCGTTGAATCGCCATCATCAATTGTCGTTGCCGCTTATCTTTCCGTTGAAGCGGTTCGTCGCCGCTGCCGTACTTGTTAGTTTTTTGTCCTTGTTCGGCCTTTCCTCGTTTGCCTCCGCGGCCGCGGAAGAGCTTCCTGCTCCTCCCCAGTTGGAAGCCCCATCTGCGATTTTGATGGACGCGGGAACCGGACAGGTGTTGTACCAGCTCAATGCGGACGAGGCCAGACCTCCTGCGAGCATGGCGAAAATGATGTCGGAATATTTGGTGTCGATGGCCGTTAAGCAAGGGAAGCTGAACTGGGACGATAAAGTGACCATCGGCGAAAATGCGGCCAAACAAATCGGCAGCCGTATTCTTCTGGCGCAAGGGGATCAACATACGATAAGGGATCTGTATATTGCGCTGGCTGTCTATTCCGCTAACGATGCAACGGTCCAGCTTGCGGAAGAAGTGGCGGGCTCCGAAGAAGAATTCGCCAAGCTGATGAATCAGACCGCGGTCGAACTGGGCATGACGAATTCACACTTCATTAATTCAACAGGCCTTGACCGGGCCGATATGCCGGAGAAATATCAGCCGACCTCTATCGATGGCGAGACGACGATGTCGGCCAGAGATGCCGCTATTCTCGGTTATCGAATCGTGAAGGACGATCCGGAATTTCTGGAGACGTCCAAGCTCCAGGAACACAAATTCAGGGAACGCGACAAAACCACGATGAAAAACTGGAACTGGATGCTGGGTACGAACAAAGATAATCCGACGCTGCGCAAATTCGCTTATGAAGGCGTGGATGGCCTGAAGACAGGGCATACCAGCAGAGCGGGGCAGAACTTTACAGGAACTGCGCTCCGCAACGGTACGCGTCTGATCGCGGTTGTCATGGGCGTAGGGGGCAAAACTGAAGATGGCAAGCGCTTCTTGGAGACGGCGAAGCTGTTCGATTACGGCTTTAAGAGCTTTGAGAAGAAAACAATTGTAGAAGCGAAAGCTTCCGTGCCTGAATATGAGACGCTGAAGGTCAAGAAAGGGAAAGCGACAAGCGTGCCGGTCGTTACGGCAACGGATCTTACCGTTCTAGTTCCGAAAGGCGCTGTCGTCGAGCCTGTCGTGCAGGAATTCAAGCCTGTCGAAGACCCGCTTGTTGCGCCGATCGCGCAAGGCGACAAAGTCGGTACGGTTACTTATAAGTACAAAGATCCATCCACGCAAGAAGAGAAGACGATAACGATCGACCTGATCGCATCGGAAGAAGTGAGTAAGGGAAGCTGGTGGAGACTGCTGCTCCGAGCGATCGGCAACTTCTTCTCCAGCCTGTTCCAAGGAATTGTAGATCTTTTCTAAATTCCGACTCGAATGGTTGTCTATTACTGCTTCTTCATGTAAAATTTATGTTTAGAATCTTCGGGAGGCATGAATCATGGAAACAGGTACATCGAGAGTCAAACGCGGCATGGCCGAGATGCAAAAAGGCGGCGTCATCATGGACGTTATGAGCGCCGAGCAAGCTAAAATCGCCGAGGCGGCTGGCGCTACGGCAGTCATGGCTTTGGAGCGTGTCCCGTCCGACATTCGCGCGGCAGGCGGAGTTGCTCGTATGGCAAATCCGGAGCTTGTAGAGCAAGTCATGAAGGTTGTCAGCATACCGGTTATGGCCAAGGCCAGAATCGGGCATTATGTTGAAGCGAAAGTATTGGAGTCGCTGGGCGTGGATTACATCGACGAGAGCGAAGTACTGACTCCGGCCGACGAAGTGTTCCATATCGACAAGTCGCTGTTTACTGTTCCGTTCGTATGTGGAGCGAAAGATCTCGGAGAAGCGCTTCGCCGGATTCAAGAAGGCGCATCGATGCTCCGTACGAAGGGCGAGCCGGGAACGGGCAACATCGTCGAAGCCGTTCGCCACATGCGTATCATTACCGGCCAAATTCGCAGAATCCAGAACCTTTCCAAGGACGAGTTGTATCATGAAGCCAAGGTGCTGGGCGTAAACTACGATCTGCTGGTGAACGTTCACGAATCCGGTCGTTTGCCGGTCGTTAACTTCGCTGCCGGCGGCGTAGCGACTCCTTCCGATGCGGCTTTGATGATGCATCTGGGCGCAGACGGCGTATTCGTCGGATCCGGTATTTTCAAGTCCGAGAGCCCGGAGAAATTCGCGCGCGCAATCGTCGAAGCGACGACGCACTATGAAGATTACGCCTTGATCGCCCGCGTGTCCAAAGATCTGGGCGAGGCGATGAGAGGGATCGAGATTTCCAAGCTTCCCGCATCCGAACGGATGCAGGACCGCGGACTGTAAGATCGACTCATCGAGCGGCTTCCATACGGCTCAGCATCGCTGGGCCGGAGGAGGCCGCTTTAAGATTATATCCACATTAGCACGGAAGAAGGATAAGCGATGAACATCGGAGTACTGGCGTTGCAAGGAGCGGTGGCGGAGCACATTCGCAGCATTGAGCTGGCCGGAGGCCAAGGCGTCGCCGTCAAACGGGTAGATCAGTTGGCCGAGATCGACGGCCTGATCATTCCCGGAGGAGAGAGCACGACAATCGGCAAGCTGATGCGGAAATACGATTTTATCGAGGCTATCCGGGATTATGCAGCGCAAGGGAAGCCCGTATTCGGAACCTGTGCCGGCATGATCGTGCTTGCTGAGCGCTTGGATGGCGGCGAGGAACCGCACCTGCGGCTAATGGATATGACGGTCGCCCGCAACGCCTTCGGTCGCCAGCGTGAGAGCTTCGAAACGGATCTGGACGTAAAAGGGATCGATACTCCTCTGAGAGCAGTCTTTATCCGCGCGCCGCTTATCAAAGAAATCGGCGAGAAGGTTGAAGTGTTGTCGGAATATCAGGGCGAAATCGTCACCGCTAGACAAGGTAACCTGTTGGCCTCATCATACCATCCCGAGCTAACCGATGATTATAGACTCCATGAACTATTCATTCGCATGGCCCAGGAAAGGGGACAATAACCGATGTTGGACGTCAAGTTACTTCGCAACGATTACGAGAAAGTGGCGCAGGCACTCCGCAATCGCAACGCTTCTCAGGAGCTGATCGCGGATTTCCCGAAGCTGGACGTGAGCCGCCGGGAAAAGCTGACTGAGAGCGAGCAGCTCAAAAATCGGCGCAACGTCGTATCGCAAGAAGTGGCGAAGCTGAAAAAAAACCGCGAGAACGCAGATGACCTGATCGCCGAGATGCGGACAGTCAGCGACCGAATTAAGCTGCTGGACGATGAGGTGCGCGAAATCGAAGCGGAAATGGACAAGCTTCTGCTGGCCATCCCGAACGTTCCTCACGAGAGTGTGCCGGTTGGCGCATCCGAGGAAGATAACGTTGAGCTTCGCCGAGTAGGAGAGCCTGTGTCCTTTGATTTCGACGCCAAGCCGCACTGGGAACTCGGCACGGAGCTTGGCATTCTCGATTTCGAGGCGGCTGCCAAGGTGACAGGCTCGCGATTCGTTTTCTACAAAGGCTTAGGGGCGCGCTTGGAACGGGCTTTGATCAACCTCATGATGGATCTTCATGCGGACAATCATGGTTATGAAGAGATTTTGCCTCCATATATCGTAAACAGGGATAGCCTGATTGGAACTTCGCAGCTTCCGAAATTCGCGGAGGATCTGTTTAAGATCGAGGATACCGATTATTTCTTGATTCCGACAGCTGAGGTTCCGGTGACGAATTTCCATCGCGAAGAGATTTTGTTGGTGGACGATCTGCCGAAAGCGTTCGTCGCTTTCAGCGGTTGCTTCCGTTCCGAAGCGGGCGCTTCGGGTCGCGATACGCGCGGGCTGATTCGCCAGCACCAATTCAACAAGGTAGAGCTCGTTCAGTTGGTAGCGGCGGACAAGTCGTACGAGGTGCTTGAACAGTTGACCGGCCACGCGGAGAAGGTGCTGCAATTGCTTGAGCTGCCGTATCGCGTACTTACGCTGTGTACGGGAGATATGGGCTTCGCCTCTGCGAAGACATACGATCTGGAAGTATGGCTGCCTAGCGCGGGCACATACAGAGAGATTTCCTCCTGCACGAACTTTGAAGATTTCCAGGCGCGCAGAGCGGGTATTCGCTATCGCCCGGAAGCCGGAGCTAAACCGGAGTTCGTGCATACGCTGAACGGTTCGGGTCTTGCGCTCGGACGGACGGTTGCAGCGATTATTGAGAATTACCAGCAGGCCGACGGTACGATTAAAGTGCCTGAGGCGTTGAAGCCATACATGGGCGGTCTGGAGACGATAGCGCCTCGCAAGGCTTGATGGCAGGCATACTCTGCACTCTGTCGAAGCAGAAGCAAGTTCATTACGATTAGGGGAAAGTGGTGATGAGGCATGATCGTAGGCAATCTGAGGCAGGCTGCTAAAGACGGAAGCGGATTGCACCCTGTACTGGATGAAGCGATCCGCGTGTTGGAGACAACGGATTTCTCAAATCTGTCGCTTGGTAAGCACGAGCTTAAGGGCAATCGTATGTTTATGAACATCCAGGAATACGACACAAAGGACGTATCGGAGATGATGTACGAAAAGCATGCCGCACACATCGACGTACAATATGTCATTTCCGGAGACGAGACGATTCATTGGGCCGCTTCGGACGATGGCCGATTGCCGGATGACGACCGCCTGGAGTCGGACGATTTTGCGCTCTACCAGGGACTTCAGCCTACGGGCTCGGTCCATATGACCGAGGGAACTTACTTGATCCTGTTTCCCGGCGAACTGCACCAGCCGTGCGTATCCCCGAACCCGGGAAGGCCGGTACGCAAAGTTGTGATTAAAATTAGGGCGGAGTTGCTGGACTAACAAGAGTCGGCAATTCCGTTTACGCCACACAGGGCTTGATGCGCCCCAAGCAGGTGTGATATGATGATTTGGCAGTGTCGGCCGAACCTTCGGGGGGAAGCGTCTGCCAATCAATTTTGGAGAGATACCGAAGCGGTCATAACGGGGCGGTCTTGAAAACCGTTAGGGTGCAAGCCCACGTGGGTTCGAATCCCACTCTCTCCGCCATAAGCAAAAAACAGTCCGATTCCTGAGAAGGAATCGGTTTTTTGCGTAATGGCGGATGTGGGATTCGAACGGGCCGTGAAGCGAACATGCCAAAAGGCATGTTCGTAGGCCCCGGCGTGATAGTCGCGAATGACGCGACCGTACGAATAGTACGGACGCGGAAGCGACGGAGCGAATCCCACTCTCTCCGCCATAAGCAAAAAACAGTCCGATTCCTGAGAAGGAATCGGTTTTTTGCGTCATGGCGGATGTGGGAGGGGCTTTTTTTATTTTTCTTCCCCGAGTTTCGAATAAGAAACCGCTAAGGAGCCAACCTAATGGAAGTGGAGGTGTTCATGATGTCAAGCAACGATGAACTGTCCGTACCGCAAGAGGATTTGGTTGAAGCTTGGAAAAAAACGCTCCCCGAGCGACTGGCCCCGGGAGACACGGCCGAAATTTACTCGGACGGAGCCGATCCCCGTACCTTCCATGTTCATATTAAGACGGCGGGACGGCAGATGATGGAGTTTGATTTTGCGGTTCACTACGTCGATAGCCGGGAAATCGATATTCAACTCAAGGATGTGGAGAAGGACGGTCAGACGGTTGACGAACGTCCGGAGCAGATTCAAGAGCTGATCGGAGACTATCGCAGACACCTGCACGAGACAGCGCAAGCGCTGCATCATTTTACCCATGCGTAGAAAGGGCGAGGAAGATGGCGGACAAAAATTTGAGCAACGTGGTGAATGAACTGGAGAATAGCCCGGTCAATTCTCATCAGGCACAACAGAATCAGCAGAAGAAAAATGATCGAAGACACCAAGATGCGCTCAATCACGATAAATCGACCGATCTGGAGCATCTGTAACGAGAAGAGGAGGCTTCAACGCCATGAGCAAACCGAAGTCGCAATCCGTACCTCAGCCCGATGAGGAGCATAGCGCCCGGCATTCCGTCGTGGACCATCAGCCCAATAAACCTTTATCCGGCTCGAAGAAAGTCAAAAACCGCAATCACACTCGACATAATAACGCGGAAGGCTAATCGGGCCTCCCATGTACCGCAAGTCCCGGCACAACGCCGGGATTTTTTAATTTTTGTATACAAAAGAAGAGCCGTATCGCGGATTTCTATTGTTCTGTCAGGTTTACCCCTAGTATATGGATTGGTATAATAGACTCATGAAGTCCGAAGGAGGAACTTGTTATATGTCCGATGCAGCAACATCTTTGGAAGTGCCAGCCTCTGTGAATAAGGCAAAACCGATTCAACATCACAAGCAAACCCCTCTGGAAATTGTCCGGCGTACTGTCTTAATCATAGTCGGAGCGATTCTGGTAGGCATAGCTTTGGAAATCTTCCTCGTCAACAACTCGATCATTGACGGCGGCATCACGGGCATCTCCATTATGTCCTCCTACTTAAGCCACATCCCGATCGGCGTTTTCCTCTTTATCCTCAACCTTCCTTTTCTCATTCTCGGTTATCGAACGATAGGCAAAACCTTTGCATTATCTACCCTTCTCGGAGTAGGGGTATTATCCATATCTACGGCTTTGTTGCATCCCGTTTCTCCTTTTACCGACGATATTTTGCTAGCGGCCGTGTTCGGAGGAATCTTCCTGGGAGCGGGAACGGGGATCGTCATCCGGGCAGGGGGATCGCTGGACGGTACGGAGATCATCGCCATTCTGCTCAACCGCAAATCCCCTTTTTCCGTAGGACAAGTCGTTATGTTTATCAATCTCTTCATTCTTAGCAGTGCGGGCTTCGTCTACAGTTGGGATCGGGCGATGTTCTCCATGATTGCTTATTATATTGCGTTTAAGGTGATCGATCTTACGATCGAAGGCTTCGACGAGTCGAAATCCTGCTGGATTATTAGCGATCAACATAAGGAGATCGGGGACGCCATCACTGCCCGTCTTGGGCGTGGAGTTACTTATCTGCATGGCGAGGGAGGCTACACAGGCGACTCGAAAAAGGTGATCTTCTGCGTAATCAACCGTCTGGAAGAAGCGAAGTTGAAGACGATCGTGGGCGAGATGGACCCATCTGCATTCCTGGCGGTCGGCAACATTCACGACGTGAAGGGCGGAAGGTTCAAGAAGAAAGACATTCATTAACAGCGCTTGTGAATCCTTCGTAGTTTTAACAAAAATTTAGGGTTGAAAGTCTTTCCCGACGAAGGGAAATAAGTTACAATGAACTTTGTGCGATTTTCTGAATCTTAGATGACTTGGAAGGGGTTTTTGTATTTTGTTCAAGCGTAAATTTGGATTTGCAATTGTTGCGCTGCTGCTGACGGTTGCTCTGGTGCTCGGCGGGTGTACTAAAGATAAATCACCGAAAGACGCACTGCAGGCTTCTATGTCGAAATCGGCGGATATTAAATCCTATAACTTCAAAGGCAGCATGGTTATCGAAGATTTCAACTTCCCTGAGGATGGCGAAAGCGCAGCAGAGACAGCAGCCGTGCTGAATCTGATGAAGAGTGCGGAGCTGTCCTGGACAGGTGCATACCGCGCCGATCCGATGATGATGGAGCTGAATCTTCAACTGGCTCTGAAAGGCGATCTGGCGATCACCTTCAACGTACCGGTCGTTATGACGCAGAAGAAGGTTTGGGTTAAAATTCCAAACATTCCGATGCTGCCAATCCCGGAAACAGTTAAGGATAAGTTCGTCGAGCTCGACCTGGAAGAGCTGGCGAAGGAATCCGGTCAGCCGCTGCCTAACGTGGACGTGGCTAAATCCCAGAAGTTCTCGAACGATATGATGGCAATCGTGTTTAAGCACCTGGACGAGAAGACTTATCTGAAGTCGGTCAAGGCGAAGGACGCAGGTCTGCCATCCGACGTCAGCGCAGCTCAGGTCGTTCAATTCCACCTGGATCAATCCCAGTTGGAAGGCTTCACGAATGCCGTGATCGAGAAGATCGCTCCGGAAATCATCGAGCTTCTGTCGACGAATGCGGAATATCGCGATATGATGCAGCTGAAGCAGGAAGATCTTGACGAAGCGAAGAAAGCTCTGGAAGAAGTGAAGAGCGGAGAAGTATCCCAGACGATTGACGATATCAAAAAAGAGCTGAAGAAGCTGGATATTACCGCGAACTTCGGAATGGATAAGAAGGACCATCCGATCTACACGGACGCTAAAATCAGCGCTGCGATTGAATCGGAAGAGCTGACGGGCAGCGTAGCGATCAAGCTCGTATCCCAGACGACGGGCATTAACGAGGAGCCGAAGTTTGAAATCGGCGAACCGAAAGCTGAAGAAGTTGTGACCATGGAAGAAGTTCAAGCTGAAATGGGCGGCATGTTCGGCGGATTCGAAGAAGAATTTTAAGTTGGAGAGATAGAGAAAATGAGAGGCCTCTCGCCGATTATGGCGGGGGCCTCCTTGCGTTTCTTGGCACTTAGAATTACAAGCAAGCTTTGCGCAGCATTGATCGGCTTTCATGGATTTTCGGAACGGAAGAAGACAAGCTCTCATAGCATGTCCTACGAGCAGAAATAGAGCTCGCACATCAATGGGGGTGATTGACGGTGTCACAAGAAAGAAGCGCATCGTATCGGATTGATTTGGCAGAGTTCGGAATTTACAATGACGGGACCCATGCGGTGGAGACGACCGCGGGAATCAACGTTGCTATCGGATGGGCGATGGCGGAAGGGTACAATCACGTGCTGCTGGCCGGGGGACGCTATAAGGTGAAGCTGGACCCGACAAATTTTTCGGCGATTATGATCCCTAGCGGCCTACACTTCGAGATGGCGGAAGACTGCGTTATCGAAATGGAAGGCAATTCTTCGCCGAACTATAACGTCTTTCAGTTGAAGGGGGTTCACGACTGCAAAATCACCGGGGGGACGATCGTAGGAGACAAGGAGACGCACGTATACGAAATATACGTCGGTTTCGAACGTGGAGGCGTGAATCCGGACGGCTCCTTGAACAACGATCCGAACTGGATTCGCAGCGAAGTGCTGGATCGGTACGCGCATCCCGGATTGCTGTCGACCTTTAGGCTATGGAACACGGGCGGTTTGGCAGTGTCCGGCTATTATTTCTATCAGTACAAGGACATGGTATCGAGTGCCGCGTTCGTCGACTACAGGAACAACGGGCAGTTTGCGCCGGGCGCGCCAACTGGGAGGGGCTGGTTCCTGAATCCCGATGTGAGCGCCAACAACAAAATGGTTTTCGCCATTAATATTACGGGACTGGGATTGAGCGATCCTGACATTGCGGCTCTGAGCATGAAGGTGGACAACTCCTACTATACCCACGAAGGTGGACATGGGATCGGACTGTACGGAGCCAACCATATTTTAATTGAGGATGTCGAAATCCATGCATGCACGGGAGATGGTATCATGGTCGGCACCAAGCAATACCATGCCGATCCGAACGACTACACTCAGGAAGAAATGGGCCAACACATTACCGTCCGCAATTGCGATATTCACCATTGCCGGAGACAGGGGATATCCCTTTGCGGATCGAATGACATCTTCGTCTACGACAACGAGATCCATCATATCGGACTGGCCGAGGACGGCGTGACGAGCGATTTCCGCAACGGAACGGCTCCGATGTTCGGCATCGACGTGGAATCGATGGTCGGAGAGAGCAACATTCCTTACAGGACGCCTGAACAGCCGCTTGGTCTGGAGCTGAACTATCGCATCTACATTTCCAACAACCATATTTACAACAATTACAAAGGCCACTTCGTCAACTGCGACGGCTATCATGTGACGCTGGAGAACAATACATTCGAAGGATACAATGTCGGAGGCGTCAGTTCGTATCCAAACTATAGGTTTATCCAATACCTCAACAACACATTTGTCGAGTGCGAGCTGTGGGTGCAAGGGGATCATTTCGTCAACGGGGGAGTATTCTACAGAGGCAATCTGAAGCTGCTCGATGTTCGCGGCGCCGTCGTGCAGAACGTACAGATCAAAGACGGCAGCTTTTACGGCTCCAGCGTGTACGGCTATTTCGGAACGCCTGCCGTCAACGTGTCGACAGGGACATTCACCTATGCGTCCGCCCACGGAATGGGGAACGGCGCGCAAGTCTGCTTCGAGCAGTGGGCAGGCAAAGTTCCCGCAGGGATAAGCGTAGACAAGCTGTATTACACGGTCAACATAACCTCTACGAGCTTCCAGGTGTCGGAGACAAAGGGAGGTACGCCGGTAGTCATTACCGACGCGGGGGAACCCGGATTTAATATCGGCCGCTATAATTACGGGCGCTGTTATATCTCCAACGTGACGATGGAGCGGGATTGGAGACCGGATAACGCCCTGACTCCGAAGTTCAGCTTATTGGCGACGGGGGCGGTCATGCGCAACATTACGGTGAAAAACTATGACGTATCCGTGCTCGTTCCGCAAAGTTATGCCGGACGCCCGAATACGATCGAAGGCTTGACGCTAATCGAGGGCTCGGCGCGCTTTGAGGGCACGCATGTTGCGAACAGTCAGTTCATGCGGGCCAAGAGCACGATGCTCGGCGCCACGGACATTCAATTCGGCTCCAATATGGCGGCGTATCCGCGCAAAATCACTGTGCAGAGCTGCCGCTTCCATCGACTGGGGACAGTTCTGGAGGGCAACGTCGCGGTGACGGGCAGCCACTTCGAGAATGCCGTCATAGGCAAAGCCAATAACGGGAACAAAGCTGTTGTCGCCGGCGGTTATCTGGAGAACACGACCGTTAACGGCTACTGGTTAACCCAGAATGATTCCCTAACCTTGGCTGGAAACGTCTTCCGCGACGTTAGCGTGACAGGCACGGCCCCTTACGTGAAGCAACTGAACAACTCTGTGCTCTAAATTGATCGCTTCCAAACAACCGCGCGTAGGCGCGGTTGTTTGGAGTAGTTGCGGCAGTCTCAAGTTCGTTCATCCTATATAGCAACGATCGATTGGTGAGTTCATTGACTGAATGGAGGCTGACCTTATGCCAAAAAAGATGACTGCCATGACAAAACCGATGACAGCCGCTCACTAGACGAGATGACAGAGCCCCCCTTACGCTGATAAGAGCAGCCCTCGCACGAGTCAATCCGGTTCCGGCGAGGGCGGTTCATTGTGCCGGATAAGGGGAGGAGCGGGACAAATGTTGCGCAAATTTCGGGAAACAAGGAGCAGATCAGCGGCAAGCGGGGGGACGTCGCGTTTGAAGCAGCATTGGCGGCGCATGCGCAAATACGGATTCACCTTGCTGCTTACGGCGTCGCTGCTGATGAGCAGCTTCGAACAATTGGCCGTTGCACAGGAGCGTCCGGAGAGCGATACGCTGTCTTCGTTCGTGGAATGGGTCGGACAGATGGGCGGAGAGCTGCAAGATGAGAATGGCACGCTGCTTGAAAACGTTACATATGGGGAGGAAGAAAGCTTCTCTGTTACGGATGCCGTATACGACCTGCCGGTCAAAATAAGCGGGTCTATTGGAGGCGCGCCGGGAACGGGCAACAGTACGTCTGCGTCGGTGAGCGGTGACGGCCGTTATGTCGCATTCGTGTCGGCCGGCACGAGCCTGGTGACGGGGGATACGAACGGCAAGCAAGATGTGTTCCTTCACGACCGGCAGCTTGGCACGACGAAGCGGATCAGCTTCGGAGCGGGCGGTATTCAGTCGAACGGCGACAGCTACGCGCCCTATGCCAGCTTCGACGGGTCGTATGTGTTATTTACATCGAAGGCCACCAATCTCGTCAGCGGCGATACGAACAATCTTGAGGATTTGTTTCTCTACGATGCGGCTGCGGATTCCGTACAGCGGGTTGCATCCGTTGTCTCGGGTTCGGAGTTCGTTGGTGCGGGCAGCTCCTACGGGATTAGCGCCGACGGCCGCTATGTGGCTTATGCAGGCAAACCCGGATCGACCGGAGATCACGATATCTGGCTGCTCGATCGGCGGGCGAATGTCTTGAAGCGGGTCGCCCGTCAGAACTACATTTACGAGACATTCCGGGCGAGGGTATCGATCAGCGCCGACGGCCGCTTTATTGCCTTCGATTCGCGCGGTACGAAGATCGTGCCCGACGATACGCGGACGACAATCGGCAACAACGACCGGGCAATCTACTTGTACGATACCGCGCTGGATGAGATGAAGATGATCAGCCGGTCGACGACCGGTCAACGAGCCAATCATTACAGCTATTATCCGATCATCAGCGCGGATGGGCGCTACGTCGCCTATCTGTCCAAGGCAAGCGATATCGTTCCGGAGGATACGCAGCAGGTGCAGGACGTATACGTCTATGATCGCGTGAACGGTACAACGGAGCTGGCCAGCTTGAACAGCCAGGGCCAGCAGGTTACGGTGGATGCTTACGATCCTTCGATTAGCGCCGATGGTCGCTATGTTGCGTTCCATACTGACGGCGCTTACGATCCTGCCGACGTCGGCAGAACGGATGTATATGTCCGCGATCGGGTGACCGGCGCGACGAGGTGGGCGAGCAGGACGGCGGGCGGCGGCAATGCCGATCAGCCGGTAGATCGAGCCGTGTTGAGCGCGGATGGGTCGACCGTCCTATTCGAGACGAGTGCGACGAATATGACGGAAACGGTTGAGGCGGACGCCGTCCGGGATTTGTATGCCGTTGCCTTGCAGACGGATGCCGCAGCGCCGGAATGGCCGGCAGGAGCATCCGTGACAGCCGCGCCAGGCGGGACGTATATTGCGCTGAGCTGGCCGAATGTGCCGGGAGCGGCCTGGTATAAAGTATTAATCGATGATCGGGTGGCGGGAATTACAGCGTCCGCATCGTTCGCCGCAGACGGGCTAGCTCCTGGAACGGCGTACCGCTACCGCGTGGCCGCGGGGACGTCCGGCTACGTCTGGTCGGAATGGACGGCGGAGTCGATAGCGACGACGCTGGCCGCTCGGGAGACGATGCCTCCGTCTGCTGTGAACGCAGCGGCAGCGCCGGAGTTGGGAGGCGCGCTTGTCTCTTGGACATATTCGTCGGAGCCTGATGTCGTCGGCGCGAAGGTGCGCTGGCGCAAGCCGGGCGGAGCCATCTATGAGTCGCCTCTCTACCCGAGGAACGTCACTTCGGCGATGGTGCCGAATTTGGAGAACGGGTCGTTCTACGAGTTTTCGGTTGTCATTGTAGACGGCGATGGCAACCGCGGCGAAGGCGCTTGGACGCAAAGCCGACTGCCGAACGGTCCGGCTGTCGTGAGGATCGACGTGCAGCGAGGAACCGGTCAGCCTGCGCCTGGGCACAGTCCCAGTATTGTCGACGTAAGCGACGACGGACGATATACGCTATTTTTGACCAACATAATCGGACTCGTTCCGGAGGATGACCGCCAGCAATACGATGCGTATAGCTCATCCACCCAATTATACCTGTACGATGCGGAGCTAGGGAGCGTCATGCTCGTCAGCCGCAGCGCCGACGGCAAGCTGGGTAACGGCAATTCGAGCTTCGGCACGATTAGCGGCGACGGACGGTATATCGCGTTCGGCTCGCGAGCCTCGAATTTGCTGGCGAATACGCCGGATACGAATGGCAAATGGGACGTATTCCTGTTGGATCGGGATGTGAACGATAACGGCGTGTATGATGAGCAGGGGGATACTTCATTGACTCGACTGACCGTCCCGGTACGCAGCGAAGGTCAGGACGGCGACAGTTCGGACCCGGTCATCAGCGCTGATGGCAGCACGATCGTATTTAGCACGAACGCTCGCAATATCGTTCAGTCGCCTCCTTCCGGCACGGGCGACTATGCTGCAACCTACGATGTCCGAAGCCGGACGATGGCGCCGTTGTACATGCCCAACGGCCAGTCCCCCCGCGTTAGCGGCTCAGAGCTGGATCTCAGCGCGGACGGCAAGGTGATGACGTTCCAAACCTTTACGGATCTGGACGACGACGATAAGAATGGCGATGGCGACGTGTATTGGTATGACAGGCGCAATCCGGAGCAGCCTCGCCTCGTCTGGGTCAGCGGTCTGATTGAAGGCCGCTACGTGTCAGCCGGTTTGCCTCATATGGATGCAAGCGGCCGTTACATTGTGTTCAGCAAGACGGTTAGGGTCGGCACCAACTTTACAAGCCAGACTCTTGCGTTCGACACGGAAGCGCCTGCCGGCACCGCTCCGGCGCAGTTGATCGAAATTCCTGCGGGCAGTCCGATGACGCTCGACTCCATGGCGCCTTACGGCTTGAGCGACAACGGGCGCTACGTGCTGTTCGGTTCCTCGGGCAAGCATATCGTGCCAGGGGATACGGATAACAACAATGATTTGTTCCTATGGGATCGAGATACGCAGCAAGCTTCGAAAGTCAGCGTTCCTTACGATCCGGCCTTGCAGATCACGGCCAGTTCGTATAATGGTATGTTAAGCGGAGACGGCACCCGCGCTGCCTTCATGTCCGCAATGATGAACCTTGTCCGCGGCAGCGAGCGTATCGAATCCGGACTGTATTTGCAGCGTACTTCGCTTCCGGGGAGCGTGCTGGCGGATTTGGCGCTAACTGCACAGGGCTCGGAGATTTTGCTCGAATGGGGCGACCCGGCTCCGGGCAGCGACATCGACGCCTTCCGTGTCGTGCGTAAGCGAGGGAACGGCCAATGGGAGACGTTGGCCGACAATATCAGTACGGCAACGCGTACGTACACGGATCAGTCGGCGCAGGCCGGCACGACCTATACGTATGTCGTACATCGCCTCTTGGGCGGCACAGCCTCGCCTTTCTCGGTGGAGAAGACGATCACTGTTGCCGGAGGTCTCGGTTCGTTCTCGTACACGACACCGTTGTACTTCCGCGAATACGCCGGGCAGAAGGAGAAAATCTCCCTCCGATTGACCGGGGAGCCGGGCGTCGGTCCCGAATCGGCAACGGCGCAGCTCGAGTATACGGATAGCGATGGCGTGCAGCGCAACATACGCATCAATCTGATAGAAGACCATGCGGCTCCCGGCGTCTATACCGGCGAGATGGAAATACCGGAGCTCGCCGCGGAGCTGCTGTCGCTGAAAGGCGCGCTGGAGACGGCAGACGGGAGCGTGCTTGAGAAGGAGGCGCTGCGGAAGCCGATCCCGGTCGGCGCGACGGCGATCGTGGAGGTGGCGGGCAATGCCGCTCCGGAAGACGGTTTGCTGACGATACGAAGCGCTGTCGTCCATGTGAATCAATCGGTTGTATTGAGAGGCAGATCAACGGTTGAACTCAGAGGATTGCCGCCGGCAGGCGACTATACGTTCGTGCTGATCGGTGCAGGCGGGGTCGACTTGCTTGCCGAAAACCCGGACCGACCGCCTTCCCTCGACGTGCGAGCGGGCGATCGGAAAACCGTCGAGGTCGCGCCGATGCTACCGGCCAGCTTGTCGCTTGCTATTTCCCACGAGCGCGGTTCGTTCGGGGGAGTCCATGTCGTCGTTTCCGACGAAGCGGGGCGCACGTTAGCCGCCGGTACGACGCTGCAGAACGGATGGTTAACGTTCGCGCCTTTCCGGCAGATGACCGGTAGAAAGGCGAAGATCGTCGCCACCCCGTCCGATCCGGTATACGCTCCGATCGAGCTGACCTTGAATCTCAAGGGAGGCAGCCAGCACGAGGCGATCCGAGTTCCACTGCGCACCGACGCTACGATCGCGGGCAAGATTACCGATCCGGAAGGAAATCCGGTGCGCGGAGCGACGGTGCAGGTTTCTGCGCGAGGAAGCAGCTTTAAGACCGTTGCCGACGACAACGGAGAATATTCGCTGTCGGTTCCGCCAGGGGACGTGCAATTGGAAGCGTCAATCGACGGATTGGCCGGCGGAGGCTGGCAGAAGCTGAGAACGGAGAGCGGGCAGACGCTGCGGTATGATTTTCGCTTCAGCAAACCGGTACCGGCGGTTATCAAACTGAATTTGTATACGCAAGATGTAACCGGAACCTGGATCGGGCCCTATGAGCTGGATTGGCGCGAATTGATCCATTTCCGTGTGACGACGACAGGCCACAAGGCGGTCGCTCATCCGTTGTTTGTCTATGCGGCTATAGGCGATAAAGTGACTGTATGCGCGAACGGAGTAGAAGGCGGATTTGATTCGGGCTGCGTCGATGTCGTCATCGACGACGATCGGCGCGTAGAAGCGGATATAAGGCTGAAGCGTCTTGTCAGCAATGTGAACGGAGAATTGTCCGAAACGCCGGCAACGCTGAGCGTGTATAGACTGAGCGACAACGGACGCCAGATGCAGGGCGCAGTCAAGACGGTGTCCGATCGTCGCTTCTCGATCGACCTGCCGGGCGGAGGCAGGTATGAGCTTATTGCTCAATTCGCCAAATCGCGAGGAACGGCGATTCGCGTCTTCGATCTGGCGGTCAACGACGAGATCGAGCTGGGCGAACTGAGTCCTGAACCGGCAGGCACGTTCTCCGGTCAGTCGGGTAACTATGTGCTGTTAGGCACTTCCAATGCGGTACCCGGCACACGCGTTACGGTCAGAATCGGTTATCACAACAGAGGTGTTGAGCAAGCCGGCGCGTCGACCGTCCGTCTGGACATACCGGCCGGAACTGCGCTCGTGCCCGGCAGTGTCGTACTGAACGGGCAGTCTGCTGTACCGACAGAGACGAACGGCAAGTATACGCTTAATTTGGGCAACATCCCCGTGCAGAGAGGGGGAACACTGCAATACTCGCTGCTGCTGCCGAACGAATGGACGGGAGAGAATCTGGACCTATCGCCGATCATGGCGTTTACTCGGAAAGGCGCACAGGTTGAGGAAAGAATTGGCTTCGCCAGCGCCGCCGTTGCGCAGGTGACGTTGGTTGCTCCGGAGCGCACCGCTTCCCGCATGTTCCGAGTAACGGGAACGGCGCCTGCCGGAAGCAGCGTCGTCGTATACGCCGGAGATCGGATGATCGGAGCTTCCGAGACGACGCCTGCCGGTCGCTGGAGCGTCAAAGCGGAGATGAACGGCGAAACCGTTAACCGCTGGCAATTGATTGCCGTCGCGTCCCTCGGCGACAAATCCTGGAGCAGCGCGGCTCGAACGGTGGAGTACGACGAAACCGCCGTCGAACCGATCGCTTTCACGCTGCAGCAAAGCGATGGTCGCAAAATTACGCTGGACCCGCGGGAGAGCGAACCTCGTTTTCCGTATGTGTTCGCGCCGGGTTTGCCGTTTACGCTGACGATGCAGTTTAATCATCCGAACCGGGTTCGGGATGTCGCATTCTATATCGGCGGCACTCGTGTCGAGGCTTCGCTGAAAGACGGCGTCCATACAGCCATAGTGAACGGGATAAACAAACCGGGCCTGATCGGCATCGACTACCGTACGCTGGAGGCCGCGTCAAGCTGGAACGGACAGGTGCCGCCGTCGACCGAAATTCGCGCGGCGCTGCCGCCAGCCTTCCGCGATGCGACAACGAGTAATTTGACTGTGTCGCAGCGCAGTCCGGATGGAGCACGCCAGTCGATGACTTACGAAGGCAAGCTGCCCGGCGCCGACAGCGAGGTCGATATGAAGCTGACGGCTTCGCTGGAGCGCACGACCTATACGCCGACGGCAGCCGATCTGGCACTGGCGGAGGAGACCGGAGTTCCGGTATATGGCCTGAACCTGACGCCTTCGTTCAACAACGGAGTGCTGCGAATTGAAATGACCGGTTATTTGCAAGAGTCGGCGCTGCAAGGCGGATTGGACATCGGCGAGGCGATGGCGCTCTTGGCGACCGGAGCCGACGCGCAGTCGGCCGCAGCGATAAAGTCGCTCGACTCCGCAAGCCAAGGCAAAGGCGCGGAAGTGCGCGCGCTGAGCAGCGGGATCGGGGCGATCGCGACGCGTGTCGTCGTCTTCTTCGGCAAGGAGCAGGGCACGAATACGTGGAAAGCGATCGATTCCGCTTGGACCCTCTATGACGGTCGCGGCAGCGGAGACGTGCTCTCCCGATTGGAAGGACTGATGGACTATATTGCGCTCAATTGCGATCCTCGTATGCAGGATGTGTATATGCATCGTATCAATTTTCTGAAAAACCATCTGATCGCAGTCGAACTGACGAAAGCGGCAATTCTGGTTGCCGGAGCGGTCGCGGGCCCGGCTACGTTCGGCATCGGCACTGTCGCGCTGTTCCTTGTCAGCAATATGACAGGCAAGCTGTTGGACGCCCAAATGCAAGGAATGATCGATGACATGGAAGTCGATGTTATGAATGACACCCGCTATTGCAAGAAGCCGGAACCGAAGCCGAAGCGGAGGATCGCCGATCCGGAGTGGATTTACGACCCGAGCGGGTACGTGTACGAAGTGTCCGAAGATAATCGAATCGAGGGCGTAAGAGCAACGGCGCTTCGTTGGAATGAGGAAACCGAACGCTGGGACGTATGGGATTCGGAATGGTATGGACAGGACAATCCGCTGAATACGGATGCGAACGGACGCTACGCATGGGATGTGCCGGAAGGCAAATGGAAGGTACGGTATGAGAAGGAAGGTTATCTCCCGGCGGAGAGCGAGGAATTGATCGTGCTGCCGCCGCACTTCGACGTCAACATTCCGCTGGTATCGACGCTTCCGGCTAAGCCCGTCAGAGTCGAGGCTTCTGGCGGCGCCTATGTCGATATTGTGTTCGACCGTCATGTGGACGGCGAGGCGGTATCGAGTCAACTGCTGGCCGTGATAGATGACGACGGCGATGTGGCGGGTGAATGGACGGTCGCAGGTACGGTGACCGACGGGGACTCCAAGCGTATTCGCTTCACGCCTGATGTGTCGCTGGCAAATGGCGTCTATCGGATTTACGTCGATGGCGGACTGACGAGCTACGCCGGAGTTCCGCTTGTCGAGTCTTACGAGGAAACGTTCGAAGTGACGGATGAGGGAACAGGACCTGCTGCGGTCGTTGAGTTGAAGGCGGAAGCCGACAGCAGCTCCGCTCTCCTCGCTTGGAAGCTGCCGGACGATTCGAATTTGAACCGTCTCGTCGTCGCTTACCGGGAGTCCGGCTCAAGCGGAGCGCCTAAGCTCGTCGAGCTGCCGGACGTCGGGACGTATGCGGTGTTGGAAGGACTGGAGGCCAATACGAGCTACGAAGTGGCAGTCCGCGCTTACGGCGCAGGGGACAGGTTCAGCGAAACGGCAATCGCGGTTGCGACGGCCGGAATACAGCCGGCATCCCGCGATTTCACTCCTCCGGGACCGGTAATGGTAAAAGAGGCGACGCCAGCGGCTAACAGCATCGGCCTAGTGTGGACGGACCCGGCCGGCAACGATCTGGCGAACGTCATGATCAAGTGGACGAAGCAGGGAGAAACTGCGGCCTCCGCGCCGGTATCCGTCGCGAAAGGTGTAGAGCGCTATACGATCAGCGGTCTGTCGCCGTCTACGACGTACGAGATCGCGATCTGGACGGTCGATTCCGTCGGCAATGCTTCGCCGGCGCAGACGCTGAACGCCACAACGAAAGTCGGGAACGGGTCGAGCAATCCGGGTAACTCCGGTGGTCCCGGCGGCGCAGGTAGCTCCGGTAATCCGAGCGGAGCCGATCTGGAGCGTGCGGACATTGGAACGACGGACGGAGAAATGAAGTTTTTCGACGGAGCTTTTAAGCTGTGGCTGCCGGCCGGAGCGGCGGGGGCGGCGAAGCAAGTCGCGGCGACGAGATATGCCGATTCCCCTGCTCCGACACCGGGTCATCTGCGGCTGATGTCGAAGGCGTACGAGTGGAAGCTTGAACCGGAAAGCGGCCGACTGACCGCCGCCGGTAAGCTGACGATTGCATACGACGAGACTTTGCTCCGCGGGGCGGACATTCGCAAGCTTGGCGTGTACCGTCAGGACGAAGCCGACCGGACTCGGTGGGTCTACGTCGGCGGCATCATCGACGGATCGGACCGTACGGTGACGGTTGCGACCGAGGAGCCAGGCACTTACGCGGTATTGCTCGCCGATCTGACATTCGACGATTTGGCGAATCACTGGAGCCGCGCCGAAGTCGAAGCGCTGGCAGCGCGAGGCATCGTCAGCGGCGACCCGGACGGTTCCTTCCGGCCAAACGGCCGTATCACCCGGGCCGAGTTCGTGAAGCTGCTAATGCCGCTGCTCGGCGGCACTGCTACGACGGGCTCAGCTCCGGAGTTCGGAGACGTGGCGCCGAACGCCTGGTATGCGCCATTTGTCTCCCAGGCGGCCGCAGCCGGTATCGTGCAAGGAGCGGGCGGACGGTTCCGTCCGAGCGATCCGGTAACGCGCGAGGAGATGGCGGTTATGCTGTTCCGCGCGCTTGGCGTCGATCCGGACATCAAGCTGAACGCACAAGCAATATTGAGCAGATTCGCGGACTCCGAACGCGTATCGGGCTGGGCGTCGCTGCAAATCGCCTATGCGGTGCAGAACGGATTGCTTCAGGGCGGCAGCGGAGGCAAGCTGCGTCCCGAAGCGACCGCGACGAGGTCCGAGGCTGCCGTAATCGTGCTTCGCGCGCTAACCTCGCAAGGGCTGATTGTAGCCAAACCTTACTAAACAGACAGTAGAAAATGGCGGCGTAGGGGATATCCCTGCGTCGCCATTGCACATTCTGAGAAAATGACTCATTCTGTTGTGGTGTCGATAAAAATTTATGTTATAATATTTATCGTTGTGGCTCCGTAGCTCAACGGATAGAGCAACCCTCTCCTAAAGGGTAGATGTCAGTTCGATTCTGGCCGGGGCCGCCACTTACTATGAATAAAACCTTTAAGGGTAATCCTCGAGAGCCCTGCTCTGGGGATTTTTTTGCGTTGCGATTATACGAGATCAGGGTGAGCCAGCCTCTCTTCGTTCATAGCTGCGAACGCTCGGTCAAATATCGCCCGACGATGCTCAGGAAAGCTTTCGCCGACAGCAGAAGCGCGCGTTCGTCGATGTCAAAACGGGGGTGATGATGCGGGAAGTGAGTCCGTTCGTCCTCGCCTCTTGCGCCAACGTAGAAGAAAGTTCCCGGTTTATGCTGCAAGTAGTAAGCGAAATCTTCCGCCCCCATCCGTTTCTCAAGATCAACGATGACAACTTCCGGAAGGGTGCTGGAGACTGCTTCTCTTACAATTGAGTTTTCAACGGAATGGTTGACGAGCGACGGGTAGCCGTTCATGTAATCGACGCGAATCATCGCATGGGAGGAGCGAGCGGCTCCCTCGGAAATCGTGCGAATTTCCTCCTCGATCAGCGTTCTAACCTCGGGGTCGAAGGTACGAACCGTTCCCTCCAGCATTGTTCTGCTCGCAATGACGTTAAAGGCGGTCCCGCCCTGAATCTTGCCGATGCTCACGACGGCGGGGTGAAGCGGGCTGACTCTGCGGCTGACGATCTGCTGCAGCTGACCGACGAGACCGGAGGCGATCACGATAGAATCGACGGAATCATGCGGTCGTGCAGCGTGGCCTCCCTGTCCTTCGACATGGATGGAGAAGGCGTCTACCGAAGCCATGAACGTGCCGTCGCATAAACCGAACTGGCCGACGGGCAGCTCGGAGGCCAAATGAATGCCGAACACGGCGTCAACGCCGTCCAGGCAACCGTCGGCCACCATCGCCTGAGCGCCGCCCGGCGGTTTCTCTTCTGCATGCTGGAAGAGGAACACGATCGATCCGTGCAGGAGGTCGCGCTGTTCGCTGAGCAGCGAAGCGACGCCGAGCAGCGATGCGGTATGTCCATCGTGTCCGCAGGCATGCATGACGCCGGGAACGGTGGAGGCATACTCGACTTCCTTCTCGTCCTGGATCGGCAGCGCGTCGAAATCGGCTCTCAGAGCGATAGTCGGACCCGGCCGGCCTCCGCGCAGCACGCCGATCACGCCCCCGCCGCCTACTCCGGCGCGTACTTCAAGTCCGAGTCTGTTCAACTCCGCGGCGATAAGGGCGGGAGTCTCTTTTTCCTCGAAGGAGAGCTCCGGATGCCGATGCAAATATCTGCGCCAATCTACGATCTGATTGCCATATTTATGTTCGATTTCCCGATGCCATCGTGCGATAATATTTTCTGTCATGGAATTCGTCTCCTTGGTTATAGCATACTAATCCGAGTTATGAAGTGTAGTATACCAAATTAGGCTTAGAAATAGAATGATTCGCTACGGGGGATTCATTGCCAAATCGTCATGTTGCCGGTGGAAACCTTTGTCGGCCATATGTTACCATCAAAGAAGAAAAGCGGCGGATAGTCGGGGGGACGGGAAATGGCGACCAGCATATGGGATGTGGCAAAAGCGGCGGGAGTGTCGGTAGCGACCGTGTCCAAAGTATTGAACGGCTACACGACGGTAAACGAGCAGACGAAGGAAAAAGTATTGAAATATGTGAAGGAGCTGCAGTTCCGTCCGAATTTGGCGGCCCGTTCGCTGGTGGGACGGCGTTCGATGACGATCGGTATTTTCCTGACGACCGGATTGGTGCATCCGTTCTTTACTCGCATCCTTGCGGGAATGGAGCAAGCGCTGCAGGCTAGGGGCTATGACCTGATCTATCTGGCCCGGATGTCTCTGGGCAAGGAGATCAGTCTGGTGCAGCATTGCCAGAGCCGCAATGTGGAGGGTGTCGTCGTCTTCGGGTTTCAGCACGAAAACGCGGATTTAGGTGAACTGATCGAATCCGGCCTCCCTGCGGTGTTTATCGACCTCGACATTCGCGAAGGACGCGCCGGCTACATTACTTCGGACAACAGAGAGGCGATGGAGCGGGCGGTCGCTTATCTGGCCGATCTGCGGCATTGCAGGCTCGCCTATATTGGCGGCATTAAAGATTCTTATGCGGATCTGCATCGAATCGCAGGTTTTCAAACGGGATTGGCTCGGGCGGGGATTTCGTACCGCGAGGAATACAGGATTGCAGGCGATTTCACTCGCGAAGCCGGTTATCTCGCCATGCAGCGGCTGCTTGCTTTGCCGGAGCCGCCTACGGCCGTTCTATGCTGCTCGGACATGAGCGCAATTGGGGCGATTGAAGCCATTAGGGGGGCGGGATTGTCCGTGCCGGAGGATATATCGGTGCTCGGGTTCGACGATATTGAGCTGGCCGCCTACATTCAGCCTGCGCTCACGACGATTCGTCAGGATATGACGACGATCGGCAGGAGGGCGGTCGAGCTTCTGGACGAGCTCATTGTCGACGAGAAGCTCGCTCCTCCTGAAGTGATCGTGCCGACGGAGCTGGTCGTGCGCCAATCCTGCGGGCCTGCTAAAGTCTAAGTCAGGCAAAATCGAATCGGGGCTGTTCTATAAGCATGTTAAATTGCTCTGAAAGATAATCGATAATAAAGGTGCAAGGTGTATATACCTCCCTCCGATGCTATACGCTTCTGAAACCTGAATGGGTAAACCCGTTAAAAGGTAGTTTCAGGAGCGTATGAGGCAGTCAACGGGTCAATCATGACTCACAACACTTCCAGATAATTCCCAGAAGTTATTCATATAATTATCGAAGACGCTTTAGTGACATAGAATCCCTGACCTTGGTTGATTTTTCCTACAAACGTTCGTCGTTTGAGTCTGATTCGAGTTGCTTTGTGCGGTTTTTCCTACAAAAGTCTGCCATTTAAGCTGGTTCGGATGGCGTAAAATAAGTTGTGTAAGAACGGGTAGCGTCTAGCAGACGACAAAAAAGTAGGGTATTCTTGGGATTGTCGAAGTCACCAAGGAGGAACCCTACTCAATGACAACTATACAACA
>PJTO01000339.1_pt1 | contig 26377 bp, 29 predicted proteins | sample 1512101 | NCBI WGS metagenome assembly PJTO01 (sample SAMN08177690, study PRJNA422409) | Soil metagenome, whole genome shotgun sequencing project.
AATTCGAACCGTAAATACGGAGTGATGGAAGAAAATTAAACCACTAAAGTGGCATCATTTGAACCGTAATAGCTGGCACCATCAGACCGAAAGGACTGGCACAAATCGAACCGTAATATCCACTAAGGAATACGCTAAATAATTTGCGGAGAATAAATAGATTATTCTCCGCTTTTTTTGCGGTAAATAATACTTATATTTACCGCATATAATTTTGAAATCATGGCAATCTATATACACGAACGACATAATTGGACAGAATTTCAATGGGAAGATGAGAAGATTCTTAATCTTTTAAGTGAAGTTCGGCATCTTCAAGGAAAGCTTATTGGAAAAGTAGAATTGCTAGGATTTGAGTTAAAAGACGAAGCAAACTTGGAAACACTTATCCAAGATGTTGTTCAATCATCAGAAATAGAGGGAGAGATCTTAAATCCAGAACAAGTCCGCTCATCAATAGCGACTCGATTAGGGTTGGACAATTCAGGTCTTGTAAATTCTGATCGTCATATCGATGGTGTAGTAGAAATGATGCTAGACGCTACACAGAATACAGATAAGACCATAAGTAAAGAAAGATTATTTGGCTGGCATGGTGCATTATTTCCAATCGGAAGAAGTGGCTTGCACAAGATTGATGTAGCGCAATGGAGAAGTGGTGATATGCAAGTCGTTTCGGGAGGAATGGGAAAAGAAGTTGTACACTTTGAAGCACCTAAAGCTGAACGGCTCAAAAAAGAAATGAAGAGATTCATAGGCTGGTTTAATACGGATTCTCTTATAGATCCAGTCTTAAAAGCTGCTATTGTACATTTATGGTTTGTGACGATACATCCATTTGATGATGGAAACGGACGTATTGCTCGTGCATTAACAGATATGCAACTATCGAAAGCGGATGGTGTCAATCAACGCTTTTATAGTATGTCTGCGCAAGTTAAACATGAACGTAAAGAATATTATTCGATACTAGAGAAAACGCAAAAAGGAGATTCGGATATTACCAATTGGGTAGTTTGGTTTTTAAACTGCCTCAAAAAAGCTATTATTGCTTCGAATACGATAATCGATAAAGTCGTGAGAAAACATCACTTTTGGATGCAAAACAATGTTAATATCAGTAATGATAGGCAACGAATGATGTTGAATAAATTAATGGATAATTTTGAAGGAAATCTGACTTCATCAAAATGGGCAAAGATGACAAAAGTATCGGCTGATACCGCACTTCGGGATATTACTGATTTAGTTAATAAAGGTGTTTTATCTAAGACAGATTCCGGGGGTAGAAGTACCAATTATGAGTTAAATTGGTAGCCTTTTCAGTTTTACTGACTACAAATCACTGTTTGTAGTCAGTAAAACTGAAAAAGTAAAACTTTAACAAAATGGATTAAGTTAATGTTTTGATATTTAGTGCTTTATTAGTTGTTGTATCGGAAAGTAGGGTTTAAATATTTTTGATCTCATAAAGCAAGTTATACCTGATCGGGTATAAAATTTATAAGAATACCTGAAATTATACCTTATCGGGTATAGTTTAGAGAACTATTAGTATATTTATACCCGAAAGGGTATAATTATGGAGTCTATACAGCAATTTGTACAGCAAAAACGTAAGGAATTGAATCTCACTCAAGCAGAATTAGCTTTGAATGCGGGAGTAGGCTTGCGTTTTGTGCGTGATTTGGAACAGGGTAAAAAGACACTTCGCTTAGATAAATTAAACAATGTCTTGGCGTTGTTCGGTAAGGAGGTCGGTGTCGTTGATAAAATTAGGGAATGATGGCACGAGGCGCAAAGATATTTTATCAAGATCAATTGGCAGGTTACCTGTTTGAACAAGATAATGGTTATTCATTTGAATATACTGCCGATTATCTTCAATCTATTGATGTTAAACCTATCAGTTTAACGCTACCGCTCTCACCTCATGTTTATCACAGTAACGTGCTGTTTCCTTTTTTTGATGGTTTAATTCCAGAAGGTTGGTTATTGGATGTTGGAGAAAAATATTGGAAGCTCAATCCCCGTGATCGCTTTGAGCTGCTGATCAATTTATGCCGGGATGCTATAGGTGCAGTTTCAGTTTATCTGATGGAGGCGGAAGATTATGTCTAATTGTTTGTTTTGTTATCAACCCATTGAAACAGGTGAATATCATCCTGCTTGTTCTAAGAAGTTCTTTGGAATAACCCAAGTTCCTGTTTTGGAATTAGATCGAGAGAAACTGAACAAATTGGCACAAATCACCGTAAACCAAAGACTGGCTTTGACAGGTGTACAACCTAAAATATCATTGAGTTTAAGTGGAGAAAAAGGCAATAAGCGATTGACCCTAGTTGGTTTATGGGGCGATTATATATTAAAACCACAATCTACTGATTTTGCTTTTATGCCTGAAGTAGAAGATTTAACGATGCACTTGGCTAAGTTATTTAAGATTGAAACTGCTGAGCATGCTTTAATTCAAACTTCAACAGGCGAACTGGCTTACATTACCAAACGCTTTGATCGTGTAAAAGGAAAGAAAATTCACGTAGAAGATTTATGTCAGCTATCAGAGCTACTAACCGAACAGAAATACAAAAGCTCCTACGAACGTGTCGGTAAAATTATTAAGCAGTATGCTACCAATTCGGGCTTAGATGTCATCAAATATTTTAGATTAGTATTGTTTTCTTTTTTATCGGGGAACAACGATATGCACCTAAAAAACTTTTCTTTAATGCATACGGATAAAGGTATTTTGTTTTCACCAGCTTATGATCTTTTAAATGTTAATCTAATCTACCCCAACGACAAAGAAGATTTAGCTTTAACATTGGGAGGTCGTAAACGAAAAGTAAAACGTTCGGACTTTAACCAGTTTGCGATGAGTTTAGGTATTTCAGAAATTGTTCGTGATAATATCTATAAAGATTTTTCAAAACAGATTGATAACATAGAAGATTGGATTGAGCGAAGTTTTTTAACCGATGAATATAAGGGAGGATATGCTAAAATTATCAGTGAAAAGTTGAAGCAGATTGGGCTGTAGATTTAGATTATCGCATTTCAATTGAGCCGAATAACCCCTTTCTTCACTCTTTCCACACTCCTTCTTTTAGCATTCTGTTGTCCGGCGCCTGTCGTTCTTCGGTCGCGCTTCGGTCGTGACCGAAGCGCGACCGAAGAACGACAAGGGAATGATGACGGAAAAGGTGAATGTGGGGAGAAGTTGGTGGGTAGGTAGTCTCTATTTCTTTCAAGACCGGACAGCCATCGGACAATTTCCCGAAGGGTACCGGACAACCATCGGACAATCGTCTTTAACCCCTGTTTTTTTATGTGTTAGCTTGTTATGTTTGTGCTGTCAGTAGCTACATACCGGTATAAAGAAACTGATTTTGTTGTTTAACAAGTTTAAAAATTTAAAAAATGGGAATTATTATAAACGGAGCCAATGGAGGCTTCAGCGGAAAGGCTGGTTCAGTGATAGGGAGCAGCTGGAAAAAGATCCATTACATCAAAGGGCTCCACAAAAAGCGGACGAAGCCCTATTCAGAGAAACAACTCGACCAGCAGGCTAGGTTCGGGTTACTCATGCGGTTTTTGATGCCGATTGCCACATTCGTCAAGATTGGTTTTAGCCAGAAAAAAGCAGATCGGTTGACGCCCATGAATGTTGCCCTTCAGTACAATATCGAACGGGCTATATTGGGTACATATCCGGATTATACACTCGATTATGCGAAGATTAGTATTGCCCACGGGACATTATTTGGTGCGGGAAGTGTATTGACCTCGTATAATGCGGGCCATCTGACATTTACTTGGGATACAATGGTCAGCGAAAGACTCCGCAAAAATGCCGATGACCTCGTGCATATCGTAGGCTATCACCCCGGGAAAGATGACTTTTTGGCGACACCCAATGTCCCTAGGCGTGCCGATGGTACGGTGACTGTTGATGTTCCGCTGTACATGCAACAGGGAGCTATCCATTCTTGGATTTTCCTGACGGACCGTAGCAGGAAAACCGTATCGAGGAGCTCATATCTGGGAGAATTAATCGTGGACTAATCTGTTGGAGGGGCCTGTGGGCTCCTACTTCTTAAAAATTGAATAAATCATGAAAACAATAACTGAAAAACAAGAAGCTGTACAGGTAAAATTTAAATTGGCATGCCAGTTTCTGGCACCGCTGATTGTCTTTGTCCGGGAGGGCTGGCGCAAGAGGGTGGTCAAAGGAAAAAAATCGAGACCCTATAATGTTGCTATGTCTCACCTAATCCGTAATGCGATCACGGGCGTGTACCCGGATCTTTCGATCGATTACGGGAGAGTGCTGATCAGCGATGGGCCGCTGGTACAGGTGTCGGGCTGTAGCTATGTGCGATATAAGGATAGGATCGAATTGCGGTTTGAACAGTCACAACATGACAACGCTGATGATTTGGTGACGCTGATAGCTTATCAGTTAGGCGAATACGAAGCCGCCTGCAATCAGCGCAACGCTACCCGCGCCGATGGCCAGGTGATCTTACATCTCCCGGAGCATTTGAAGCGGGAGCCTCTGCTGCTGTACGTAATAATCTGCGATCGAAACCGTAAGGTATTTGGGAGAAGCCTCTACCTAGGTGAGAGTATGCCTGTATAGTGCGAATCGGTAACTAATCAGTGAGCCAAATACAAATTTGTGTACGGCTCACTGTATTTGCCTGTCATTTTGTATCTCACAAGATCCTGCGGACAATGAATAATTAGTATATTTACTGTCAATCAAAAAATAAAAAATGATTGACTACAAACTTGCGGTGCTTATCGATGCCGATAATGTACCGTCAGCGCATATAAAGGAGATGTTAGAAGAAATCTCCAAAAGTGGAACACCCACCGTTAAACGAATATATGGCGACTGGACAAAACCGAATCTTTCGGGGTGGAAAAATATACTGCTCGAAAATGCGATAACACCTATTCAACAGTACAGTTATACCACTGGTAAGAACTCTTCAGATAGTGCACTTATCATTGATGCCATGGATATTCTATATTCTGAAAAGGTTAATGGTTTTTGTATTGTATCGAGCGATAGCGATTTTACCAGACTGGCCACAAGATTACGTGAAGCCGGCATGTTGGTGATTGGGATAGGGGAGAAGAAGACTCCACAGCCTTTTATTTCAGCTTGTAATAAGTTTATTTATATCGAGATATTAAATCCCGTTGAGAAGGTAGAAAAAGTTAATAAAAGTACTACCCCTAAAGCTAAATCCAAGACTTACACAAAGCCGTTGGATAAGGTAGACAAACAAACCGTTAAGCTTATTGTCGATAGTGTGGATGATCTTGCCGATGAAAGTGGCTGGACATTTTTGGGTAACTTGGGTAGTTTTATATCCAAGAAAAAGCCTGACTTCGACCCGCGTAACTATGGCTTTCCCAAACTGTATCCTTTAATCAAGTATATTGAGAAGTTTGAGATTGACGAGCGGGAATCGGGTATAAATAATATCAAGCATATCTATTTGAAGTTGAAATAAGGGTGTAAGATAAAAGCTGTCTCCATAATTGACTAAGCAAAGATGGAGACAGCTTTTAATTTTATGGGCTAGCCTACCGTGGGCCGAGGTGCCCATCTGTCGTAAGGCGTCATGTCGAAGTTGTTGACTTCATCCATGGTTAGGCCGAGTGCTCGTGCCACGCCTTCTCCATATGCAGGGTCTGCTTTATAGCAATTTCTGATATGGCGAATTTGGATGAACTTTTCAGCACCACCGACTTGTGCAGCTGTGTTATTGAAAAGGACTTCGGCCTTGCCATCTGCTTGGATAATCCGGAACAAATCACCTGGTTGAGTGAAATAATCTTCGTCGTCATCTCTAAAGTTATGCGCATAGGCTGTCCCTTCTAACTCCAAAGGCGGTTCTTTTGCAGCGGGCTGTTCTTGCCATTCGCCATAGCTGTTCGGTTCGTAATGTTTGGCATCGCCATAATTTCCATCGACCCGCATGGCACCGTCCCGATGAAAGGCATGATAAGGGCACCTTGGTTTGTTTACGGGGATTTGAAAATGGTTGACGCCTAATCGGTAACGCTGGGCATCGCCATAGGAAAACAACCTTCCCTGCAACATCTTGTCGGGAGAGAAACCTATTCCGGGAACAATGTTGGTAGGATTGAAAGCAGCTTGTTCCACATCCTGGAAGTAGTTTTCCGGGTTTTTGTTTAGTTCGAACTCACCCACAGGAATAAGTGGAAAATCTTTCTTCGACCATACTTTTGTCAGGTCAAAAGGATGAAAGCGGTATGTTTTTGCCTGCTCTTCTGTCATCACCTGAATAAACATCTTCCATTTTGGAAAATCATTTCTTTCGATAGCATCGAAAAGGTCACGTTGTGATGATTCGCGATCCATGCCGACGACTTTTGCTGCCTCTTCATCAGAGAAGTTTTCAATACCTTGCTGTGTAACAAAATGAAACTTCACCCAGTGTCTTACATTATTACTATTGATAAAGCTGTAGGTGTGACTTCCGAAACCATGCATATTCCTATAGCCTTTCGGAATGCCACGATCACTCATGATAATGGTGACTTGGTGCAATGATTCGGGCAGCAATGTCCAGAAATCCCAGTTGTTGTTGGCACTTCTTAAATTGGTTTTGGGATCCCGCTTGACCGCATGGTTCAAGTCAGGGAATTTCATCGGATCGCGAAAAAAGAATACCGGTGTGTTATTACCTACCAGATCCCAGATTCCTTCTTCGGTGTAAAATTTCAGTGCAAAACCTCGAATGTCACGTTCTGCATCTGCTGCTCCTCTTTCACCGGCGACGGTAGAAAATCGGGCAAACATTTCAGTTTGCTTTCCGATTTGGTTGAAAATGTTGGCCTTGGTATATTGGCTAATGTCGTGCGTAACTGTGAAAGTCCCGAAAGCTCCGGAGCCTTTAGCATGCATTCGCCGTTCGGGGATAACTTCTCTGTCGAAGTTTGCCATTTTTTCAAGGAACCAGAAATCCTGCATCAGTAGCGGGCCCCTTGGTCCGGCCGTTTGGGCGTTCTGGTTATCCGGAACCGGAGCGCCTGTCTGTCTTGTGAGTTTTGGTTTGTTTTCTTCCATTGTTATTAAAACTTAATAAATTAATATTTTATTGAGACCGATAACACTGCATAAAATGACACGCTGATAAAGCAAGGGTTGCTTGACTGAAAAAGCTATATCCTATTGAAATAGTAACCATAGGCAACATCAATCTTGCCTGTTACTAATTTACAAAAAAAACTGTAAAGAAGAGATTAACTTATCATAAAACCTTTTTATCCGCCAGAACGTTATTCATTAGATTCTATTCTATTTTTAAACTACTTTTAATACACGATCCCTATCTACTAATTATGCCAAAATATTATCAGTTAAGCAAAGAAGAACTTTTCCAACAACTGAAAACAAACCCTTCAGGGTTAAAAAATAACACAGTAGCTGCTCTTCAGAAGGAATATGGTAAAAATGTGCTGCAGGAAGCCAACCGTAAAAGCAGATGGTCTATTCTGCTGTCACAGTTTATGGATGTAATGATCCTTATTCTCATTGTTGCAGCTGGTATTTCTTTTGCAGTTGGAGAACATACCGATGCCTATGTGATAATAGCAATCATTGTGGGTAATGCGTGGATGGGGTATTCGCAGGAGTATAATGCCGAACAGTCTGTAAGAATGCTTCAAAAAATGTCTGCGCAGCATGCCGTCGTGCTTCGCGAAAATAATCCCCTAAAAATTGAGGCTTGGGAATTGGTGCCCGGTGACATTATTTTGTTGGAAGCGGGTGATATCGTTCCTGCCGATGCCAGGCTATTCGAGGTGAGTTCATTAAAAACAGAGGAAGCCTCGCTGACAGGTGAAAGCCACGCTATGGAAAAGAAAACAGAAGCTATTCCGGATGAAAATCTAGTACCAGGTGATCAGCATAATATGGTTTTCAAAGGGACTATCGTGAGTAACGGATCTGCCAAAGCGATAGTGACGACTATCGGTATGAAAACCGAGATAGGAAAAATTGCGGGAATGCTGGAGGTGGGCACGCAGAAGACGCCACTACAGAAACGACTAGCTGTATTCAGTAAACAACTAGCGGTGATTGTGATTATTATTTGCGTGCTGGTATATGGTTTTGGAATATGGCGGGGCGAACCTGCTTTCCAAATGTTTCTGACAGCGTTATCACTGGCTGTTGCAGCCTTACCAGAAGCGCTTCCGGCTGTAGTTACGATAGCATTAGCCCAGGGTGCAAGGAGGATGGTCAAGCAAAAGGCACTGATAAGAAAGCTCCCCGCTGTAGAAACATTGGGTTCAGTCACCTATATCTGTAGTGATAAAACAGGCACGCTCACGCAAAATATAATGACTGTAGAAAAGATACAAGTGGTACCGGACCAGGAGGATCTTTTGAATTATGCGATGATGCTGAATAATGAGGTGCGATTTTCTGATAATAATGAATTATTAGGAGATTCGACCGAGACCGCCCTGGTAAACTATGCGCTCGAACAAGGAAAAACCAAAGAAGAGGCGGATAAACGTTTTCCTCTCTTAGCAAATTTGCCTTTCGATTCGGTCAGAATGCGGATGGGTACCTTACATCAACAAGACGACAAATGGATATTATTTGTAAAGGGCGCTCCCATAAAAATGATGGAAGTGGTTTCTGAGCGATATAAGGAACAAAAGGAAGAATGGTTGGATATTAACAGGGAGTGGGCGAAGGAAGGTCTACGTGTATTGGTCTTCGGATATAAAATATTTGATACCCCTCCGGGAGAAATAACGGTGGATGAGGAAAGTGACTTGAATTTGTTAGGTATGACGGCCATGATTGATCCGCCAAGGGAGGAAGTGATCGATGCAATCAGCCAGTGTAAAACAGCGGGTATTAAAACAGTAATGATTACTGGAGATCAGCCACTTACCGCTACAGCTATTGCAGAGCGGCTTGGAATAATAGAAGAAGGATCCATAAATGTGCGAGCAGGTGGCGATCTTGATAAGCTGACGGAAGAAGAATTTAGCAAGGAGACTAATCGTGTTACCGTATATGCGCGTGTGTCGCCGGAACAGAAACTCCATATTGTGAAAGCTTTACAGACTAACGGTGAGTTTGTAGCGATGACAGGAGATGGTGTCAATGATGCGCCATCGTTGAAGCAGGCGGATATTGGTATTGCTATGGGTATAACAGGGACCGATGTATCGAAGGAAGCGGCCGATATGATTTTATTGGATGATAATTTTTCGACCATTGTAAAAGCGATACGTGAGGGGAGAAGGATATACGAGAATATTAAGAAGTTTATCGTTTATGTGCTTTCTTGCAACCTAGCGGAGATACTGGTGATCCTCTTCGCACCTCTTCTCGGATTCGCCATCCCATTACTTCCTATCCATATACTCTGGATCAATCTAGTTACGGATGGTTTGCCTGGACTGGCTCTTGTTGCGGAACCAGCAGAAAAAGACATTATGAACCGTCCGCCCCGCCCACCAAAAGAGAACCTATTCGCTGGCGGATTAATTCCAAGGATAGTGATTACCGGAATCCTTCTGGCCATTTCAGGATTGTTCATCCAGTGGTGGACCGCTCGAGAAGGATATAACATCATGACACAGCAAACGGCTGTTTTTACCACATTGTGTTTTGTCCAATTAGGTAACGCCTTATCCGTACGGTCGACTTATCATTCGCTTTTTTCAAAAGATATTTTTGCTAACCGTGGCATGTGGCTGGCGGTTATAGGTACTGTCATCCTTCAATTACTAATTGTATATGTACCATTTTTGGATTCCATTTTTAAAACTACGCCTTTAAACTGGAACATTATGGGGATGATCATAGCTACTACGCTGATCTGTATTCTATTGATTGAGTTGATAAAACGATGGAACAAAAAAATATATAAGCACTCCTGATTTCTCTTCTTTAAATTCCGAATGTTTTTTGTGAATTTCTAAAATTCAATTAGTGGCTTTTGCTTTATTTTTATCACAAAATAAAAATAAAATTGCGTAGTCGAATAACTACATATATATTTGTAGTCAAATGACTTCATAATGAATTAGGTCAAAACGTCTTCTGCAATGTGGAATGCCGGGTTTAACGGATTAGAAACTGTAACGAAAAATCATAAATACAAATAAAATGGAGCATAAAACAAAAGTCAATGCCGAAGAAGGCAAACAGGAGATTGTGGTCACCAGGGAATTTGATTTGCCTTTGGAACTGCTTTTTAAAGCTTATGAAGAGCCTGAATTTCTGGAACAGTGGATGGGAACGAAAGTATTAAAATTGGAAAATAAAAAGCATGGTTCTTATGCGTTTGAAACCTCGCATGATGGAAATGTAGTTTTTCGGGCAAATGGAACAATACACGAATTTATTCCGAACAAAAAGATCACGCGGACATTTGAAATGGAGAATACTCCATTTCCTATTCAACTTGAATATTTGGAATTTGAAAACCTAACGGATAATACCAGCAAGCTTACGATGCATATTGTCTTCAAGTCTGTTGAGTTCAGAAATCAACTCTTGCAAATGCCATTTGCACAAGGCATCAATATGGCACATAATAAACTACAAGAAATCGGTGCAAAATTAAAATAACTGTATATTACAACGGGCTGTCTCGCTTATTTTTGCATTGTTTATAATAATAATGTCGTAGGACTTCGTCTACTTTTTTGTGATAAATTTGTTTTCACCATCAACCGCGATATGGATCAGGTCTTTTTGGCGTAAACTTTTGGTTGCTATATCCCATTTTTTGCCACTAAGACCTGTGTTTTCCTTTGCCTGTATAAGGGGAATTTGCTCTTCGGATAAGTGGGCTAAAATGAGTTTCTCATCATCGGTTAATTCGATAACAAGCTCTTTTTTCTCTGGCCGCATTTGGGGGAAGAATAACACTTCTTGTATTGAGGCATTATTTGTCAAGAACATGGTCAAGCGATCCATGCCGATACCCAAGCCTGATGTCGGAGGCATACCATACTCCAGGGCCCGTAAGAAATCTTGATCGATAAACATCGCTTCATCGTCACCTTTCTCTGAGAGACGAAGTTGCTCTTCAAAGCGTTCACGTTGATCGATTGGATCATTAAGCTCAGAGTATGCATTGGCAACTTCCTTTCCGCAGATCATCAACTCAAAACGCTCGGTCAATTCGGGGTTGTTGCGATGTTTTTTGGTCAACGGTGACATTTCTATTGGGTAGTCTGTAATGAATGTGGGTTGTATAAAGTTACCTTCACATTTTTCACCAAAAATTTCATCGATTAGCTTGCCTTTGCCCATGGTGTCATTGACTTCTATTCCCATGTTTTTCGCAGCGAGACGAATTTCGTCCTCGGATTTTCCGGAAATGTCGAAGCCTGTAAATTGTTTGATGGCTTCCGTCATCGATATACGCGGATAAGGTGCTTTAAAGTCTATCTCATGGTCACCAAACGCCGCTTTGCTCGTTCCATTCACGGCTATCGCACAATGTTCAAGTAGGCGCTCGGTAAAGTCCATCATCCAATTGTAGTCTTTGTAGGCCACATAAATTTCCATGACCGTGAATTCCGGGTTGTGTGTACGATCCATACCTTCGTTACGAAAGTTTTTGGAAAACTCATATACCCCATCAAAACCGCCAACAATTAACCTTTTTAGGTAGAGCTCATTGGCAATCCGGAGGTATAAAGGAATGTCCAAAGCATTGTGGTGTGTGGTGAATGGGCGTGCCGCGGCCCCGCCTGGAATCGCTTGCAATACTGGCGTCTCAACCTCCATATACCCTCCATCATTAAAAAACTGACGCATGGCACTGAATAGTTTGGTGCGCTTTAGGAAGGTCTCTTTGTTATGGGAATTAACGATCAGATCTACATAACGCATTCTGTAGCGCTGTTCGGGATCGGTAAAAGCATCAAAGGTCTTTCCGTCAGCTTCTTTAACAACAGGCAATGGTCGGAGGGATTTTGTTAATACCGTCAATTTTTCGGCATGGATGGAGATTTCACCTGTTTGTGTGGTGAAGACATAGCCGTCTATACCGACAATGTCACCTATGTCTAAAAGTTTTTTGAATACTGTATTGTATAATGTTTTGTCTTCTCCGGCACAGAGATCGTCGCGTTTTACATAGATTTGGATACGTCCTGTTGAATCTTGCAACTCCATGAAAGACGCACTACCCATAATACGCCGACTCATAATACGTCCAGCGATACGGATGTTCTTGTAGTTTAGCTTGTCTCTTTCATAGTTCGCTAATATATCGGCTGCAGATACATTTATCTGAAATTCATCGGCAGGATAAGGGTTGATACCTAGGTCGATTATGCCTTGAAGATTTTGTCTGCGTTGTTGTTCCTGTTCGGATAATACACTACTCATATTTTTGTATTGATCAAATAATCAGCAAAAGTAGAAAAAAAGCTAGATATAAGCCTGATTATCTGTTTAAAAAATTAGGATTGAGGAATGTATTCGTATTTTTGCTGTTTCAGAGGCGAGGCGGACAGGAGTTTTGGGATTTGTATCCGCTTTGTATTGTCTGAAAAAAAGCCTGGCTAATATTTTGGAATTATAGCTTTAATAAATTAACTTTGCACCTCGATTGTTGAATATATAGTAATCATAGATAAAATGAAAAAAGATTTGCATCCATCAAACTACAGATTAGTCGTGTTCAAAGATATGTCTAATGACTATGCTTTTTTGACAAAATCATGTGTAGATACGAAAGAAACAACCACTTGGGAAGATGGTAATGAGTATCCATTAGTAAAATTGGAAATTTCACATACCTCACACCCATTTTATACTGGTAAGATGAAGTTAGTTGATACAGCTGGACGTATCGATAAATTCCGTAGCCGTTACGAAAAGAAATAAAACAATAGAACGTTTGTTTTATTGGTATAAGAATCCCGACAATCGAATTGTTGGGATTTTCGTGTTTTTAGCTATTGATCTTTATTATACAACCTCCCTGTTTGGGGCAGAGGTGACCTGGAGATGGCGTTTTCAAAATTTATTCCCAAATTTGTTCAGGATTTTATAGGACTGACGGATAATAAATCGGAAAGTTATATATTTGACCGTTTTTGGACAATGTTAGCAGGAGAAGCAACGTTTAATAACAAGAAGGGAATAATAATGGGAAGGTGGTTGTTAGACGATATGGATGAAAAAACACTTGAATTAACAAAATATAATCAACACTAAACAAAAGAATATGCGTAAGAATATCGTAGCAGGTAACTGGAAAATGAATTTGAATTATGAAGAAGGATTAAGCCTTTTTTCAGAGATTGTGAATATGGTAAGGGATGAGGCTGTAGGCGTCCAAGAAGTAGTAGTGTGCAGTCCCTTTATTCATTTAAACAGCCTCACAAAATTAGTTGACTCCAGCGATAGGGTATCCGTTGGTGCGCAGAATATCCATCAAGCGGAGTCAGGTGCATATACGGGAGAAATTTCGGCTTCACAATTGAGATCTGTGGGGGCAACGTATGTTATCTTGGGACATTCCGAACGCCGGGCTTATTTTGGGGAAACCGATGAGTTGTTGGCTCAAAAGGTTGATGTCGCATTAAAACATCAGTTGAAACCTATATTCTGTATTGGTGAAACGAAGGAAGAGCGTGAGTCTGGCCGTTTCTTCGACATTCTTCAGTCGCAACTGGATAACGGTTTGTTCCATCTGAGAGCAACGGAGTTTTTAGGGGTAATATTGGCGTATGAGCCTGTATGGGCGATAGGCACAGGGCTTACAGCTTCTCCTGAGCAGGCGCAAGAAGTGCATGCTTTTATCCGAGAGGCCGTAGCAAAACAGTATGGTCCAGAGGTAGCTGAACGTACAACTATACTCTATGGTGGTAGCTGTAACCCCTCTAATGCAGCTACATTGTTTGCTCAAAAAGATATCGACGGTGGCTTGATTGGTGGAGCGTCTTTAAAATCTCGTGATTTTGTAGATATCGTCAAGGTGTTTAACTAACTGACATGAAGTATTCTGCGGTACATTTTAGTACGACAGCTATGCAAGAGTGGCAGAAGGATCTTTTAATAGCAGAGCTGGCTGATATAGGCTATGATACCTTTGAAGATACCGACAAAGGCTTCGATGCCTATATTCCTACAGCTAACTTAGACTTGTCCGCCTTAGAGACTGTTCTGTTGTCGGAGGTGATCGACTATCACTTGGCGTACGAAGTAGAAGATATCGATGAGCAAAATTGGAATACGTTATGGGAAAGTAACTTTAATCCGATTTTGGTGGATGATGTGTGCTACGTGAGGGCGACATTTCATGAATCTAAACCCCAATATCCTTATCAAATTGTCATTGACCCAAAGATGTCCTTCGGTACAGGACACCATCAGACGACTTCGATGATGTTGTCTTTTATTTTGGAGAATGACTTTCAGGATAAGGTTGTTTTGGATATGGGATGTGGCACAGGTATATTGGCCATATTAGCAAGCATGCGTGGTGCGAAATCGGTATTGGCAGTGGATTATGATTCAATATGTGTAGAGAGTGTTGTAGAGAATAAGCATATCAATACTATTTCAAATATCGATGAAAAGCTAGGTTCTAAAGAAGCGATCAAGGGACATCGTTTTGACACCATCTTGGCAAACATTAACCGTAATATTTTGTTAGACCAAATGGAAACTTATACGGACTGTTTGTCGAAGGATGGACAGTTGTACCTGAGCGGATTTTATGCGGAACAGGATTTGGACATGTTGAAAAAGAAAGGCGAGAATATGGATCTTAAATATGTGGAAAGTAAGGTTTTGGACAGTTGGTGTGCTGCAAAGTTTATTAAAGCGTAGTAAATGAGAATTCATTTTATTGCAATAGGTGGTAGTGTGATGAGCAACCTGGCCATCAATTTAGCTAAGTTAGGGCATCAGGTTACGGGATCGGATGATCAAGTCGTCGAACCATCGAAGACTATGCTTCAAGAAGCGGGATTGATGCCTGATCCTATTGGCTGGAATGCCAATAAAATCACGGACGATCTGGATGCGGTTATTTTGGGTAAGCATGCTGCCGCAGATAACCCTGAATTGTTGAAAGCGCAGGAGCGAGGTGTTAAGATTTATTCTTTCCCCGAATTTATCTACGAGCAAAGTATCCATAAGATACGGGTCGTTATTGCGGGTACTTATGGGAAGACAACGATCATTAGCATGATTATGCATGTGCTGAAGAAGCTTGGGAAAGAATTTGATTATTTGATCAGTGCAAAATTGGAGGGGTTTGATTCTTTGATTAAACTAACCTCCAGCTCGCCTATCATGTTGATTGAGGGGGATGAGTTTTATGCATCCTCGATTGACAATCATGCAAAATTTCATTATTACCATCCCAATATCGCCTTGATAAGCAATATTCAATGGGATAACTTTAAGATGGTTATTTCTGAAGAGGAGTATCGCAAACAGTTTGAGCGCTTTATTGATACGATAGTTCCCAAGGGTACCTTGATTTATAATAAGGATGACCAGAATGTTGTTTCTATTGTAGACCAAACCAAGGACTGTAAGATTAATAGGCATGGGTATAAGCTTCCTCACTATACCATCAATAAGGGGGTTACTTATATTCATGTGGGTGAAGATGAGGTGCCGTTACGTATTATCGGTAAGCACAATTTATCCAATATAGCCGGAGCTTATACGGTGTGTGAGTGGTTAGGTGTTAAGCGAGATGATTTTTATGAGGCTATTAGTGATTTCAAGAGTTCGATACGATATTTGGAATTTGTAGCTAGTGCAAATGGAAGCGTCGTTTATCAAGATTTTGCACACACACCCTCCAAACTAAAAGCGAGCATACGTGCTGTCAAAGAGCAGTTTCCGACGTTTAGCTTACTTACTATTATCGAACTCAATCCTTATGAAATCGTTGAAGAAGGGTTTGTTTCTCAGTATCAAGACAGCATGAACGAATCAAATTGGGCTGTCGTTTTTATTAATAGGAAAAGTATAAAGGAGAAAAATATTTTATTGGATAATGTTATTGAGCAAGTAAAAAGGATATTTAATCACGCTAATTTTATGGTTCTGACAGAGATTGATACATTATATCATTTTTTGGAAAATTTTGATAGTGAAGGGTTTAATATGCTTTTCATGAGTTCAAACCATTATAGTGAATTGAATATGTTAAATTTTGCCGACAAGTTTTTAAAAGAATATTCGTAAAGCTGCTTAAAAATTTGTTGAAATATTTTTTTTATTTTACTTTTGAAGTAAATAAATATTTGTTTGCTTATGAACGCTTTAGGAAAAAAGATTAGATTGTTGAGACACCAGAAAGGATGGAGTCAGGAAGATGTAGCTAAACGATTGGATATATCCATTCCTGCATTTTCGAAAATTGAAACAGGTATTACCGATGTAAATCTTTCTAGATTAAATCAAATTTCAAAACTATTTGGTTTGTCATTAGTGCAGTTGATGTCGACTTCAGATAGTGAAGAAGAAAAAGCCAAAGCTGATGAATTAAATGAAATGGCGAAAAAGTTACAATCACGTGATTCAGAAGTTATTGATTTACAGAAAAAGGTGATTGATCTGTACGAACAACTGCACAATAGATAATATCGATAGAAGTATTTTGAAAGGCGATTAGGAAACTAATCGCCCTTCTTTCGTTCCATTCAAATTACGCTGATAGGTAAATTTCTTTGGCTATAAAATAGCTTTTAGAAATCGTCATCGTCATCATCGTCCTCATCATCAAAGTCATCAAAGTCGTCAATTGAATCAATTTCTAAATCGAAATCATCGTCATCGAAGTCGTTGTCCGCATCATCTTCAGGTCCGTTAAAATTGATTAATTTTTCATCAATGTCTAACTTTTCAATCGTAGCATTCATCATAATTTCTTTTTCTTGCTATTGTTAATCTTTACGTAAAATTAGATAACAAAATCAATACATAAAATTTTTTTTAAAAATTATTGATTTGTATTTCAGGGAGTTGTGTTCTGATGTTTTATTCGATATTTTCTCCTATTGTATTTTCTTCATTGATGATATCCTTGAGTTGAGGCAAGTCCTTGACACTATTGATACCAAAGTGATCCATAAATTGTTCACTGGTGGCGTATAATAAGGGTTTCCCTATTGTCTCGGCTTTTCCAACTATCTTGATAAGATTTTTTTCCAAAAGGCGCTGGATGGAATAATCACAATTAACACCTCGTATTTGTTCTACCTCAAGTTTGGTAATGGGTTGTCGGTAAGCAACGATAGACAAAGTTTCCAATGCCGATTGGCTTAATTTCTTTTTGTCCTTATGGGCTTGCAACTGCTTGATTGCATCATGGTAAGCTTCTTTGGTTAAGAATTGATACTTGCTGTCGAATTGCGAGAGAGCAAAGATCCTGTCCTCGCTTTTGTATTTCGCTTCAATCGTCGCTATAAATGAGAGGACTTCCTCTTTGTTGATGTTAATCAATAAAGCATCCTGAAGGATATGCTTGATTTCCAATGCTGAGATCCCTTCTTCAGATGCAAAAATTAGTGCTTCGATATTTAATAAGATATCATTCATTTTTGCTAGTAGTTGATAACTTGTTCAACCATGACTTCCGGGATTTCTCGGAATGCGTAGGTTTGTGTGCGCAACTGAGGTTCAAACCCGGCTTCACGTATGGAATCTTGGATCGACTTTGATGTGAAACGATGAGGCGCCCCTGCTGCTGATACGACATTTTCTTCGATCATGATAGACCCAAAATCATTTGCTCCACTGTGGAGGCAGATCTGCGCTACTGGTTTACCCACGGTGAGCCATGATGCTTGTATGTTTTTAACATTGGGCAGCATGATCCGGCTCAATGCGATCATGCGAATGTATTCGTCCCCGGTAACATTATTGGAAATTCCTCTTAAGCGTTTGAGTAGTGTCCCGTCATCTTGGAACGGCCATGGGATGAAAGCGATAAAACCATAATTATCAGTAGGCTTTTCACTTTGCACTTGTCTGATCCATTCCAAATGTTCAAAACGTTCTTCGATGGTTTCGATATGTCCAAACATCATTGTTGCCGATGTAGGTAAGTTGATCTTGTGTGCTGCTCGCATGATATCGAGCCATTCCTGTCCACCACATTTTCCTTTGGATATCAATCTTCTTACACGATCATTAAGTATTTCAGCTCCTGCCCCCGGCAACGAATCCAAACCAGCTTCTTTCAACGTACGAAGCACATCCAAGTGGCTCATTCCTTCTAGCTTTGCCACATGCGCAATTTCGGGAGGGCCTAAGGCATGTAGTTTTAATGTAGGGTATAATTCTTTGAGTTGTTTGAAGAGGTCAGCATAAAAGGCTATACCCAAGTCTGGGTGATGGCCTCCCTGTAGCAACAATTGATCGCCGCCATATTGAAAGGTCTCTTCTATCTTTTGTTTGTAAGTATCAATGTCGGTAATATAACTCTCTTCATGTCCCGGTCGCCGAAAGAAATTGCAGAATTTACAATTGGCGATGCAAACATTCGTTGTGTTAACATTCCTATCTATTTGCCATGTAACCTTGCCATGAGGTACCTGAATCTTGCGTAGCTCGTTTGCTACATAAGCCAAATCTGCTGTAGCGGCATGATGGTACAGGAAAATGCCTTCTTCTTTCGATAGGAAATCAAAATTCAACGCACGTTCCAATAAAGAATTAATATCCATTGAGACAAATATAAGCAGTTTTTTGCGATAATATTAAAAGAAAAACATCAATATAGAAGATACGACGACGAGTAGTTGAATGATCCGTTTGAAGGTTTGTTCAGGAAGTTTTTTAACGACTTTTATACCGGTTATCCCACCAAGTACTATAAAAGGGATTGCCATGAGGTTCAACAGGAGGCCGGCCCAGGTGACATTGTGCCAAACAAATATTTGCAAAGGTATCTTGATGTAATTTAATATCATGATAAACCATGCTCCTGTAGCGACAAAGGTGAATTTATCCATCTTCCTGCTGAGTAAGTATACCGACAGTGCTGGACCAGCGGCGTTGCCGATCATTGTCGAAAATCCCATAATAAATCCAAAAATCGGCGCATACCATTTTCCATTAGCTAAGATTTCTTTTCGACTATCCTTAACCCGCTCGGTCCAGAACATAATGAAAACACCAAAAAGAATACAGGATGCCATAATGATCTTGAACGTTTGGTCATCGATAAATTTTCCGATGATGAGGGCGAGTAGAAGACCCAATAATGCCATCGGAAGCAATTTAAGGACTTCACTCCAAATCAACTGTTTACGGTAGTATATCACGCCCATCAAATCAGACATAGCTAGTAAGATAAGTACAATGCCGGTAGATTCTTTCGCTCCGAAGAGAAAGGCGAAGAGTGGCACAGCAAGGCTTCCTACATTTTGGATCCCCGTTTTTGAAAGTCCCATGAGGAAAGCACAAAGGAAATAAAGTATCCATGCAAAGGGTGACTGTAATAAACCTAGGGTTTCATGTAACATATTATTCTTTTACTGACAGCTTTCTAACGCTTTCTTTACTTCTTCATGCGAGTAAGTGCTATCGGATTGGCCGAAAGCAGTTGTGATGTAGGTCAGCACATAGGCTATGTCCATATCTGTCAGCAGGGTGTTCCCGGGCATCGGTTGATCGTACTTTTGCCCCAGTACTTCAATCTCCCCATGAAGACCATGACGTACAATACAGCTCAGTTTTTCCCTATTTTTAATAAAAAAGTCTTGATCCGTCAATGGGGGATAGAGTTTGCCTAAACCTTCGCCCTTGGCACCGTGACAGTTCTGGCAATGATTTTTGTATACCTTTTGGCCATTGACGGCATATTGAGCGGTCTGTATACTGATATTGGACTGACAGGATGAAAAATAATATATCGCCGTGATGAACAAGGCAATAACACTGAATGCCTTATGCTTTAGGCGATAAGCTTTAGGTTGTGGACTCCTTACACTTAAACCCCTCATTTCTCCTTAAAGAGGATTTCAATATCATCCATCAATTGCTGGATATGTTCCTGATTGGTGCCATCATATGTTCCTCGAATATGTTTATTTTGGTCCACTAACACCAAGAATCCGGAGTGATCATATCCACCCGGAACATCCGAATCTTCATTGGTAAATACAAGGTAATTGCCCGATATACCGTAAATATCAGCCTTTGTGCCTGTTACAAATTGCCATTGATCGTTGTCCACCCCCAAGTTTGTTGCATATTTTTTTAAGACTGCCGGCTGATCGTATTTGAAGTCAATACTATGAGATAAGAAACTAATACGCTCATCATTCTTATATTTTTTATACACTTCCAGCATGTTTCGTTGCATGGTAGGACAGATACTTGGGCAATGTGTAAAAAAGAAATTTGCGATATAAATCTTATCGTCAAAGAATTTGTCTGTGATAATAAGACTATCTTGATTTAAGAATTGAAAACTGGGAATAGTCGGGTAAATAGTATCAATGATCGTTTTTCCATCGACGATCTTCTCAATAACATCACGCTCTCCGATAATAGGCAGTTTTTTCTGTTCAGATTGGCATGAAGAACATACTATCCCCAGGGTCATGATGACGACCGCTAGACTTTTTGTTAGCATGAGGTGCGAATATTAGAATGACGATAATGTTTTGTTACTTGCTGCAGCGACGTCGTCAAACTGCTTTTTCATCGTCTTGACTTTTTCAACTTCAGCTTGCTGATAAGCTACATCTGTGCTGTCAGCGACATATTCGTACATCCAAGTCATCATGCCATCTGTAGCTTGTTCTAGATTATTTTTTAAGTTTTCCAGGTCTGTTTTCAACGCTACCGTATCGATATCCGCAGAACTATTGGCCAATTGAGGTAGCGCATTCAGTATGGAATCTATTTTTATAGTCGTTTGATCAAAACTGGCAATTTGTGGCATGATTTCGTCATGCAAAGCGATGGCTTCTTGCGCTAGTTGTTGTCCTTTAACTGCATCTTTTGTTGCCGGTGATTGACAAGCTGCTGTTAGAAAAAGCAGAGAGATGCTACTGGCATAAAATAATTTTTTCATCGTATTCTTATTTATGTGGTTACTGGAGACAGTTTCTTCTTTTTATTTCGTAAAGAAAAGCTAAGGTCCCGGATATAGATTTCATTGTGAGATAAAGCACATAGTATACCATTTTTATCAAAGATCTCCGTTATAAAGGTTTTGATCACTTTACCTTCATGGAGAATGGTCTGATACGCTTCCTCAATATCGCTGTCGCTTAGCCGAATAGAAAAGTATAGATTCGTATGACCGGGCTTGATATAGTCAATTTTTGCCGATTTTAACCACGCTACGGTTTTCTTCATACCTTTGGATTTAAAAATCTGATCCAATAAGATGGGATGTGCCGGGTCTAATGCAGAGAATATGGTACCTCCAAAGACTGTTTTATTGGCATTGATATTCAAGGAGCTTTTATGGATCTTAATGTCCATTCCCTTAAAGCCATCCAATACGCGTTTAACCCATATTCGTTGAAAAAAAAAGGGAGGATAAAAACGGAGTGCCCATTTTAGGGATCTAGGGTTAAGATTCATACAGCAAAAGTACAATTTTATTGAAATTAAATAGGGAAAGATTTGTCAATATGTTGTATAAAATGAAAAACTATCTTAAATTGAACCGATTTTAAGCTAACCCATGGAATCTAAGCAATCTAAAAATGTATGGTTATTGGTCTTCGTCGCCTCTTTAGGGTATTTTGTTGATATTTATGACCTGATTATATTTTCTATCGTACGCATACAGTCTTTTAGGGACATCGGCGTACCCGAGGAACTCATGCGAGCGAACGGGGAATATGTGTTGAATATGCAGATGGGCGGTTTACTAATTGGAGGCGTTATTTGGGGTATTCTTGCGGACAAATTTGGTCGATTAAAGGTGTTGTTTGGCTCGATCCTGTTGTATTCATTAGCCAATATGTACAATGGCTTTGTACAGGATGTGACGACGTACGGTATTGTTCGTTTTATTGCGGGTATTGGATTGGCGGGCGAACTAGGCGCGGGAATTACCTTGGTCAGTGAGACCATGGGAAGAGGTAAAAGGGGATATGGTACCATGATTGTAGCGGGAGTGGGGGTATTAGGGGCAATATTGGCCTATTATATATCCGAATGGTTTGACTGGCGTACAGCGTATTTTGTCGGAGGGGGAATGGGATTATTCTTGTTATTGTTGCGTGTAGGGACATTCGAGTCGAAATTGTTTCATCAAGTGACCATGCAACAGGTCTCCAAAGGTAGTATTCTTCTGCTTTTTGCCAACAAGAATAGGGTGTTGCGCTATGTGTATTGTTTGTGTATAGGTTTGCCGATTTGGTTTGTAGTTGGCGTCTTGGTTACGCAAGCTCCAGAAATAGGTAAGGCATTGGGATCGGAAACGATATTAAGTGCGGGGAAGGGAGTGATGTTTACGTATTTAGGTATTTCACTGGGTGATTTTTTCGCGGGCCTTCTGGCGCAATGGCTAAAGTCAAGAAAGAAAGTTGTATTCCTTTGCCAATTGATGATTATTGTGTCTTCCATTTGGTACTTGACCAGCACGGGGATTACGGAAACGAAATTTAATTGGCTGGCCTTTTTTATGGGGTTAGGGGTAGGGTATTGGGCCACTTTTGTGACTATTGCGGCGGAGCAGTTTGGTACGAACCTGCGTGCAACCGTGGCTACCACTGCTCCCAATTTTGTCCGTGGAGCATTGATTCCATCGACTTTGTTATATGGTTATTTAGTTCAACAGTGGGGAATAATACAGGCCGCCTTGATTACTCTTCTTCTACTTTCAGCGATTGCTATTTTTGCACTCACCCAACTAGAGGAAAGTTTTGATAAAGACTTAAATTATCTGGAAGAGTAGGAAGAAATTGTTATCTATTCGGACACTTCTTGCAGCGCTTGCCTTTCTTGTGTTTTTTGCAGCATTTCTTCAAGATACAGCTGGAGAAGCAACCGAAAGGATTAACCCCTTTGGGAAGCTCTTGCATTTCATCTATGCCTGAACAAGGAACTAACTCAGTTTGATTCATGGCAACAAATATAGTTATTTAGAATCAATTCAAATTAAAACAATTGTCATTTTTTATTTCGCCCTTATTCTTCCAAAGGGGCCCCATAGTGTAGTTCAATCTGGAATCTTCTGTCCAAGAGACCAAGGGAGGCAGCGACAGATCTAGATATGACTACAATAGCATCGTGTGTATCCTGATTGTCACCAAACTTACCAACTACCTTGGCGAAGGTGACACTTTTATTCATCGGATTGGTGATTTTAAGAATGGTTCCTATCGGCGCAGTTTTGTGTAAAGCCAAACTTGTTTGACCATCGCCCAGACTATCCATCCATGTTCCTATACCACGTTCTTTTTTTTCACGAATACCATATTGATTTGTCTTGAAATCCGAAAGATCAATAGGTTGGTGCTCTTCGACGATAGGCGGTACCGGTGTAATAGCGATTTCAGTTGGCTGAGATTGACTGCTGTTTGGAATTTTCAGTATTTGACCCTCCCGGAGACTGTCTGACGTCAAATTATTAGCTCTTTTTATATCTTCAACAGGAATATCAAATCGTCGGGAGATGGCATATAAAGTCTCGCTTTTGCCGACTTTGTATTCGGTAAATATATCCTGGATAGTTGGGGAAGGTGTTTGATTTTCTTGTTTTGGCTCGGTACGTTTTGGAGCAATTGCGGAGACTGCTGTCACTTTGCCACGAGGGATTTTAACCGTATCACCTATACGGAGATCTTTCTTGTTATTGGCCTGCATGATGTCTTTAACAGGTACTTGATAGATACGACTAAGCTGATAATAGGTTTCTTGCGGAGCCAATTTATGGATGACATATCTGTTGTCATTTAATATTTCGTTGCCAATAGAATCAGGACGAAGAGTCAGGTTGTTGTCTGATGCTAAAGAAGTAAGCGGACTGAATAGGATGATGCCAAAAACGAAGAAAGTGGAAAGTGCAAAATGTAATTTTACTATGTTTTTTTTCATTAGAATAAATTTCACTAGAACTGCAATTATACTAAATACGCTATAATTTCTTGTTTAGTATTTGATAAAAAGAAAATATACCGTTCGACTTGAAAAAAAGGCTGAGGGATTAACCGGTCTAAATTTTTAAGAATGACTTTCGTGTCAAGTACTTCATTCTTAGTGGATAAGGTTAAATGTAAATTGTATTTATTTGTATCGGCAAGATGGTATGACCAGATATATATATCGTCAAAAGGAAGCAACCAAATGCTGTCGACAAAAGGTATTTCACGTATAAAACCCGGTAGATTGCTCTCATAAGTCACGGGATATTTAATATGTTGAGCGGGGTAGTTATAGTCTTGGTGTTTACTCTGGGTGATGTGGCCTGTAGCTATTTCAATGGAAAAGATTAGGCCACCTGGGATTGATCGGTGTTTTGCCAGTAAGGTGCCTTGATACACTTCTTGTAAGACATACTCCATCGCCGTCATGACAGTTTGATTTGTCGGATAATGAATAATAGAAATGCCTGCTTCTATAGGTGAAGAGGCACCAAACCGCTTCAGAATCAAGTATTCACCTTGGACAGCTTCCAGCGTCCACTCTTTTTCATGTACGCTCAAATGGTCAGCTTTTATGTTCCCCGCGAAATCAAATATAGAGAAATGAGGCATAGTCGTCTGGGGGTCACGGTATTCGATGGCCATACAATTGTAAGTGCAGTCAACTTCTATTTTCCAAATGGGAAAAGGAAATCTTTTTTCAAATGCTTTATTAATATTAATCGTATATTTATTCATCTTAGTGATTAGAAATGACTTTATACAAATTTACAAAAACCATTTTGTTTTTAGTTCTTATCGTTTTTGCGGGGAGCATGGTGCATGCCCAGCGAATCTATAAAACTAGCTTGAAAGAAGACGTCGGTCCTAATGCGTGGCGTGTTATCAAAAACTCGTATATAGCTGCTCAACAGCATGGATCGGACTACTTGCTGATTGAGATGAATACCTTTGGAGGAGCTGTCAATTTTGCAGATTCTATTCGTACCCTGTTGCTGAATGCAGAGATGAAAACCATCGTCTATGTCAATAATAATGCGGCTTCGGCCGGAACGCTAATTGCTTTGGCATCGGACTACATCTATATGCATACGGGTTCTTCCTTGGGAGCTGCTAGTGTTGTCAATCAGTCGGGAGAAATTATGCCCGAGAAATACCAGTCTTATATGAGAGGATTGATGCGAGCTACTGCCGAAGCTAAAGGTCGAGATCCTAAGATGGCGGAAGCTTTTGTAGATCCAACGGTCTCGTTGCCTGCCTATAAAGAGGAAGGGAAGGTGTTGACATTTACAGCCTCGGAGGCTTTTAAAGCTCATTTGGCAAAGGCGGAGATAAAAAGTGAAGCAGAAATATTTCAGGATCTTCAGATTTTGACTCCCACCGTAGTAACTCATAAACTGACATGGACGGATGACATCATTGCCATGCTTATCAATCCCATGGTCAGTGGCTTGCTTATTATGGGTATATTGGGTGGAATTTATTTTGAGTTGCAAACACCTGGAATAGGATTTGCATTGGTCGTGGCTCTTATTTCTGCCACGCTATTTTTTGCGCCACTCTACCTACAAGGTTTGGCCGACAATTGGGAGATTGCCTTGTTTGTTCTAGGCGTTTTACTGCTCGCAGCGGAGATTTTTGTTATACCGGGCTTTGGGGTTGCGGGCATATTGGGTATTCTTTTTGTGTTATGTGGACTGTCATTTTCGATGTTAGCAAATGACTATTTTGATTTTAAATTATCTAAACCAGGTTTATTAATGGATTCGTTTTTAATTGTTATTGGTGCTATGGTACTGTCCATCGTGCTGATGGTTGTTTTCGGTAAAAATCTGATGCGTACTTCAGCTTTCAAGAGATTGGTGTTGCAGGATGAACAACGGTCAGATACGGGGTATACCTCTTCAGTGCCAAAAATTAACCTCCTTAATAAGGATGGGGTAGCTAAAACAGTTTTACGCCCTTCGGGCAAAATAGAGATAGACGGGGTGTGGTATGATGCTGTAGCTTTAGATGGCTTTATCGATGTGGGAGAGAAGGTGTATGTAGAAAAGCACGAAAATTATAACTTGTTTGTTCGTCGATTGGCGGATAAACCTTCGTCAATAATTGTTGAATCATGAGATTTGGGTATTTCGGAGTGATGATGCCAGTGATTTCGGTCAAAGCGTGCCACTTAAAAGATCATACAATTATATAAAAAAGTTGTCGTTATTCTTGTTTCAATATTCCTTTTCTCAACGATTCC
>PJTO01000348.1_pt1 | contig 25735 bp, 18 predicted proteins | sample 1512101 | NCBI WGS metagenome assembly PJTO01 (sample SAMN08177690, study PRJNA422409) | Soil metagenome, whole genome shotgun sequencing project.
GCAGCAGGAGATTTGGCAGATCCGCATGGAACACATGAAGTTTGTCTGAATGCGATTTTTGCCGCTATGAAAGAATTGAAACCAGAAAAATACATGGACGACTGCTGGTTATGGTTATACAGAGGCGCATGGCACGAATGGGATATCCACGAAATTGATATGGCAGTTCCGTTAAGCCCTTCAGAAGTATTGCTAAAACGCCACGCAATCTTGTACCACCAGTCTCAAAAAGACCGAGTTATGTTTCAGGGAAATGATTCAAGAGAATTCTGGGTTAGGGCAGAGGACCGAAATAAAAATACTGCAATACTATATGATGAATTAGGATTGGCAGAATATGAAGCTATTGAAGCTTTTAAACGTTTTGATTATTAAAGTTGTTTTAAAACCGATTCGGGTGAGAGCGAATCAAATTTCAAAATTCAGTTTGACCTCGCTATAGGTGAGGTAAAGCAGAAGTCATTCTGAGTTTTGTTTTTTATCTAATTTCTAAAGATGCTTTTTTAGAAGTATCGAACCAAAAAAAATTAAAATGAAATATCTATTTGTACTACTATTAGCAGGTGTAACGGCAAATGCTCAAATGCAAAAAGAACAGCTGAACCTTATGCCCTGGCCTCAAAATGTTGTCGTAAACGACGGAAATTTTACATTAACGAAAAACTTTAAAGTAAATATTTCTGGAAATCCTGATTCAAGGATTTTTGGAGGAGTAACTCGTTTTTTACGCCGATTAGATGGTAGAACAGGTATTTTTTTCGAACAAGGTTTTATTACCAAACTTAATGAGTTTCCAAATGCAGAATTACAGATTAACTGTACTAAAAATGGAAAAATAGGTTTATATGAAGATGAAAGCTACAGCTTAGATGTTAAAGCAAACAAAATTACAATTAATGCAACCAGCGATTTAGGAGCTTTACATGGACTGGAAACGTTATTGCAGCTGCTTCAAAACGACAGCAAAAAATTCTACTTCCCAGTTTCTCAAATCTCAGATTTCCCAAGATTTACATGGAGAGGTTTAATGCTTGATGCTTCGAGACATTTTCAGCCGGTAGATGTAGTGAAAAGAAATCTGGATGCATTGGCAGCAATGAAAATGAATGTTTTTCACTGGCATTTAGTAGACGATCAAGGCTGGAGAATTGAAACTAAAAAACATCCAAAACTAATAGAACTGGCTTCGGATGGATTATATTACACACAAGAGGAAATTAGAAATATCGTAAAATATGCCGATGAGCGCGGTATTTTAATTGTTCCGGAAATAGACGTTCCAGGTCATGGATCTGCAATACTTACTGCTTACCCTGAAATTGGAAGCAAAGTGATTACATTGACTGGAGGAACTTCTGAAAAAAATATTCAAGGTACAGCAATCTCTACCTATGGAATTGAAAGAAATGCAGGTATATTTTCGCCTACATTAGATCCTTCAAATCCTAAAACGTATAAAATATTAAGTGAACTTTTTGATGAGGTATGCCCGTTATTTCCCGGAGCTTATTTTCACATTGGGGGTGACGAAAATGAAGGGAAAGACTGGGATGCCAATCCAAAAATCCAGGAGTTCAAGAAAAAACATAATTTAAAAACCAACCATGAACTGCAGACTTATTTTACTATGCAGTTGGCTCCAATGCTTAAAAAACATGGAAAACAATTAATGGGCTGGGAAGAAATTTTAACCAAAGATCTTTCTAAAGAAGCAATTGTACATTCATGGAGAGGACCAAATGAAGGAATGGTTGCAGGGCAGTCATTAGTTGATGCAGTTAAAAAAGGATATAAAACAGTATTATCAAACGGATTTTATATTGATTTAATGTATCCAATAGCAAGTCATTATTTAAATGACCCTATGCCAAAAGGAGCTGATTTATCTGCGGAAGAAAAAGCAAGAATTTTGGGTGGAGAAGCTACAATGTGGACAGAACTTGCCACGCCGGAAACATTTGATTCAAGAGTTTGGCCAAGAACAGCAGCAATTGCAGAAAGATTATGGTCTGCTGAGAATATTACAGATGTTGCCAATATGCGTAAACGCCTTGAAAGCGTATCATTTAGATTAGAAGAATTAGGATTAACACATATAAAAAACAAAGCAGTAATTCTTAGAAACATTGCAAATAACCAGAATATTAAATCTGTAAATGAATTTACAAATGTTTGTGAACCATTAAAAGGATATACAAGAAATAAAGGAGGAACTGAATATCAAATGTATTCTCCGTTTACACTTTTTGCAGATGCCTGCACTCCGGATGCAAAAGATTCTCTGGCTTTTGATGAAGCCGTGAGCCAATATCTGGCAAATAAATCAGCAGATAACAAAGCAAAAGTGGCAGCATTTTTCAATAAATGGATTGCAGTTAATAAAGGATTAGTTGAATTAAGTGCCAATGCGCCTTTAGTACAGCCAATTCTGCCTTTATCTAAAAAACTAAGCGACGCATCGCAAGAATTGCTGCTTGTATTAGATAATAAATCGACATTAAAAACAGCCGATTTAAAAAGCTTAATAGAACAATGTAATACAAAAGATCATGCTGACGTAGAGTTGTCAGTTTATGAAAGTTTAAAGAAACTAATTTAGAATTTTGGTTGAGTTAGTGTTTAGTAGTTACCATTGATTTAGTCTTTAATTATCTCTGCCGAATTCCCCGGTAGAGATAGTTATGGCTGTCATTCCTGAAACAAACTGCACGTAACAAAATCGAATAGTAAAATATAAGCCTTGAAAATAATTATTAACCCTTAAAAACCAAATAAAAGAATACAATAAAACATGACAAAACGAGAGTATAGATTGATGATTAGTCCCAAATTTATCATTTGTATTTACGATTAATTTTAGAATTATAAATAAATATCGATCACTGCTATTTACTAATGATTATGAATGAATCAGAAATAGTAATATTTATCTATAGAATGTAATTTGAGTTTATTTCCAATCGACAGCAGCCTTCCAACCTGCAGTTGAGCGAAACCCGGAAGTTTTTTTAAACTTCTGCGGCCCAATTATTTATTTTCTATTAACCAATATTTATTAATTATGAAACATTATTACAGATTACTCTTTTTGTTATTGTTTCCCTTACTCGCGTCGGCGCAGCCAGCCCACGGGAAAAAAGTAGTGGGGTATTATGCGCAATGGTCTATCTATGCAAGGGATTTTAACGTCCCAAAGATTGACGGAAGTAAATTGACGCATTTAAATTATTCTTTTTATGGGACAACTTATGATCCTGCCCATCCGGAGAATACAAAATTAAAATGTTTGGATACCTATGCCGATTTTGAGCATATGGAAGGCGGAATTCCGTGGGATGCTCCGGTAAAAGGAAACTTTTATGATTTAATGAAGCTTAAACAAAAGTACCCGCACTTAAAAATTTTAATATCTGTAGGAGGCTGGACAAAAGGCCAGGATCTTTCTCCAATTGCCGCCAGTCCGGCAGCAAGAGCTGCATTAGCCGCAGATATGGCAAATTTCATTGTGACTTATCCGTTTATTGATGGTTTCGACATTGACTGGGAATATCCACTTTCTGGCGGAACAGACGGAACAGAAATAGTAAATGGAATGCCGGTTCCTCCACAAAAATACAGTCCTGATGACAACAAAAATCTGGTGCTTTTATTAAAAGCCATGCGTCAGGCAATGCCAAATAAACTGGTGACTATTGCGGCAGGAAACAATGTTAGAAATGTTTCTAAACAATATTTAGGCCCAAACAACAGAGCACAATACGGAATGACTGAAGATATTTCAACGTATTGTGATTATATCACGTATTTCGGATATGATTTTGGCGGTAACTGGTACGATAAAACCTGCTACAATGCGCCTTTATATGCCAGCGGAAACCCAAATGATCCGTTGTATGGAGCGACACAATCAGAATCATTAGACGAATTAACAAATCAATATTTAAACGTAATTGGTTTCCCTGCTAATAAGTTAATTATGGGACTTCCTTTTTACGGAAAAAAATTCGATAACGTTGCTGCAAACTCAACAAACGGATTGTTTGTTGCGGCGCCGAGATATATAGTTCCGGGATGTACAAATCCACAAAACCCAACAGGAACATGGGATGGTTCTGGAGCTTGTGAAAAATCAGGAAGTATCGAAATCTGCGATTTAGTCGGAAATCCGGTTACCAATTCACACGCTTATCTGGATCCAAATACTATGATGGTAACTCCGTCTGCAGCTTCGGCTGGATGGGTTCGTTATTTTGATAATACGACTAAAGTTCCTTATTTATACAACTCGACTTTAAAACAGTTTATTTCTTATGAAGATAAACAGTCAATGGATTTAAAAGTTCAGTATATAAAATCGAGAAATCTGGCCGGAGGTATGATTTGGGAATTATCTCAGGATACCAGAGGTTCAATTCCTAATTCATTATTAAACCAGGTTGATACTTCTTTTGGAAGCGTTGTTCCGGGTACAGTAAGTATTTCTGGTTCTGTAAAAAACGGATCAGCTTTAGTTACAGATGTTACAGTTGAATTACGAAATGCAGGTAATGCTGTTATTCAAACAGTGGTTTCTGCTAACGGAAATTTTGCATTCAATAATTTAACTTCAGGCCAAAATTATAGCTTAACGGCTTTAAAAGCCACTTATACATTTACGCCTGTAACTTTAGTAAATGTTACAGTAAACCAGACAGCAGTTGTTATTAACGGAACTCAGCCAACGTATACCGTTAGCGGAACAGTTCTTGACGGATCAACTCCGGTTTCGGGCGTAACTGTTACGGCAGTTTCAGGAACTACAACATTAACAGCAGTTTCAAATGCAAGCGGTGTTTACAGCATTGCAGGTTTAACAGCTGGGTTAAACTTTACTGTTACAGCTGCAAAATCAGGATTCTCTTATGCTCCGGCTTCAACAGTTTATAGTGCAATCGATTCAAACAAAACTTTGAATTTTACTCAAGGTGCTCCGGTTGTTAATTATACTGTAAGCGGTACGGTTTTAAATAGTACAGCTCCAGTTTCTGGTGTAACTGTTACAGCTTCTTTTACAGGAGGAAGTTATGCAGCAGTCACAAATGCCAGCGGTGCATATTCGCTTAGTCTTCCTTCCGGCGGTAATTATACAGTAACAGCTGCTTTAACAGGACAGACCTTTACTCCGGCTTCTACAGTGTATTCTAATTTAAATGCCAATAAAACATTGAATTTTACACAAGATGTTGTAGTAAGCACAAGTAAAATAAGCGGAACAGTTAAAAACGGAACAAATCCGGTTGCAGGTGCAAAAGTAGAACTGGTTTTACCATGGACAGATAACACGCACAATTGGAAAAGTGTTATTGCAACAACAGATGCACAAGGAAAATACAGTTTTGACAATTCAGTTGTAGCAGGTTATACAACAGTTACAAGTTTGAAATTAAATTCTTGGGAGAATGGAGAAGTAGCGTATTACCCAAATAATCTGGCAAACTTTGCAGTTCCTGCAAATCCAACAGTTTACAACTTTAATACAAGTTCTACAGCAAAATCAGCATTGGCTGCAGCCGCAAACTTAATCAGCGGTACTGTTAAAAACGGAACAACTCCGGTTGCTGGTGCAAAAGTAGAAATCGTTTTGCCTTGGACAGATAATACACATAACTGGAAAAGTGTTTTAGCAACAACAGATGCATCAGGAAATTACAGCTTTGATAATTCAGTTGTAGCAGGTTATACACAAATTTTAAGTTTGAAATTAAATGGATGGGAAAATGGTGATGTTACTTATTATCCAAATAACTTAGCCAACTTTGCGGTTCCAACAACGCCAACGGTTTATAATTTTAATAGACAAGCGGTAGTTGCGACTAAACCAGTGGTTACCATTACAGCGCCAACAGCTTCGGCAATTGCTATAAATTTAGGATCAGCAATTAATTTTGTTGCCAATGTTGGATTAAGTGCTGTTGATGCTACTACAATCTCATCAGTTGTATTTAGTTTAGACGGGCAAAGCTTAAGTGCGGCCAATTCTTCGGGAACTTATACAGCAGCTTGGACACCAGCAGCAAATCAGTTTTCTCTTCCTCATACCTTAACCGTTACAGCTACTGCGTCAAATGGAACAACAGATTCAAAAACGTATAGTTTTACATTAACTTGTTCTGGTGCAAACTGCCCAAATGCATTACCTGTAATTACTTGGAATTCACCATCAAATACTACAGTATACCAAAATACTTTTCAGGTTGTGCCAATTTCAGTTACAGCTGTTGACAGCGACGGAACAGTTTCTGGTGTTACCATTACAATAAATGGAGGCACATTTAATATGACAGCAGGTACAAATAATACTTATACGTATAATTTCACGCCGTCTGCTTATCAGGATTATCCAGTTGTAATTAAAGCAACCGATAATAAATCGGGTGTAACTACATTAAACAATACTATCAAAATTGCGACAGTAAGCACTAATAGATTCATCCCGCTTCCTTCTAAAATTATTTTAGGATATGCACATTCTTGGGAAAATGCTGGTGCTCCATTTTTATATTTTTCTCAAATGGTAGGAAGTAAGTTTAACGTAGTAGATTATTCTTTTGTTGAAACAGTTAATCGTGATGGTTATACACCAATATTAACTACAAATGATACTAGATATTTGACCAATGGCGTTTTCAACAAGCAATTATTGAAAAACGATATAAAATCCTTAAGAGACAGCGGCGTTCCTGTTATTGTTTCTATTGGAGGTCAGAATGGTCATGTTGTTTTAGACAATGTAACTCAAAAAAATATTTTTGTTAATGGTCTAAAAGCAATTATTGACGAGTACCAATTTGACGGAGTTGATATTGATTTTGAAGGCGGATCGATGAATTTTAGTGCAGGAGGTTTAAGAGATATTTCGTATGCGGGTATTTCTGCTTATCCAAGATTAAAAAACGTTGTTGATGCTTTCAAAGAATTAAAAGCCTACTATGGCCCTGGATTTTTATTAACTGCTGCTCCGGAAACACAATATGTACAAGGAGGTTATACTACTTATACAGATACTTTTGGTTCCTTCCTGCCAATCATTCAAAACTTACGTAATGAATTAGACTTGTTAGCGGTACAATTGTATAACACAGGAGGAGAAAACGGATTAGATGGCCAATATTATGGTACAGCTAAAAAATCAAACATGGTAACAGCCCTGACTGATATGGTGATAAAAGGATATAACATTGCTTCAACAGGAATGCGTTTTGATGGGTTGCCGGCTTCAAAAGTTCTTATTGCATTACCAGCGTGTCCAAGTGCAGCAGGAAGTGGTTATTTAACACCAACAGAAGGAATTAATGCGATGCATTATTTAAGAACCGGAACCACTTTTTCTGGAAGAACATATACTATGCAGCCAGGCGGACCATATCCTTCTCTGAGAGGTTTAATGACTTGGTCTGTAAACTGGGATGCTTCTTCTTGCGGTAATTCATCTGAATTGTCTAAAGCTTATGCCGCTTATTTTGCATCACAAACAGCAGCAAAAACATTGGTGCTTGATGATATTTCTGCAAAAAGCAATGCAACGATAGCTTATTTTAAAAACAATGCATTATCTGTTACAAACGAAAACGAAGACATTGCTCAGGTTGATGTATTCAATGTTTTAGGACAAAACTTAGTAAGTCACAGAAATGTTCAAAACAATAAAGAAGTACTGCTTCACAATCAGAGTTTCTCATCTAAACAATTGTTTTTAGTTGTGGTAACAGACAAAGCAGGAAACAAAAAATCATTTAAAGTAATGAACTTTTTAAACTAATAAATGATTGAAAATTTAGAAATAAAAAGATGGGACGGTTAAAATTGAGTTTGGTTATTTATTTTTTAGCTGATTTTTATTTCGAACAAATGCGGCTTTAGGTAATTTGTTATTTGGTTTTTGCCTAAGGATGCGCATTATGAACCTGACAGTTTTTTACTGTCAGGTTTTTTTATGGTTAAATAAGATCTCGCAATTATTTTAAACATCCAGATAAGGATCTAGAGTTTCTGCAAGTTTATTAAGCCAGTAAAAATTATCATCGATATTCTTTATTTCAGATTCTATAGTTTCGCATCCTCTCATAACACATAATGAAAGAGCATTATTTACTTCACGTATCATTTTTGCCATCTCTTTGCAGTCAATCTTATCAGTAAAAAAGTCATTTAATTTGGCTTCGATTTCATTTAAAGGTATTTCTGTAATCATTATCTTATTATTTGTGTAAATATATTAATTTTTGACACAAATTTGTGTCACAATAAAAAATATTTGTTATGACTTTTGAAATATGGATATTTCAGAAGAAACTTTTATTATAAATCTTGGAACTCACATTAGAAAGTTGCGTGAAAAAAGAGGTTTATCTCAGCAGGATTTAGCTGATGATTGTGGTATTCCTCGAAATCAAATTGGCAGAATTGAAAGAGCTAAAATAAATACAGGTATAAAAACTCTTATTAGAATTGCAAATGCTTTAGATATTGAACTTGCTGATTTGCTCAGTTTTCAAGTAAAATAATTTTTGAAGAAAAAAACCTTCTAAATCTGCAGTCTCAATAGCTATTGGGAGCGAGAAACCCTTTGCGAACTTTGCGCATACCTTCGCGTCTTTGCGGTTAAAAAACTTTCACTACTTTTGAAATCAAATACAATTGTTTCATAATGCAGAAATTCATCAGCCTAATTACTCTTCTTTTAATTTTTACAATAAGTACAGCTCAAAATAAATTCGGAAATCCAGAAGTTGATCCAATTCAAATTCAAAAAACTTTCCAAGATTGGTCTGCTTACAATAAAAAAATAATGCTTTCCAGAGATTTTACTGCTTTAGACGCATCTTCAAAAGAAATTTCAAAAGAATCTTTTTTAGATCAATTGGCAAATGGAAATTTCATTCCGGTTAGATTGAAATCAGAAGCTGCTATTTACATTTATAAGTTATTTAAAATTCAGCCAAAATCAGATACGAGTATAAAAGCAACAATTAATCAAATAGGTTTTGATGCTTACAAAAACTATAAAATTGAAGGAACAGCATTTCCAAAATTCTCTTTTAAAGATTTAGACGGAAATCTGGTAACCAATGAATCCATGAAAGGAAAAATTATCGTTATAAAATGCTGGTACATTCACTGCACGCCATGCATTAGAGAATTTCCGCAAGTAAACAAACTGGTTTCAGCATATAAAGACCGAAAAGATATTGTTTTTATGAGTTTGGCCGAAGATTCACCAGAACAATTAAAAACATTCTTAGCCAGAAAACCCCTCTTGTATTCTGTAATTCCAAACATGAAAGATTACATGAACGAAGCCTTACAGCTCAATTCATTTCCAACACATTTTATTTTAAACAAAGAAGGTTTGATTTCAAAAGTGCTTCCAAACTTTGAAAGTCTTGAAGTGGCGCTGGCTAAAGAAAGTAAATTGTAAGTTTTAATTAATCGAAATGACAAGATTGCGTAACGATCAACAGCATAAAACAAAACTCTGCGCCTTGGCGACTTTGCGAGAACCTCTCAGCAGCAGCATAAAAAACCTTAGCACCTTAGCATCTTTGCAACTTAGAACCTTTTTCACTACTTTTGCACCAAATTAATTAAAAAGACATTCATGTTAACAGTCAATAATTTATCAGTTCAGTTTGGTAAAAGAATTTTATTCGACGAAGTAAATACTACGTTTACTCACGGAAATATTTACGGCGTTATTGGAGCAAATGGTGCAGGAAAATCTACTTTCTTAAAAGTGATTTCGGGCGATATTGATCCAACTTCTGGTCACATTCATTTAGAGCCGGGAAAACGTATGTCGGTTTTAAACCAGAACCACAACATGTTCGATGAGCATACTGTTTTGGAAACCGTTTTAATGGGAAATAAAGTTCTGTATGCTGTTAAAAAAGAAATGGATGAACTTTATTTAGATTATAATGATGCTAATGCAGACAGAATAGGGGAGTTACAAGTTCAGTTTGAAGAAATGAACGGATGGAACGCCGATTCTGATGCTGCAGCAATGTTGTCTAACTTAGGAATCACAGAAGCAGATCATTATACTTTAATGGCTGATATGGAAGGAAAAATGAAAGTACGTGTGCTTTTGGCGCAGGCACTTTTTGGAAATCCTGACTTGCTTATTATGGATGAGCCTACCAACGATTTGGATTTCGAGACAATCGCTTGGTTAGAAAACTTCTTAGCAAATTACGAAAACACTGTAATCGTTGTATCTCACGACCGTCACTTTTTAGATGCGGTTTGTACACATATTTCTGATATTGATTTCGGAAAAATCAATCACTATTCAGGAAATTATACGTTCTGGTACGAGTCTAGCCAATTAGCGGCAAAACAACGTGCACAGCAAAACAAAAAAGCAGAAGAGAAGAAACAAGAGCTGGAAGAATTTATTCGTCGTTTTAGTGCAAACGTGGCGAAATCGAAACAAGCTACTTCTCGTAAAAAAATGATTTCGAAATTAAATATTTCTGAAATCAAACCATCTAGCCGTCGTTATCCTGCGATTATCTTCGATCAGGATCGTGAAGCCGGAGATCAGATTTTAAATGTTGAACATTTATCTGCTTCTGTAGACGGAGAAGTTCTTTTTAAAGATGTACATTTGAATATGGCAAAAGGCGACAAAATCGTTCTTTTCTCTAAAGATTCACGTGCAACAACTGCTTTTTATGAAATCTTAAACGGAGAACAAAAAGCAGATTCTGGAACTTTTGATTGGGGAATTACAACCAACCAAGCCTATTTACCAGCTGAAAACCACGATTTCTTCGAAAATGATTTAACTTTAGTAGACTGGTTACGTCAGTATGCTAAAACAGAAGAAGAGCGTGATGAGGTATTTATTAGAGGTTTCTTAGGAAAAATGATTTTTTCTGGAGAAGAAGCTTTAAAAACGTCTAGAGTTTTATCTGGAGGAGAAAAAGTTCGTTGTATGCTTTCTAGAATGATGATGGAGCGTGCAAACGTTTTAATGCTGGATGAGCCAACAAACCACTTAGATTTGGAATCTATTACAGCTTTCAACAACTCATTGAAGAACTTTAAAGGTTCTGTAATCTTTACAACACATGACCACGAGTTCGCGCAGACTGTTGGTAACAGAATCGTAGAATTAACACCAAACGGAGTTATCGATCGTTATATGACATTTGACGAATATCTTGATGATGAAAAAATTCAGGAACAAAGAAAAAAGATGTATAATCTTTAATTTTTAAATTCCAATTTTTGAACTTACAACTTTGTCAAAGTTTTAAACTTTGACAAAGTTCTACACCCATAAAAAAAAATCCCAAACGCCAAGTTTTAAATTGGAATTTGGGATTTTTTTTATTGTTTATTGATAATTATTTACTGCCGAACATTTTAGCAAAAATCCAGATAATAATCGCAACAATAAAAATTACGATAAAAATTCCGAATCCCATTCCAGCTTTAAAAATGTCTCCAATAACTTCACAGCTTGTAAATGAAAACAGTATTACAAATACCATTAACAATCTTAGTATTTTATTTTGCATGACTTCTGATGTTTTAAATTGATACTTAAAATTACTTCAGGAATAGGCAAAATGTGTTATAGAATTTTTTGGAAATGTTTTAGGATTTGGATTTCAGTGATATCATTTTGAATAAATCTTATATATTTGATATTAAAATACTTTACGATGGATACAGAGATATTAAAGATTTTTTTTGGTACAACTATTATTACAGGAGTTGCAGCGATTTTAGCAATAACTACAAATTTTTTAAATATTAGAGATAGATTTAAAAAATGGAAAGTAGAAAAAAAAGATAAACAAAATAAAAAATTCTCAGGGAATAATCCGAATTTTGATTTCTCACTAAATTACATATCAGACCCTCAACCTAGGAAATGTATTTTGCATATAAGACTTTTAAATGTTTCTAAAGAAGTAAAATTTATAAATTCTTTGAACTATCATTTTGAGGATATTAATAATCCTGAAAAATTTGAACCTGTTCATTTAATTATTAACGCAGAAAAATGGCCAAAGCGTTTGGAACATGGAGAATCTTTTTATGTTTCTTCAGATTTTTCTATGACTTTACCAAACGTGGCTTTCCAATATTGGAAAAAGGGATTTGTTGTATATTGCACTTGTAATAGTTCTGTGGGAGAATCTCTACGTTCGAATTCTGTGGATTTTGATAAGCTTATGGAGTTTATGGAGCCGATTAATGAAAATTATAAAAATCTTGCAGTATTACTTTCCAATAAAACAGGTGGATTATTAAGAGATATTGAAATTTCACTTTGGGAACTTCAAATATTTAAAAGATTAACAGTTCATATTGTGAAGCAGTTACAAATTAATAATATCCCAATTGTTGAACATCTGGTTTTAGTTCATAATTTAACAACACAAAAAGATTTGTGGTATAAAGATTTAGAAGAAAGGAAAATTCGACCAGAAATTATTGAAAATTTTTTAAGATCTTTAATTTAAAATTATATAGTTAGTTGTATTTATATAATTTGACTATTTTTCTTATTATTGTGTTTTAATATAAAAGTTTTAAGAAACTTAATTTAACGATAACGGAGTGGAGTCCAACGAACAAGTAGTTTCATTAGAAACGATGGTTCTGCGCGCTCCCGTTGTTATTTGTAATATCTTTTTTTATTTTTTATAAATTTTAAATAATATTTAAAAAGATGTTGTTCAAGAATTTTTTTGCTACGAGGATTTAGTTTGTTTAGATAAATGTTTCTACGTCTAACAGTTTTATATTTTGGATCAAAATGATCAATTAGGGAAGAAATTATAACTCCAAATCTCAATACAGATTGTCTTTGTTCTTTGTCTCTTACATTTAATAATTTTTGTTCAAGTAATAAAATCCATTTCGATAAAGCGCTATTTTCTGTGTCTAATGCTTCTAAAAAATCTTTAAGAGTCATCACTCTAAATTTTTGATCTTTATTTATTATTAGGCATTCGCCAATCACTCGCTGTATTGATCTATCTAAAAGTCTATATTTTCGTGATTCTATTGTTTCAATGAATCTTAATAATTGATGTCCTTTTTTATTTTTGGATAAATCAATATATTGGCTTTCTAATCTTAAATATTCGAGTTGTGCCCAAAATTGTGCAAAGAGATAAAAAACATATTTTTGATTATGAATAGGATCACTGGAGTTTGAGTTTCGTAAATTTATGAAGGTGGAAAAATCTTCTTTCGATAAGGATTCTATTTTTCCATATAACTCACTTGCGGATTTTAGAATAGGATCTAAATTTTTGTAGAATAAATTTTTAGCATCAATTTTTGATTTGAAATATTGTTTTATATCGGGATAAAAGAATTTAAATCCCTCCCATAAAAATGTTCCTGTAATTGCTCCAGTAATGACAGTGATTATTAAATCATATTTTTCTTTCATATTTTCCTTTATCTAAAGATAGGATGCTAAAATATAAATTTTTGCTATTATATAAATCTATAGCAATTCACAATTATGAGGAATAAAAATTGTTCTTTTAGTTATTTAAAAACAAAAGGTGTCTAATTTTAATAAAAAATATTTCCAACGCTAACACCCCAACAAATAAAATCAGATTCCGTATATTTGCGCAACCAAACATTACAATCACTTATGAGTCAAAAAGTATTACTTAATTCGAAAGAAGTTACTATCATACTCCATCGTTTGGCTTGTCAGTTAATCGAAAAACATCTTGATTTCTCTGAAACTATTTTAGTTGGAATTCAGCCAAGAGGCGTTTTTTTAGCTGAACGTTTAAAACAAATATTAGAAAACGAATACAAGGTTCCTGAAATTTCTTTAGGATATCTAGACATCACTTTTTTTAGAGATGATTTCCGTCGTACTGATAAACCGCTTGAAGCCAATAAAACCCAAATCAATTTTATAGTCGAAGACAAAAAAGTCATTTTTATTGATGACGTTTTGTTTACCGGACGAAGTATTCGTTCTGCACTAACCGCAATTCAATCTTTTGGAAGACCATCTGAAATTGAATTATTGGTTTTAATTGACAGACGTTTCAGCCGTCATTTACCTATTCAGCCAGATTATCGCGGTCGTCAGGTAGATGCTATTAATGGTGAAAAAGTAATTGTAAGCTGGAAAGAAAACGATGGTGAAGATGTTGTTCACCTAGTGACAAATTAGTTTGATCGGTTAACCGGTTAATTGTTTAATCGGGAAAATGAAAATGAAACGATTAAACAAATTAACGATTAAACAATAAAGCATGACAGAGAACGAAGAGTTTATTTATGAGTCAATTTTTAATCAGGTAAGAATGGGATTTCTTTCTATTGATGATATTAAAGATAACATCATGGAAGAAATTGAAGATAACGAATTTGAGGACGAAATTTCAGAAGAATGGGCTTTTGAAAAAATCGACCAGGAATACCAAAAGTTACTTGCAGAAAGTAAACAATGGAAAAGCCCAACAGATACTGAAAGGCTTATAAATGCGTTTGATGAATTATGCAGTCAAAATATTATAGCACTTCACAATGCGGGTTACACAACAAGTGACGGCGAATATGAAGTGGTTGAGGTTGAAAGAGAACTTCGTGAAAACGATGTTACATCAGACGGGTACTGTTTTTATCACGAACAAGATTTAGCGAGAGCGATTGATCCGGAAAATCCAAGTTTGTATATCGCTTTTCAAAAAGTAGACAATTCTGATGATGCAGTAACAATCAGCGTTGGAAAAAAAGTCGCCGAAGTTTTAATGAATAATGGTTTTGAGGTGAAGTGGGAAGAAACTGCAAAACGAAAAATTGAAATTCCCGGTTTCAAATGGCAGCACATTTATGATGAAGAAGCAAGAGATCTTCAGGATTATGGTGAGGTTATAGACCGAATGACCGAATAGAGTAGCTGCTCTTTAAAGAAGCATTGAATGAAAGATAGTTTTTATTCAGAATTTGACAAATAATATTAAAGAAACAAAAATGAAAGAATTAAGCGTAGATCATTTATTAGGAATAAAATATATCAATGAGAATGATATTAACCTGATTTTTGAAACGGCAGATCATTTTAAAGAAGTCATTAACCGACCAATTAAAAAAGTTCCTTCATTACGAGATATTACCATTGCCAATATTTTCTTCGAAAACAGTACCAGAACCAAACTCTCTTTCGAATTAGCGCAGAAACGTTTATCTGCTGATGTTATCAGTTTTTCTGCAGCTCAGTCATCGGTTAAAAAAGGAGAAACCCTGATTGATACTGTAAATAATATCCTTTCGATGAAAGTTGATATGGTTGTAATGCGCCACTCCAATCCCGGAGCGGCTTATTTTTTATCTAAAAATGTCAAAGCAAGCATCGTAAACGCCGGAGACGGAGCACACGAACACCCAACACAGGCTTTGTTAGACAGTTATTCTATTAGAGAAAAACTGGGCGATGTAGCCGGAAAAAAAGTAGTTATTGTAGGCGATATTCTACATTCGAGAGTTGCCTTATCTAATATATATGCTTTGCAGATGCAGGGCGCAGAAGTAAAAGTATGCGGACCAAAAACCTTGATTCCAAGATATATCGAATCGCTTGGTGTAACGGTTGAACCAAATTTACGCAAAGCTTTAGAATGGTGCGATGTTGCGAATATGCTTCGTGTACAAAACGAGCGTATGGATGTAAACTTTTTCCCGTCAACACGCGAATATGCACAGCAATACGGAGTAGACAAACCGCTTTTGGATTCTCTTGGAAAAGAAATCGTAATCATGCACCCGGGACCAATCAACAGAGGAGTAGAGATTACTTCTGAAGTGGCGGATTCTGATCATTCTGTAATCTTAAATCAGGTTGAGAATGGTGTTGCGATTAGAATGGCGGTCATTTATCTTTTGGCTTCAAAGATTCAGTAATAGTTTAATTTTCAGTCTCAGTATTCAGTGTTCAGTTTTGAAACAAGCGTCACACTGAGCGAAGTCGAAGTGCTTTTTGAAAACGATGCGTGCTTTGCAAACGTGGGCTTCGACTTCGCTCAGCCTGACAATCTGAAAACAGAATATTCAGACTGAAAACCGTGGCTGAATACTAAATACTACAACTGAACACTAAAAAAAACTTCGTACCTTAGCGCTCTGAAAAATCAATTTTTATATAAGCCCCACAAATTATAAAATGAAAGTAGATCAAAAAGGACATACCGTAACGATAAAAGACACGCAAGGTGATTTTAACGGCTTTGTAGAGAAAGTGACACAGCAGTTTAAAACTTTTGAAAAACACAATATTATAATCGATTTATTGTCAGATACTGAATTGACAGAAAATGATTTAAAAGTTTTTTTACCGCTTGTTAAACTTCAAAAAAAAGCAAAAAAATCGTTTGTAATCGTAGCTTCTGATCTTGATTTTAATGCTGTTTCAGATAAATTGGTTGTTGTTCCTTCTCTTTTGGAAGCACACGATATTATCGAAATGGAAGAAATTGAAAGAGATTTAGGATTTTAAAATTAGTTTAATTGTTTATTCGTTTAACTGTTTAATCGATTTGATTTAATTTTAACGATTAAACGATTTAACACATAAACGAATAAACAATAAATTGAAATTAACCATACTTGGCTGTTATGCCGCAACTCCCAGAACGCTTACTAACCCCACTTCGCAGGTTTTAGAAATCAAGAACCGATTGTTTTTAATTGACTGCGGTGAAGGAACTCAGGTACAGCTTAGAAAAAACAAGATTAAGTTCTCAAAAATTAATCACATTTTTATTTCGCATCTTCATGGCGATCATTTATATGGATTAATAGGAACTATTTCGACTTTTTCTCTTTTGGGAAGAACTACAGATTTACATATTTACGGCCCAAAAGGAATTAAGGAATTAATTCTTCTTCAATTAAAATTGACAGAGTCCTGGACGACTTATGATTTGTTTTTTCACGAATTAGAGTCAAAAGAAAGTGAAGTTATTTTTGAAGATAAGCGTGTTATTGTGAGAACAATTCCGCTCAAACACCGTGTTTATACAAACGGTTATCTTTTTCAGGAAAAACCAGATGAAAGAAAACTAAATGTTGAAGTTGTTCAGAGTTATGATATTCATGTTGCTTATTATCAGAAAATAAAAAACGGAAGCGATATTACACTCGATAACGGAACTGTAGTTGAAAACCACAAACTTACATTTGATCCGCCACCTGCAAAAAGTTACGCTTTTTGTTCAGACACGGTTTATAATGAAGCCGTAATTCCAATTATTCAAAACACAGATGTTTTATACCACGAATCAACGTTTTTAGAATCTGAAGCGCCATTGGCATTAAAAACTTTACATTCAACAGCAAAAGAAGCAGCTGCTATTGCTTTAAAAGCTAATGTAAAACAATTAATTTTAGGTCATTATTCTACACGTTATGACGGAATTGAACGTTTTAAGGAAGAAGCAGAAACGGTTTTTTCAAACGTGCTTTTGGCAGATGACGGTTTGAGTTTTGAGTTATAATTTTTTAAGGTGCTAAGGTTCTGAGATACTAAGTTTCTAAGTTTTTACTCATCTGTAAATTGTCATCCTGACAAACCTGAAACTTGAAACCTGAAACAAAAAATCAACAATCTAAAATAATAAATCATGAACGATTTAAGCAATTATAGAAAGTCTTACGAGAAAAGCGAATTATTAGAAACTAATATTCCGGAAGATCCAATTAATCTTTTTAACCGCTGGTTTCATGAAGTTGAAGATTTTGGCGGAAGCGGAGAAGTAAATGCCATGACGGTTTCAACAATTGGACTGGATGGATTTCCAAAATCGCGCGTTGTTTTACTTAAAAAATTCTCAGAAGAAGGATTTATATTTTACACTAATTATAATTCTGAAAAAGGAAAAGCGATTGAAGCAAATCCTAATGTTTGTTTGTCATTTTTCTGGCAGGAAGCAGAACGTCAGGTAATTATTAAGGGTATTGCTCAGAAAACTTCTGAAATTATATCGGATAACTATTTTGATTCAAGACCTGACGGAAGTAAATTAGGCGCAATTGTTTCACATCAAAGTGAAGTGATTCCGTCGAGAACTTTTTTAGAAGAAAATTTAAAGAAGCTTGAAGCAGAATTTGAAGGAAAACCTATCCCAAGACCTGAAAACTGGGGAGGTTATTTAGTAACTCCATTACAAGTAGAATTCTGGCAGGGAAGACCTAACAGACTCCACGATAGAATTCGTTACACAAGCCAATCTGATTTTTCATGGACGATTGAGCGTCTTTCTTCTTAATTTGTAGGATTTTTATTTCATATTTAAAAATAATAGTGTATTTCGTCGATTATTTTTGTAGTTTACCGATAAATTGAATACGTTTGACGTAAGAATTTTAAGAGCAATTTGTCACATAATATAAAGAATTTGCCCCAACATTTACTTTAGAACTTTTAACTACTGATGATTATGAAAAAGATTATGTGCGCCATGGTGTTCATTGTGATGTCAATCACAATGAACTCATGCTCTGCTGACAGCGCCGAGGGGAATGAAAATACAACAGCGACAGAACAGGTAGTTACAAGTTATAATTACAATGCTTCTGAACTGGAGACTATGCAGTTAATAAATGAATACCGAGTAAGTATTGGTTTAAATGCATTAGAAAAAAACAATCACATTTCTTATAAATGCGAAGAGCATAACAAATACATGGTTAGCAATAATGTTGTGAATCATAATGACTTTACGTCTCGTTCTGACAATCTTATCAATGTACTGGGTGCTAAAAAAGTAGGAGAGAATGTGGCTTACAATTATAAGACTTCTGAGGCTGTACTAAAAGCATGGCTTGAAAGTCCTGGACATAAAGAAAATATTGAAGGTAATTATACACATTTCGGGATTTCGGTTACTACTGATGCAACCGGGAAAAAATACTACACGAATATTTTCGTGAAAATTTAAAAGAGAAACGTTTGAACTGGTTGGTTAGTTGTCGTTGTGATTCCTGATTTGCAACGACCGTTTTTTTTAATAAAAGCTGTCTTTATAGACAGCTTTTATTTTTTTTAGTCAGTTTTTCTAAGTTACAATGCGGTTATAATAAATTCGCTTCGTCTGTTCATTTGGTGTTCTTCTTCAGTGCAGTTAACGCCGTCTGAACATTGATTTACTAATTGAGTTTCGCCATAACCTTTTCCAGTTAAACGGTTTTTGGCAACTCCGTTTTGAATGAGCCAGCTTATGGTCGATTTTGCCCTTCTGTCAGACAAAGCTTCGTTATATTGGTGAGAAGCCCTGCTGTCTGTATGTGAACGAATATCCAGTTTCATTGTTGGATTTTGATTCAATACATCTAATATTTTTTCTAAATCTAAAGCCGCTTCGGTACGAATATTCGATTTATCTAAATCAAAATAAATCATTTTAATGCCAAAACATTTTCCTAAATCATCGCCCACAGCAACTTTGCAGACAGATTTATCGAGTGCAATAGGAAGATTGGTTTTTCCGTTTGTTTTTGCAATCGTTATGTCAACTTCTTTTGTTGCATAATCAGGTTTTTCTGCTCTTACACTATAGGTTTTTCCGCATTCTACAGCAAAACTATATTGTCCGTTTGTATTTGAAACAGTAGAATTTTTAATTTTTTGATTTTCATATAAAGTAACTTTAGAACCCGGAAGTACAACGCCGTTTTCAGAATCTGTAATAACTCCGTATAACTCCTGCAGACATTTTAATTTTTTGGTTTCTAGAAATTTGTAAATGTCATCAGAGCCCATTCCGCCGTCTTTATTAGAACTGAAATAACCTTGTCTCGAAACCGGATCAATGATGTAAGCAAAATCATCTTTTGGTGAATTAATGTCATTTCCTAAATTTTGAATATCGCTTACTGTTCCGTTTTCTTCAATTTGTCCTACAAAGACATCCAGGCCTCCAAGTCCGGGATGACCATCTGAAGCAAAATAGATTTCATTTTCGCTGGTTACATACGGAAAGGTTTCTTTTCCTTCGGTATTAATGGGTTTACCGAGATTTTGCGGTGTTCCAAAACTTCCGTCACTGTTTATACTTACTTTATAAATGTCAGACTGTCCTATACTTCCCGGCATATCGGATGCAAAATACAATGTTTTTTCATCCAGGCTTAACGCAGGATGCGCAGTACTGTAATTATCACTTGTAAATGGAAGAGCTGTAATTTTTGTCCATTTTCCGTTTTCCAGAGTCGCTTTATAAAGTTTTATTAAAGTGATTTTATTGTCATCTTTTCCTTTTTTACCGTCTATATAATTATTTCGGGTAAAATAAACCGTGTTTCCATCTTTAGTAAAAACAGGTGTCGATTCGTGAAATTTGGTATTTAAAGCAGTTTTAAATTTATCTGGTTTTACTGCTGCGCTGTTTTGCGGGTCGATATTGGCACTATAAATATTGGTGTAATATTCGCCTGTCCATTTATGTCTTCTCTGCGAAAAATTTCCAGTATCTCTGGCAGAAGCAAAATAGATTTTATTATTGTAAACAAAACTTCCATAATCAGAATATTTAGAGTTAATTCCTGTATCTTCAATTTTATAACGTCCAGAATTTGCTTTAATCTCATCAAGATAATTGACATCTTCTTTGTAGAGTTTTCCTCTTGAATCATTTTTGTATTTAGCATTAAATTCATTCATAATTTTATTCGCCTTATCGGTCTGTCCTGTAGACCTTAATGACTGTGCATATCTGTAATAGTATTCGGCTTCGGGAGAGGTATTGATTGCAAACAATTCTCCGTACCATTTTGCGGCGCTTTCAAACTCGGAATTGAAATAATAAGAATTTCCAAGTTTTTTAAACAAATCTTCAGATTTATAGCCTTTGTCGGCAACCCTCTCATAAGTTTTTATAGCGTCGATATACGCATAACCGTCGTATTTTTTATCGGCTGAGTTCAGCTTTGACTGCTGAGAATAACCATAAAAAACATTTAGAATTATTAAGCAGAGAAGTCTATAATTTTTCATAATACTTATTTTTTAGAAGAAACGAGGAGTTGTCATTTTACCATTGTTTTTGAAGAATTCGTAACGCAGGAATATTTCATGCGATCCTGAATTATAATTATTTAGGTTTGTGGTTTCGCGGTCGTATCCATATCCTATATAAAGTCCGTCGGTGATTTGAAATCCTGCCATAGCGCTTAGAGAAGCACTCCATCTGTAAGCAACACCCAAAACAAGTTTGTCTATAAACATAAAGTTGGCAGAAACATCAACTTGCAGCGGTGCTCCTTCAACCATTTTGGTTAAAACTGCGGGTTTGAATTTGATATATTGTAATTTATCCAAATCAAAAACATAGCCTGCCATTAAATAATAATTGATTTTGTCTTTGTAAATAGCAATGTCGTTATCACTGTATCTATTAGTTTCGATGAAATTAGGAACTGATAAACCGATATAGGCTTTATCTGAATGCCAGTAAACTCCGGCTCCCACATTTGGACTAAATTTGTTGTTTAAATCCTGAAACTGTGGATCTCCTTGTTCTGACGGATTTAATTTATTGACATCGAGATTGAATATATTAGCAGTTCCTTTGATACCAAAAGACAGTTTAAAATTGGCAGAAGTCTGAACAGTATACGATATATCTGCAGATATATTGTTCTCGTTTGTTGGTCCTATTTTATCATTTACAAGTGAAAGGCCGACTCCCAAATTGCTGTTGTTAATTGGAGTGTTGATAGAAAAACTGCTTGTTTCTGGAGCGCCGTCAAGTCCTATCCATTGTGTGCGGTATAAACCAAAAATACTTAGAGCGCCTCTGGATCCTGCATAAGCGGGATTTATATTAATCGTATTGTACATATATTGCGTAAACTGTGCATCTTGCTGTGCATAACCCGCAATGGTTACAAACATAATGACGAAAAAAAATAATTTTGTTCTCATAATAGATGTGTATTGTTTAGTGAATATGTAATGCGCTATACTTCGTGCGCTGTATAACGCATTACTTTTTTGTTTCTATTTAGACAGATATAAATACCCTTCTTTTTTGTTATTCTGAATAACATTGTTTCCGTCTACTGATTTATAAGTCACGATATAGAAATAGGTTCCGGTTGGAAGACCTTCAGATTGTCTTATAGTAGTTCTTCCTCTCGAAGTACCGTCAAATGCATTGGTTGTATTATTGTAGTTGTGAGTTTCAAATACTAATATTCCCCAGCGGTTATAAATTTCTACAGTGTTTTCAGGATAACAAGTTAAATCTCCAATACCGTCGATTACAAAAACATCATTTTTTCCATCACCGTTTGGTGAAAAAGCATTGTGTACTAAGATGTTTTCGCATGCCAATACTTTACAGTCGTCGTTTACTTCCATAGTAAGAAGAATACTTCTTGGGCAATTCTCATCGGAAATTTTATATTCAAATTGATAACTGCCAAGTGCTAAACCATGCGCATTTAGAATATTTCCCTGTAATGCTCTGGTATCGTTTGTGTCGAACCAGGTTCCTGTTATTGGTGTTCCTTCTGGTAATAAATTAGACAAGTTCAATAAGGTTGTATCATCGTTACAGGCCTCACTCGTAATGTTTGATGTACCATTTGGCGCAACAGTAATAGTAACAACTGCAGTGTCGCAGTTTTCAGCACTTAACTTATCGCAAATGCGATACATGTATGTGTAAGTTCCAGCAGGTGTTAAACTAGATACATTTACATTTCCAGAAGCGTCTATTGTTATATTAGGATCTGTTTTTGCGTTATTGTTTCCACTCAATAATGTAAAGTTTACCAATTGTAATGTTGCAGGAAGCTGTCCTTTTAAGTCATTACTTAAAACATTTCCAACTAAACCAAACGTATTGCATCCAATATTGGCATAATTATCATCGTTAGCATTTACCGGAGAATTAAGAATGGTTACTGTTACGACTGCTGTATCGCAATTTCCTGCATCGGCTTTTTCACAGATTTGATACGTTAAAGTGTAAGTGCCGCCCGGAGCATTCGCCGCTACATCAACAGAACCGTCAGGATTTAGCGTTAAAACTCCTTTTGGATCTGGTGTTACAGTTGTCAGCGTAATATCATTTAAATTAATAGGACTATTATTTAATGAGTCGTTATTTAATACATTGATGATATTAGTAACTCCTGCCGGACCGGTAATAGGCTGAGGTGTATCATCATTTGCAAGAATTACAAATGTTGGTCTGGCTGTACAAAACGGATCTGCCGGCGGATAACTAACAGTAATAGTTTCACTTGGATTTACAGATATCGTTAGGTTAACCGTTGGGCGTAACGATTCGAAACCATCTGATGCCTGAATCCATTTATTGTTTTCGAAAACCCACCCTGGCCAGTCTATACCTTTTCCGTTTTCATCAACCACAGCTCCCGGCCATAAAACTCTGCCAGAAAGCGCCAGATTGGTCATAGTAGTTACGACTGTATTTTGAGCATTTTCCCACGCAATTGTTACGCCGTTTACTGGTGTAAAATTCACAGGAGTTACTACGTAATCAAGGTAAGGAACATCGTTTACACAAATCGATGCTGCTGTAACAGTCATAACCGGAGCTTCTATTGTAATCGTAACTGTTGCAGTATCACAATTTGAAGTTTCATCGGCTTCGCAAATTTGATATACCAAGGTTAAAGTTCCAGCCGGTGCATTTGGCAGTACATCAAGAGAACCATCAGGATTTAGTTGTAAAAACTCATTTGGTGTTACGGTTGTAATAACGACATCAGAAGGAGTTACAATTACACCTTCGAGCGTATCATTTGTTAAAACATTCAATACGTTATGTGTAACATTATTTACACCAGCAACTGGCTCGGCGCTGTCATCATTAGCTGCAATATCTAAGTAGGTTTTACAGCTTACGCCAAAATCAAGATCTAAATGAACTAAATCTTCTGGTGTAACTGCTGCGATTAAACTGCTGGCACTAGTTGTAGAACAAATAGTATGCAATTGTGCTTTACCGGTTTTACCAGTTATTTTTTTATCAGCCAAAGCAGGAATTGTTTTTACAAGTCCGGCTGCTCCTAATGCCGCTGCAACAGCGTCAAAATTGGCATCTTTTACTAACTTGACAGTATAATCTCCATACGGATTTGCGGTTTCCGGACGATCTCTCCAAAATCCCTGAATTCCAACAATAACTTCTTCATGATAGCCGTTTGGTCCGTCAATTATAATATTCGGACTAAGAGCATTTCCAAAACCTCCAGCGTTTAATTCGCCTACATTCGAAGGTCCTTGATAGCTTCCGTCACCATTAAAATCAATCCATTCCCAAAGGCTATAATCGATTGCTCCGTTTCCGTCAGGAATATTTTTGGTTACGATTCCGTCATTATTAGCATCATACCATTCATCCTGAATTCCGTTGCTGTTTACATCATACCAAACATAATCTCCCAGAACTGGTAAAGTGGATGATCCGTATTCGAAATCATGTTTTTGAATGATACAATCTTGAAGTGTAGTAAAGAACAAACTCGAATCTACCGGATACAATTGATAAGCGCTGTTTAAATTGGCATCCTGAACCTGAACTAAATAATTTCCTGCAGGCATTCCAGAAAAGCTGTAACTTCCGTCTTGTCCTGTTAGTTTTAATAATACTGGACCAGTAGTTGGACTTTGCGGAATTAAAGTAACAGGTACATTTGCAATTCCGGTATGAGTGTCAACATTGATAATGCGGCCAGAAATTTTTACAGTATATTCAGGCTGTGTAATAACAACCGTTGCGCTTGCTGTACAATTTTGAGTTTCACTTACAGGAGATGCTGCAGTAAGGGTATAAATACCAGCTGGTAAATTTGTATTCCCTGTCACTTCGTTTTTATCATTTCTAATGATAACTGTCGATCCAGGACTATTGGTTACTAAAATTGAACCGTCGCTTCCGCCAAAACAGCTTGTATTTGTGACAATACCGCTTACAGAAACTTTGTTCTCAACAGTAAAAGTTTGAACCAATTCAGTTTTATTTCCTGCACAATCAGACAATGTATACGTTCTGGTTAAAATATACGGAGTTCCTTCGCAGCCGCTTCCTTCGTTGTTAGTATCAGAGACTGTAACCGTAACATTTCCGCTGCAATTATCAGCCGCGTCTTTAATATCAGAAGGATTTCCCGCAGGAATTTGTGTAGTGCTTTGTAAATCTGCAATATTTGAAGGAGCAGTTCCTGTTGGCGCTGTAGTATCTCTTACTGTTATTATTTGGGTATGTGAAACTACATTATTGCTGCAATCACTGGTTTTCCATGTGCGAGTGAGAGTATAATTTGAACCGCATTCGTTTTGAATATCACTTTTTGTCTCCGTAAACACGATTGGTAAATTGCCGTTGCAATTATCAACAGCTTCCATATTGGCTGGTTCTGGAACAACGTCACAAGAAACTGTAATGTTGCCGGGAAGTTCTCCTGTAAATACTGGAGCTGTTGTATCCTGAATTGTAATCACCTGAGTGAAAGTTTCAGAAGTGTTGCCGCAATCATCTTTTACGGTCCAAGTGTTAGTGTAAGTTCCTGCATTTCCGCATCCTTGCGAGGCTGCAAACTGTCCGCTTACTTTAGTAATATTGGTTACATCAGCATCGCATAAATCTGAAGCTGTTGGAAATAAGGCTTGCGCTGAAGCCAAAGCTTCTGAGTTGCTGCATTCAATAGTTTGGTTTAA
>PJTO01000355.1_pt1 | contig 24573 bp, 20 predicted proteins | sample 1512101 | NCBI WGS metagenome assembly PJTO01 (sample SAMN08177690, study PRJNA422409) | Soil metagenome, whole genome shotgun sequencing project.
GCCACCAACGACTGCGTCCTGGCGAACGACCGGTTGTGCACCGCCACCGTGAACCCGTTCCGAGCAAAATTGCGCGCCAGGTTACGGCCCATGACCGCCAACCCCGTCACACCGATCTGCGCGATCCCGACCTGACCGCCGGGGGCGATGTCGACCATGCTGTGTGGTGCTCCTTCGGTTCGTCGCCGCGGCAGGGCCGGGCGGGCGTGAGTCCCCGCGTTCGTCGCGCCCGGGCGTCACGCGCCCTGACCGTGCGAGGGACCGACGCCACGGACCCGGCGGCTCCTGCCGGATGTCGTGGACCCGGCCGGTATGCCGGGAGAGGTGCCGCCTCAGCCTAGTAGCCCCGCGGGACGCCTCCGCGGGGCCGATCACGAGGCAAGACTCCTCACGGTCGGGCGGTCGGCGGCGTGAGGTCCTCGCGCACCGCGGCGGCGATCGCCGACCCCCGCCCGAACCGCTCTTCGACCAGCGCCACGGCCGAACGGTCGGCCGCTGCGGCGGCCGCGCGCGCCGTGTCCTCGACGAGCCGGGCGAGCCCGGCCGGCCGCAGCGCGCACGCGCCGTCGGTGAGCCGCAGACGTACGAGCCGGCCGCGCGCGTCGACCTCGACGCCCACGTCACCTCCTGGTGACCGCGCCGCACCCCGCACCGCGTCCATGTCGTCGCGCAGGGCGGCCAGCTCCTGCGCGTGCCGTCGCGCGTCGACGAGCTCGGCGGCCACGCGCTCCTCGGCGCCGTCCACCCACACGCCCGCAGCCGGTGGAGCGGCATCCGGCACGCGCGGCGGCGGGGCGAGCGGCACCCCCGTGTGCGGCGTGGCGGACGGCGAGGCCTGCCCGGTCGCGGGCACCGTCCGCGGGACCCGCCTCGTCGCCTGCGGCACGAACCGGTCCGGGTTCCCGTTCGTCGTCGTCATCTCACGCCCCCTGCTCTCTCGTCGGACGCCCTCACGGCACGTCGCGACCGGACGCTAGCCACCGCACGCCGGTGCGTGTGCGCGTCCTCCACAGGCGACCGGCGCGCCGTGCACGACGCAGGTGGTGCCGTTGCCTACGCTCGGCAACCATGAGCCCCGCCGGTCCCGACGACGTGCCTGCCGAGTTCGTGCAGGCCCTGCGCTCGCTGCGCACGGTGAACGTGCGACCGGAGGTCGTGCTGGACGAGGTCCCCGGCCCGGCGCGCATCGCGCCGTACTCGGCCGCCCTCACTGCGGAGGTCCGCACCGCGCGTCGCTCCGTCGCGGCCGCCGAGCTCGCCTCGGGACGCTTCGTCGTGCTGTACGACCCGGCCGGCCAGGAGGCCTGGGACGGTCGGTTCCGCCTCGTCACGCTCGTGCGCGCGACGCTCGAGGCCGAGGTCGGCGCCGACCCGCTGCTCGCCGAGGTCGCCTGGAGCTGGTTCCTCGACGCGCTCGAGAGCGTGGGGCTCGAGCCGCACGCACCCGGCGGCACCGTCACACGCGTGCTGTCGCAGAGCTTCGGCGCGCTCGAGGTGCGCGCCGAGCAGACCGAGCTCGAGATCCGCGCGTCGTGGACGGCGACGGACCCCGACCTGCGCGACCACCTGCGCGCCTGGGAGACGCTCCTGTGCGCGGCGGCCGGGCTGCCCCCGTTGCCCGACGGCGTGGTGCCGCTGAGCCCTCGTCACTGAGGCGTCTCGGCGGGCCCGAGCGTCCGCGTGACCCCGTCCGGTGCGGGCCCCGCCCGACGTGCGCTTGCGCGATCTGACCGTCTTCGTCCGACCAGGGCTCAAGTCCCCGCCCGACCCTGCCGATCAGCAGGTCGTGACCATCGAGCCGCTGCGCCGCGCACCCGCCGCCCGCACGTCCGCCACGTCGGGGGGCCCGGTCGCGACCCGCCCCGCCGCGGCACATCACATGTGCGTGGTGGTCACCGAGCTCGCCGACGGCGACGGCACGACTCTCGTGCAGAACCTGCGGCGCCGCGGCAGCCAGCGCGTCGTCGTCCTGACCCGGCGCGCGAGCCGCGGCGAGCTCAGCGTGCTGCTCTCGGGCGGGATGCGCGGCGCCGTGGCCAGCGCGACCGCGCCGTCGTTGACCCGCACGCCGGCGGCGCCCCCGCCGCCCCCCGCGCTGCCCGAGCTGACGACCCGCGAGCTGAGCGTCCTCAAGCTCGTCGCGCAGGGCCGCAGCAACCGGCTGATCGGCGAAGAGCTCGGCCTGTCCGCCCTCACGGTCAAGAGCCACCTGGCCCGCATCTCGCGCAAGTTCGGCACCGGCGACCGCGCGCACCTGGTCGCGATGTCGTTCCGCGGCGGCCTGCTCGACTGAGCACCCGCGGCACGGGTACCCCTGCTGCCGGGCGCTGCCCTGTCCCGGCGTGCCGCCGGTGTGACGAACGCGGCGGGCACGAGATCCGCGCGGCCTGCACGGCCCGCGGGCCGTCGTCGCCTACGGTGGAACCATGCAATCCGTGGACGACGAGCGTGCGTCGGCCGTCGTCCCACCGGGCGACGCCCCCGAGGCGCCCGGCACCGACCACCCCCAGGCGCAGACCCCCGCGCCGGTCGTCCCCCTGACGGAACCCGCCGACGGCATCCCCGTCGTCGTCGAGACGCCGGCGGCACTCGCGGCCGTCATCGAAGCCTTCGGTGCCGGGACCGGTCCGGTTGCGGTCGACGCCGAGCGCGCGTCCGGCTACCGGTACGGCCAGCGCACGTACCTCGTGCAGCTGCGTCGCGAGGGCGCCGGGACGGCGCTCATCGACCCGATCGCGCTGCCCGACCTGTCGGCGCTCTCCGACGCCCTGGTCGGTGTCGAGTGGGTGCTGCACGCCGCGTCGCAGGACCTCCCGGGTCTGACCGAGCAGGGCATGCACCCGACGCGCGTGTTCGACACCGAGCTCGCGGCCCGGCTGCTCGGCATGGAGCGCGTGGGCCTGGCGGCGGTCGTCGCCGACACGCTCGGTCTCGGCCTGGCCAAGGAGCACTCGGCGGTCGACTGGTCGACGCGCCCGCTGCCCAGCGAGTGGCTGCGCTACGCGGCCCTGGACGTCGAGGTCCTCGTCGAGGTGCGGGCGGTGCTCGCCGAGCGACTGGCGCTCGCCGGCAAGGCCGAGTGGGCCGCTCAGGAGTTCGAGGCCGTGCGCACCGCTCCCCCGCCCGCCCCGCGCGCCGAGCCGTGGCGCCGCGTCTCCGGCCTGCACGCGATCCGTGACGCGCGACGCCTCGCCGTCGTGCGTGAGCTGTGGAGCACGCGGGACCAGAACGCGCGTCAGCGTGACGTCTCGCCCGGCCGGGTGCTGCCCGACACCGCGATCGTCGCGGCGGCGCAGGCGCTCCCGCGCTCGGTCCCCCAGCTCACCGCGCTGCCGCCGTTCGCGGGCAAGGGCACGCGGCGCCGCGCGACGCTCTGGCAGTCCGCGATCGACCGCGCGCTCGCACTCCCCGACGCCGAACTGCCCTCGGTGCGCGGCCCCAAGAGCGACGCCCCGCCGCCCCCGCGCGCGTGGGCTGACCGTGACCCGGCCGCGGCCGCACGCCTGACCGCGGCGCGCGACGTGGTCGCCGAGCTGTCGGCCCGGTACGCCGTGCCGGTCGAGAACATCGTGCAGCCGGACCTGCTGCGCCGCCTGTGCTGGACGCCCCCGCGGTCGCTCGACGCCGCGTCCGTGGCGGAGCACCTGGTCGCGGGCGGTGCGCGTCCGTGGCAGGTCGGCCTCGTCACCGAGCCGCTCGCCGCGGCCTTCGCGACGCTCGGCGACTGACCCAGCGCGCCGTCGGACGCACGGCGACCCGGCCTGACCTCTCCCGCCGCAGGTCAGCGGATGTTACTCTCGAGTAACTTCGGTCTCGTGGGCCGAAGGTCCTGCGCTCCGCATGATCCACACGGAGGCAGGACAGGTACCGCACTCCCCGGTCCCGCCCGACCGTACGGACACCGTCGTCCCCAGGAGGCCCCGATGCCCGCCGCATCTCGAGCTCGTCGCACCGTCTTCGTCGACGGGGTACGCACCCCGTTCGGACGCGCCCGTCCCGACGGGCTCTACGCCCACACCCGCGCCGACGACCTCGTCGTCAAGACCGTGCGCGAGCTCCTGCGCCGGCACCCCCAGCTACCGCCCGCACGGGTCGACGAGGTCGCGATCGCCGCCACCACGCAGCAGGGCGACCAGGGCCTGACCCTGGGCCGCACGGTCGGGATGCTCGCGGGCCTGCCGTCGAGCGTGCCCGGCTACGCGATCGACCGCATGTGCGCGGGCGCCATGACGGCGGTGACGAACGTCGCCGCCGCGATCGGGGTGGGCGCGGCCGACGTCGCTCTCGCCGGCGGGGTCGAGCACATGGGCCGGCACCCGATGGGCTTCGACGCCGAGCCGAACCCGCGGTTCCTCGCGGAGAGGATCGTCGCCGCCGACGCGCTCAACATGGGCGTGACCGCCGAGAACCTGCACGACCGCTTCCCCGCGCTCACGCGCGAGCGGGCCGACGCGTACGGCGCGGCGAGCCAGCGCAAGTACGCCGCCGCCCTCGCGTCGGGCCGGATCGACCCCGACCTCGTCCCGGTCGCCACGCGCGACCCGGAGCAGGGCTGGGGCCTGGCCACGGCCGACGAGCCGCCGCGGCCCGGGACGACCGCCGAGGCCATCGCGTCGCTGCCCACGCCGTTCCGGCCGGGCGGTCGCGTCACGGCCGGGACGTCGGCGCCGCTCACCGACGGCGCCGCGTCCTGTCTGCTCGCGGCCGAGGACACCGCCGCCGAGCTCGGGCTGCCCGTGGGCATGCGGATGGTCCAGTTCGCGTACGCGGGCGTGGAGCCCGAGATCATGGGCGTCGGGCCGGTGCCCGCGACGCGACGCGCGCTCGAGCGCGCGGGCCTGACCATCGAGGACATCGGGCTGTTCGAGATCAACGAGGCGTTCGCGGTCCAGGTGCTCGCGTTCCTCGACGCGTTCGGCATCGCCGACGACGACCCCCGTGTGAACCCGTACGGCGGCGCGATCGCCGTCGGGCACCCGCTCGCGTCCTCGGGCGTGCGTCTCATGACCCAGCTCGCGCGCCAGTTCGCCGAGCACCCCGAGGTGCGCTACGGCCTGACCACGATGTGCGTGGGCCTGGGCCAGGGCGGGACCGTCATCTGGGAGAACCCGCACCACGCCGACTACGTGCCGACGAACGACGAGGAGGTCGCCCGATGAGCGCCGACGTGACGACCGCGGCGGACGCCGCCCCGACCGACGCGCCCCCGGCGCCCCGCGCCGAGCGGGTCTCGCACGCCCTGGCCCGCGACGTGACGCTGCCCGGCGGCGCCGGCACGCTCGTCCTGGTCACGATCGACAACGGGCTGGACCACACGAAGCCGACGACCCTCGGCCCGCAGGGGATGGCCGAGCTCACGGCGACGCTGACCGCGGTGCGTGAGCGCGTGCAGGCCGGCCAGGTGCAGGCCGTGGCCGTCACCGGCAAGCCGTACTTCCTCGCGGCCGGCGCCGACCTGACCCAGGTCGCCGGTGTCGTCTCGCGCGACGAGGCGCTCCAGCTCGGCCGCCAGGGCCACGCCGCCTACGCGCTCCTGCAGGACATGGGCGTCCCCACGTTCGCGTTCGTCAACGGCGTCGCGCTCGGCGGCGGGCTCGAGCTCGCGCTCAACTGCCAGTACCGGACGGTTGCGGCCGACGTGCGCGCGCTCGCCCTGCCGGAGACGGGCCTGGGCCTGGTGCCCGGCTGGGGCGGCGCCTACGTCGTCCCGCGCCTCGTGGGCGTGCAGGCCGCGCTCGACGTCATCCTCGCCCGTCCCGCGGCCAACAAGCCGTACACGGCGCAGCAGGCCGCGCAGGTCGGCCTCGTGGACGTCGTGCTCGACACCGCGGACTTCCTCGAGGAGTCGATCCGCTGGGCCGCCCGTGTGGTGACCGGCGAGGTCGTCGTCGAGCGTCGCCCGCTCGACGACGAGGCGACCTGGCGGGCCGTGACCGACGCGGCGCGGCAGCGTCTCGACGCCACGATCGCCGGCTCGCGCCCCGCGCCGTACCGCGCGCTCGACCTCGTCGCCGCCGCACGCACGGCGTCGCGCGACGAGGCGTTCGCCGCCGAGGACGAGGCGCTCGCCGACCTGATCATGTCCGACGAGATGCGCGCGAGCGTCTACTCGTTCGGGCTCCTCTCGAGCGGCAAGCGACCGGTCGGGGCGCCCGACAAGGCGCTCGCGCGCCCGGTCACGCGCGTCGGGATCGTCGGTGCAGGTCTCATGGCGGCCCAGATCGCGCTCCTGTTCGCGCAGCGTCTCGGCGTGCCGGTGGTCATGCGCGACCTGGACGACGAGCGCGTCGCCAAGGGGCTCGAGGCGGTCCAGGCCGGCGTCGAGCGCCTGACCTCTTCGGGCCGGCTCTCCGAGTCGGCGGCGTCCCGGCTGCTCGGCTCGATCCGCGGCACGACCCGGCTCGAGGACCTGGCGGGCTGCGACTTCGTCATCGAGGCCGTCACCGAGGTGCTCTCGCTCAAGAAGCGGGTCTTCGCGGAGGTCGAGCAGGTCGTGGCGCCGGACGCGATCCTCGCGACCAACACCTCGGCGCTGTCGATCACCGCGATGGCCGCCGACCTGCAGCACCCCGAGCGCGTCGTCGGCCTGCACTTCTTCAACCCGGTCGCGGCGATGCCGCTGGTCGAGGTGATCCACGCCGAGCACACCTCGCCCGAGGCGCTCGCCACCGGAGTCGCGGTCGCCGCCAAGCTCCGCAAGACCGCGGTGCTGTGCGCGGACCGCCCCGGCTTCGTCGTGAACCGCCTGCTCGTCCTGCTGCTCGGCGTGATCGTCGACGCCGTCGAGAAGGGCACACCCGTCGAGGTCGCCGACCGTGCCCTGCGTCCGCTCGGCCTGCCCATGCCGCCGTTCGAGCTGTTCGACCTGGTCGGGCCCGCGGTCGGCCTGCACGTCCTGACGTCGCTGCGCGAGGACCTCGGTGACCGCTTCCCGCGTTCGCCTGGTCTCGTCCGGCTCGTCGAGGAGGGCACCACGGTCGTCCTGCCGGCCCCCGCCAAGGGCCTGCCCAAGCCGGTGAACCCCGCGATCCAGGCGACGTTCGACGCCGCGCGCGAGGGCGAACTGCTCGCCCAGCCGCTCGACGAGGCCGGCGTCCTGGACGCGGTGCTCACCGCACTCACGGTCGAGGTCGGCCACATGCTCGACGAGCAGGTCGTCGCCACGCCCCAGCAGATCGACCTCTGCCTGATCCTCGGCGCGGGCTGGGGCTTCCACCTGGGCGGCCTCACGCCGTACCTGGACCGCACCGGGTACAGCGAGCGGCTCCTCGGGCATCGTCTGCTGCCCGACGGCGTGGCCAACGTCCGGAGCGCCTGACCGACCCACGCGGCCGCTCCGCCCGTGCTGCACGCACGGCCGGGGCGGCCGCGTGGTCCGCCGTGACCGGCAAGACATGACAAGGTGAGCGCATGATGCAGTGGCCTGAGCTGACGTTCGTCGGGAACCTCGATCCCCGCGCCGCGGTGAGCGCCACCCGGCTGCTCGCTGGCCTGGTCGCCTGGCCTGAGATCACCCAGCGCTGGAACGACGAGTCCGCGTGCGAGGGCATGACCGTGGGCGCGCTGACCTGGCACCTGGTCAACCAGCCGCAGCGGATCGTCGAGACGCTGCTCGCGCACGACCGCACCGACTCGCGGCTGTCCGAGCCGATCCCGGTCTCGGAGCACTACACCCAGGCGCTGTGGATCCAGCAGGACCTGGACGGCCCCGCCAACCGCGGCGTGCGCGAGCGCGGCGAGGAGCAGGCCGTGGCCGGCCCGCAGGTCGCCGCAGCCGCCGCGCAGGACGCGCTCTCGCGGCTCGACGCGGTCCTGACGACCGTCCCTCCCGTCGTCGTCGTCCCGTGGACGGGTGCGGCGCTGGCGATCGAGGACTTCGTGGCGACCCGGCTGCTGGAGATCGTCGTGCACTCCGACGACCTGGCGGCCAGCCTCGGCGTGCCCGTGCCGCAGTTCTCGTACGAGGTCTTGTCCCCGGTGCTCACGCTCCTGGCGGACATCTCCCTGCGCCGGCACGGCCAGGACGCCCTCGTCCGGGCGCTGTCCCGCCCTCAGCGCGCGCCGAAGTCCATCAGCGCGTTCTAGCGGGCACGACGGCTCCGAGCGTGCGGCACGCGCGCGCGGAGCGCCGCGACGCCCCGACAGGCGTCGGTCAGAAGACCTGCAGGCCCCGCGCGCGGAACTGGCCGCGCACGCGCTCGACGAGCTCGGGGCTCGGCGGCTGGGTGTCCTCGAGCTCGTAGCGCATGCCGAGCTCGGCCCACTTGTCGCGGCCCATCTGGTGGAACGGCAGGACCTCGACGCGCGTGACGCACTCACCGAGCGAGGCGACGTACTCCGCGACCGCCTCGACGTTCGCCTCGTCGTCCGTCAGCCCGGGGACGAGCACGAACCGCACCCAGACCTCGGTGTCACCGTGCGCGGCCAGCCGACGGCCGAACTGCAGCGTCGGCTCGAGCTCGCGCCCGGTCGCGCGCTTGTACGTCTCCGGGTCGCCCGACTTGACGTCGAGGAGCACGAGGTCGATGTCGTCGAGCATCTCGTCGGTGCACTGCGCACCGAGGTAGCCCGAGGTGTCGATCGCGGTGTGCACGTCCATGGCCTTGGCGCCACGCAGCAGGCGACGCACGTAGGCGGGCTGCATGAGCGGCTCCCCGCCGGAGATGGTCAGGCCTCCCCCGGTCGCCTTCATGACGCCGCGGTAGCGCTTGACCCGGGCGAGGATCTCGTCGGACGTCACGTCGGTGCCGCGACGCATCTCCATGGTGTCGGGGTTGTGGCAGTACAGGCACCGCAGCGGACAGCCGGACAGGAACACGGTCATCCGCGTCCCCGGGCCGTCGACGGCGGTGACGAGCTCCCACGAGTGCACCGAGCCGATCTCGCCGGCCCGCACCGCGGCGAGCTTGGCGGAGCGGTCCTCGGCCTCCGCGGCCTCGAGGCCCTCGGTGCCCGCACCCTGCACGCGGCCGTGCGCGCCGCCGACGAGCGGCAGCCCGAGCTCGACGACCGGGGCGCCGACCGGTTCGGTGACCGTGCTCATCGTCGTCTCCTCTCGTCGTACCGGGCTGGGGTGTGCGGGTCGGGCTGACCGTGGGGAGGAGCCGCTGCCTGCTCGCGGCGGCTCCTCCCCACGGGGTGTGTCAGACCGCTCCGTGGAACGTGCGGGACAGGACGTCGAGCTGCTGCTCGCGCGTCAGCCGGACGAAGTTCACCGCGTAGCCGCTCACGCGGATGGTGAGCTGCGGGTAGTTCTCCGGGTGGTCCATGGCGTCCAGGAGCGTCTCACGGTTCAGCACGTTGATGTTCATGTGGTAACCGTTCGACAGCGTGTACGCGTCGAGGAGGCCGACGAGGTTCGCGACCTGCTCCTCACGCGTGCGGCCGAGGCCCGACGGCACGACCGTCGACGTGAGCGAGATGCCGTCCTGCGCCTCCGAGTACGGCAGCTTCGCGACCGACAGCGCGGAGGCGAGCATGCCGTGCGTGTCGCGGCCGTTCATCGGGTTGGCGCCAGGAGCGAACGGCTCGCCGCGGCGGCGACCGTCAGGCGTGGAGCCCGTGGCCTTGCCGTAGACGACGTTCGAGGTGATCGTCAGCACCGACTGCGTGTGCAGCGCGTTGCGGTACGTCGGGTACTGGCGGATCTTGCGCATGAACGTCTCGACCAGGTACACGGCGATCTCGTCGGCCCGGTCGTCGTCGTTGCCGTACGTCGGGAAGTCGCCCTCGACCTGGTACTCGGTGACCAGGCCGTCGGCCGTGCGCAGCGCCCGGACCTTGGCGTACTTGATGGCCGACAGCGAGTCCGCCACGACCGACATGCCCGCGATGCCGCACGCCATCGTCCGCAGGATCTCGCGGTCGTGCAGCGCCATCTCGATGCGCTCGTAGGCGTACTTGTCGTGCATGTAGTGCACGCAGTTCAGCGCGTCGACGTAGGTCTGGGCGAGCCAGTCCATCATCTTGTCGAACTTGGCCATCACGTCGTCGTAGTCGAGGAACTCGCCCTCGACCGGCGCGGACACCGGCGCGACCTGCTTGCCGGAGACCTCGTCGCGACCGCCGTTGATGGCGTACAGGAGCGCCTTGGCGAGGTTCACGCGGGCGCCGAAGAACTGCATCTGCTTGCCCACGCGCATCGGGGACACGCAGCACGCGATGGCCGCGTCGTCGCCCCAGTCGGCGCGGATGAGGTCGTCGGACTCGTACTGCACGGCGGAGGTGTCGATCGACACCTGCGCGCAGAACTGCTTGAAGCCCTCGGGCAGCGCGTCGCTCCAGAACACCGTCATGTTGGGCTCGGGGGCCGGGCCCAGGTTGTACAGCGTCTGCAGGTACCGGAACGAGGTCTTGGTGACGAGCGGACGACCGTCCTCACCCATGCCACCGATGGTCTCGGTCACCCAGGTGGGGTCGCCGGAGAACAGGTTGTCGTACTCGGGGGTGCGCAGGAAGCGCACGATCCGCAGCTTGATGACGAAGTCGTCGATGATCTCCTGCGCCTGCTCCTCGGTGATCACGCCGGCCTCGAGGTCCCGGTTGAGGAACACGTCGAGGAACGTGGACGTGCGTCCGAGCGACATCGCCGCGCCGTTCTGCTCCTTCACGGCGGCGAGGTAGCCGAAGTAGAGCCACTGCACGGCCTCTCGGCCGTTGCTCGCGGGCTGCGAGATGTCGTAGCCGTACGAGGCGGCCATCGTCTTGAGCTCGTTCAGCGCGCGGAGCTGCTCGGAGAGCTCCTCGCGGGCACGGATGACGTCCTCGACCGAACGCTCCATGTCGAGGTCGGCCTTCTCGAGCTTCTTGGCCTCGATCAGGGCGTCCACGCCGTACAGCGCGACCCGGCGGTAGTCGCCGATGATGCGGCCGCGGCCGTACGCGTCGGGCAGGCCGGTGATGATGTGCGACGACCGCGCGGCGCGCACGTCGGGCGGATACGCGTCGAAGACGCCGTCGTTGTGGGTCTTGCGGTACTTGGTGAAGATCTCGGTGACGACCGGGTCGGCCTCGTAGCCGTAGGTCTCGAGCGAGGTCTGCACCATGCGGTAGCCGCCGTTGGGCATGATCGCGCGCTTGAGCGGCGCGTCGGTCTGCAGGCCGACGATGACCTCGTCGTCCTTGCTGATGTAGCCAGGGGCGTGCGACGTGATGGTGGACGGCGTCTTCGCGTCGACGTCGTAGACGCCCTTCTCGCGCTCCGCCGGGAACATCTCAGAGAGCTTCGCCCAGACGCCGGTGGTCCGCTCGGTGGGGCCGGCGAGGAACGACGAGTCGCCCGTGTAGGGCGTGTAGTTCCGCTGGATGAAGTCCCGCACGTCGACATTGTCGACCCAGGGTCCGGTCACGAACCCCTGCCATGCAGCAGGCATCGTTGCCTCGAGGTGGTCGGTGCCGGGTACGGCCGTCGTGGACATCTGCGCTCCTTGTGGAATCTGGTCCGATGACTTGAACCTACGGAGCAATTGGTGGGATGTCTCGGGACCTTCGACCTCGTGGGCCTGTACCGCAGGTCACACCCGGTGTCGGGTCCCGTGCCGGGTCCCGTCGAGGGCCCGTCCGGCGCGCCCGTCAGGCACGTGTGAGGGCCGTGACGACGTCGCGCGTGATGTCCTGCGGCGTCAGGCGCAGCGTCCCGACGAGCTGGTCCCGCGACGCGTGCGGCAGGAAGTCGCGCGGGATGCCGAACGCCTGGACCGGCGTCGTGATCCCGTGCTCGGCGGCGCGCTGCGCGACGTGCGCGCCGACGCCCCCGTCGACCAGCCCGTCCTCGATCGTCACGGTGTGGTCGTGGTCGCCGACGAGCTTGGTGAGCGCCGCGGGGATCGGCAGCACCCACCGCGGGTCGACCACCGTCACGGCCAGGCCGTGCGCCGCCAGGGCCTCGCCCACCTGCAGCGCGCAGCCGACCATCGCCCCCACCCCCACGACGAGCACGCGGCGCGCCTGGGCGTCGTCGGCGTCGTGCCGCGCCAGCACGTCGACACCGTCGACGTCCTCGAGTGCCGGGATCTCGTCGACGAGCGCGCTCTTGGGGTAGCGCACGACCGTCGGTGCGTCGTCCACGTCGACGGCCTCGCGCAGCGCAGCCCGCAACGTGTGCTCGTCGCGCGGCGCGGCGAGCCGCAGGCCCGGGACGATCGCGAGCATCGCCATGTCCCACATGCCGTTGTGGCTCGCGCCGTCGTCGCCGGTCAGACCGGCGCGGTCGAGGACGAACGTGACGCCCGCGCGGTGCAGCGCGACGTCCATGAGGACCTGGTCGAACGCGCGGTTCAGGAACGTCGCGTAGACCGCGACGACGGGGTGCAGCCCGCCGAACGCCATGCCCGCCGCGGACGTCGCCGCGTGCTGCTCGGCGATGCCGACGTCGAACACGCGGTCCGGGAACTCCGCGGCGAACGGCGCGAGCCCCACGGGCTGCAGCATCGCGGCGGTGATCGCGACGACGTCCGGCCGACGCCGGCCGATGCGCACGATCTCGTCGGCGAACACGCTCGTCCAGCCGAACCGCGACGGCGCGACCGGCAGCCCCGTCTCGGGGTGGATCACCCCGACGGCGTGGAAGCGGTCCGCGACGTCCTGCTCGGCCGGCGTGTAGCCGCGCCCCTTCTCGGTGATCACGTGCACGATGACGGGGCCGCCGAACGCCTGCGCGCGGCGCAGGGCTCGCTCGACCGCCTGCTCGTCGTGCCCGTCGACCGGGCCCACGTACTTCAGGCCGAGGTCCTCGAACAGGCCCTGCGGCAGGACGACGTCCTTGATTCCCTTCTTCAGGCCGTGCAGCGCGTCGTACGCGAGGCGCCCGGGCGGGCCGGAGCGCTTCAGCGTGCGCTTGCCCCACGACAGGACGTTCTCGTAGCCCTGCGTGGTGCGCAGCGTGTCGAGGTGCAGCGCGAGCCCGCCGATCGTCGGCGCGTACGAGCGCCCGTTGTCGTTGACGACGACCACGAGGCGACGGTCCTGGCCCTCCGCGATGTTGTTGAGCGCCTCCCAGGCCATGCCGCCCGTCAGCGCGCCGTCGCCGATCACGGCGACCACGTGCCGGTCGGAGCGGCCCTGCAGCTCGTTCGCCTTGGCGATCCCGTCCGCCCAGCTCAGGGCCGTGGACGCGTGCGAGTTCTCGACGACGTCGTGCTCGGACTCCGCGCGGCTCGGGTACCCCGAGAGCCCGTCGCGGCGCCGCAGCGCCTCGAAGTCACGGCGACCCGTGAGCAGCTTGTGCACGTAGGACTGGTGCCCGGTGTCGAACACCAGCGTGTCGCGCGGCGACTCGAACACGCGGTGCAGCGCGATCGTCAGCTCGACGACCCCGAGGTTCGGCCCCAGGTGACCACCTGTGCGCGAGACCTGGTCGACCAGGAACGTGCGGATCTCCTGCGCGAGCGCGTCGAGCTGACCGGGAGGCAGCGCACGCACGTCCGCGGGGGTGCGGACGCGCGACAGCAGCGAACGACTCACGCGTTCCTCCCACGTCCCGCCGGTGACTGACGTACCACTCTAGGACGCGTCGGGCCCGCGCGTCGCCGCACGGCGCCGTCGGCGGAACGTGACGAGCACGACGACGAGCGCGACGAGCAGCGCGAGCACGAGCAGCGGCACGAACACCGCGGCCAGGCTCAGGCCGAACGACGTGCCGTCCTCGATCGTCGAGACGACGGGCGCTCCCACGCCGAACGTGGCCGCGTTCACGGCCGGCCGCACGGTGGCCTTGCCCGCGTGGACGATCGCCGCGAGCACGACTCCGGCGACGAACGGCACCCAGGCGTTCTCCTGGACCCACGTGGACGACTCGAGGTCGGCCGCCGCCGACGTCGCGGCGAACACGATGCCCCCGGACAGCGGGCGGATCGCGGTCTGGATGGCGTCGTTGACGGAGTCCACCACCGGGACCTTGTCGAGGACGACGTCCGCGACGAGCAGCACCGTCCCGATGCCGATCGCCCACCACGACTCCATCCAGGTCAGCCCGCTGGGCAGCACGACCACGTCGGTGAACCGCGCCAGCAGCGCGACGACGAGGAACGGGATGTAGGCGTTCAGCCCTGCCGCCGTCGACAGTCCGATCCCCGTGAGTGCGACGAGCATGGCTGGACCCTACCGAGGCGTCACCCCGCGGTCGCGCCGTCGCGCGCCTGGAGCCCGTGCGCCCATACTCGCGGCATGGACGCCACGACCTCGGTGACGCTCGACCTGCCCGACGGCCGCACCCTGCGCGCGCACGCCACGACGGGCGACCCGGACGCGGGCGTCGTCGTGTGGCACCACGGCACGCCGCAGTCGGGGGCGTTGCTGGCGCCGGTCGTCGAGGCCGCCGCGCGGCGCGGGCTGCGGGTCGTGTCCTACGGCCGCCCGTCGTACGGCGGCTCGTCGGCCCGACCGGGGCGCGACGTCGCCTCCGCCGCCGGCGACGTCGCGGCGGTGCTCGACGCGTTCGGGATCACGCGCGCGGCGTTCGTCGGCGCGTCCGGCGGCGGGCCGCACGCGCTCGCGTGCGGTGCGCTGCTCGGCGAGCGGGCCACGGCAGTGGTGAGCCTGGCCGGGCTGGCGCCCTTCGACGGGTTCGACTGGGCGGCGGGCATGGCGTCGGACGCGGCGCTCCGGGCGGCGGCGCGCGGACGCGACGAGCGAGCGGCACTGGCCGACGACGACGGCGTCGCGGGGTTCGTCGAGGCGGACTGGGCCGCGCTGCGGGGTGCGTGGGGCGCGCTCGGCGAGGACGCCGGCCCCGCAGGCCAGGCGTGGCCCGACGGCGCGATCGACGACGACGTCGCGTACGCGAGCCCGTGGGGCTTCGCCTTGGCCGACGTCCGGGTCCCGGTGCTGCTCGTGCACGGCGGTCTGGACCGGGTCGTGCCGCCCGCTCACGGGCGACGCCTGCTCGACCTGCTGCCCGACGCGCAGCTCTGGCAGCGCCCGCACGACGGCCACGTCTCGGTCCTGCAGGCCCTGCCCGTCGCGCTCGACTGGCTCGTGGACCTCGCCGCCTGAACCTGCGCTGCCGGCCTGGACCCGGGCGGCCGGGGGCCGGGCAGCCCGGACCTGGGCGGCCCGGACCTGAGGGTCGCGCACGCCGCAGGTAAGATGCGGAGGAAAGGGGGAACCCCGATGCGATTCCTGCCTGGCCACTCGGCCACCTCAGACCTCACCTACGGCGACGTGTTCCTCGTCCCGTCGCGTTCCGAGGTCACCTCCCGTTTCGACGTCGACCTGGCCTCGACCGACGGCACCGGCACAACCGTGCCCCTCGTCGTCGCGAACATGACCGCCGTCGCCGGCCGCCGTATGGCGGAGACCGTCGCCCGCCGCGGCGGCATGGCCGTGATCCCTCAGGACATCCCCGTCGAGGTCGTCGCCGACGTCGTGCGCTCGGTGAAGGCCGCGCACCCCGTGGTCGAGAGCCCCGTCGTCGTCGCGCCGCACGACACCGTGCACACCGCGCTGACGCTGATCGGCAAGCGCTCGCACGGCGCGGCGGTCGTCGTCGCCGACGGCGTCCCGGTGGGCGTCGTCACCGAGGCGGACTGCCAGGGCGTCGACCGTTTCACGCAGGTCGAGGACGTCATGACGGCGCACCCGACGACGGTCGACCTCGACGTGGTCGAGAACGGCGGCGTGCGGGGACTCGAGGCGGCCTTCGAGAAGCTGCACTCCAGCCGGCGCAAGTTCTCGCCCGTCGTGCGCGGCTCGCAGCTCGTCGGCGTCCTGACCCAGATCGGCGCGCTGCGCTCGTCGATCTACCGTCCGGCGCTCGACGAGGCCGGCCGTCTGCGCATCGCGGGTGCGGTGGGCATCAACGGCGACGTCAAGGCCAAGGCCGCCGCGCTGCTCGAGGCGGGGATCGACGCGATCGTCGTCGACACCGCGCACGGCCACCAGCGCAAGATGCTCGACGCGCTCGCCGCCGTGCGCGCGCTCGACCCGCAGGTCCCGGTCGTCGCCGGGAACGTCGTGACGGCCGAGGGCACGCGCGACCTCGTCGAGGCGGGCGCCGACATCGTCAAGGTGGGCGTCGGCCCGGGCGCGATGTGCACGACGCGCATGATGACCGCCGTCGGGCGGCCGCAGTTCTCGGCGGTGCTCGAGTGCGCCGCCGAGGCGCGGCGGCTCGGTGCGCACGTGTGGGCGGACGGCGGCGTCCGCCACCCGCGTGACGTCGCGCTCGCGCTCGCCGCGGGAGCCTCGCAGGTCATGATCGGATCGTGGTTCGCGGGGACGCACGAGTCCCCCGGCGACCTGCACGAGGACAGCTCTGGCCGGCTCTACAAGGAGTCGTTCGGCATGGCCTCGGCACGCGCCGTGGCCGCGCGCACCCGCGGCGGCTCGGCGTTCGACCGTGCGCGCAAGGCGCTCTACGAGGAGGGCATCTCCTCCTCGCGGATGTACCTGGACCCGCGCCGGCCGGGCGTCGAGGACCTGATCGACCACATCACGTCGGGCGTGCGCTCCGCGGCGACCTACGTGGGCGCCTCGACGCTCGCCGAGCTCCACGAGCGGGCGACGGTCGGCATTCAGTCCGCCGCCGGCTACGAGGAGGGGCGTCCCCTCCCCGACGGGTGGTGACACGCGTGCGCCCGGTCCTGGTCCTCACGCACGTCCCGTACGAGGGACCCGGTCTGATCGCACCGGGGCTCGACGCCCCGGTGCGGCTCCGCACGGTCGTCGGCACCGCCGACCCCGTGCTGCCCGCGCTCGACGAGGTCTCGGGCGTGGTCGTCATGGGCGGTCCCATGGACGCCGACGACGACCGCGGCCACCCCGGTCTGGCTGCCGAGCGCGCACTCCTGGCCGCTGCGGTCGACGCGGACGTCCCCGTGCTCGGTGTGTGCCTCGGTGCGCAGCTGCTGGGCATGGCGCTCGGGGCGCACCTGCACCGCCGCCACGGCACCGAGATCGGGTTCGCGCCCGTGGACGTCGCCGCCGACGACCTCGTGCTCGGGCCGCTCGGCTCGCGCCCGACCGTGCTGCACTGGCACAGCGACGCGATCGACCTCCCGCCCGGCGCGACGCTGCTCGCCTCGACCCCCACGACGCCCGTCCAGGCCTTCCGGGCGGGCAGCGCGCTCGGCGTGCAGTTCCACGTCGAGGTCGAGCCGTCCCTGCTCGACCTGTGGCTCACCACGCCGACGATGACCGCCGACCTGGACGACGAAGAGCTCGCGACGATCCGCTCGGATGGCGCACGCCATCTGCCGACGCTCGTCCCTGCCGCGCACAAGCTGGTCCAGGGGTTCGCCGAGCAGGTGCGGACGCGCGGGTGAGCGCGCCCGGCCCCCGCCCGCACGACGCGGCGACGGACGCGCGCGACGACCTCGTCGCCCTGGTCGGCCGGGGTGTCCCGTGGCCCACGGACCCCGCGCGACTGCTGCGCGACCCCGCACGGGCTCGGCGCGCCGCGGTGCTCGTCCTGTTCGGCGTGCTCGACGCGCTGCCGGCGCACGCACCCGGTGTCCCTCGCGTCCCTGCGGAGCTCGACGTGCTGCTGCAGCGCCGCGCCGCGACGCTCGGCCACCACCCCGGCCAGGTCGCGTTCCCGGGCGGCGGGATCGACCCGCAGGACGCCGGCCCGCGCGAGGCCGCGCTGCGCGAGGCGGTCGAGGAGACCGGGCTCGACCCGACCGGCGTCGAGCTGCTCGGCACCCTCGCCGACGTGCCGCTGCCCGTGAGCGACAACCTCGTCACGCCCGTGCTCGCGTGGTGGACCCAGCCGTCACAGGTCGCCGCAGTCGACCACGACGAGGCGGTCGACGTGTTCCGGACACCGGTCGCCGAGCTGCTCGACCCGGCCAACCGCGGGGTGGTCGAGCACGCGGGCGTGCGCGGCCGGTTGCGGACCCCTGCCTTCCTCATCGGCGGCGACGTGCTGGTCTGGGGCTTCACCGCGCTGGTCCTCGACGGGATCTTCGACGCGCTCGGGTGGACCGCGCCGTGGGAGCCGACGCGGCGGTTCGAGCCGTGAGCGCGCCGCCCGCGCCCGCGCACCCGCTGATCGAGATCGACGTCGACGAGTCGCTCGCCCGCGCCCTGCTCGCCGAGCAGCATCCGGACCTCGCCGACCGCCCGCTGCACTCGCGCATGCACGGCTGGGACAACATCACCTGGCGCCTGGGCGACGACCTCGCGGTGCGGCTGCCCGTGCGCGAGATCAGCGCACCGCTCGTCGTGAACGAGCAGCGGTGGCTGCCGGTCGTCGGCGGGCGCGTGCCGGTCCCGACCCCGGTGCCCCTGCGGACCGGAGCCCCGTCGCCGCTGTACCCGTGGCCGTGGTCGGTCGTGCCGTGGCTCACCGGGACGGTCGTGGCTGCGACCGACGTCGCGGGGCGGACGGCCTGGGCGGCCCAGCTCGCCGACGCGCTCGCGGCGCTGCACGCCGAGGCGCCCGCGGACGCCCCGCACAACCCGTACCGCGGCGTCGCACTGCGGGACCGGGCCCAGGTGGTCGCGACGCGGCTCGAGTCGGCACCCGACCTGCCGCACCGCGACGCCCTGCTCGCCACGTGGCACGACGGTCTCACCGCACCCGAGTGGGCGTCACCCGCGGTCTGGGTGCACGGCGACCCGCACCCCGGCAACCTCCTGAGCGACGGCGGTCGCCTCACCGCGCTGCTCGACTTCGGCGACCTGGGGCACGGCGACCCCGCGAGCGACCTCGCCACCGCGTGGCTCACCTTCGATGCCGCGGGACGCGCCGCCTTCGTCGCACGCACCACGCAGCGGCGCGGCTGGGACGACGCGACATGGCGTCGGGCACGCGCCTGGGCCGCCGGGCTCGTGCCCGTGTTCCTTGCCCATCCCGTCGAGTACCCGCTCATGGCAGACGTGGGACGACACGCCGCAGAACAGCTCGCAACGCACTGACCAGCGCGTTCGGCCTGTATACAGGTCCACATGTGACCCGAGGCACATGGACCGTTGGTCCCAGGTGCACGGGTCTGCATGGGTGAACCATTCAATCAGCGAGCCGGACCGGTTCGCCGGGGAACACTCCCCGACCGAGGGATCAGACAAGGACTCACGATGTCGACGCCGACCGCTTCCGCCACCAAGCTCCCCCGCCTCCTGGGCCTCATCGTCATCATCTTCGGTGCGATCTTCTTCGTCGCCGGTGCCGCCACCTGGACGGCCGTCTCGGTGAACCTCAAGGCCGAGAACATCACCGTCTCCGACGACGCCGCGGCGTTCGCGGGCGGCGCTGTCGACACGCCGTGGGAGGCGTTCGCGCAGGCCGACATCATCAAGCACCACGCGCTCGACGCGACCGGTGGCAAGACCTACGCCGAGCTCGACAAGGAGGACCCGCTGCGCGCCGTCGCGATGAACGGCTCCTTCCTGCGGGCCTCGCTGTTCACCTCGGTCGTCGCCTTCGGCGTCGCGCTGCTGGTCATGGGCCTGGGCGTCGTCTTCGCCATCACCGGCGTCGCGATCCGCAAGCTCGCCCCCGCCACGGACGTCACCCCGGCGAAGCCTGAGCTCGCCTCCTCGGCCGTCTGAGCCGACCGCCTGACTGACAAGGCCCCACCCGCTCTCCCCAGCGGGTCGGGGCCTTCGTCATGCCCCCGCAGTCGGACCGTGAGCAGGCGGCTCAGATCTGAGGTCCGCCACGGACACGACGAGCAAGGCCAGCCGGTCGTCACGTCCCGCACGACGAGCAGGAACGGGCGGTCCAGCCGGACCTCGCGAGGTGGCGGCGACCGCCCCCTACGCGCTCGTCTCGCGGCTCAGCCGAGGATCGCGCCGCTCATGACCGCACGCGCGAGGAGCTTCTCGAACCCCGGCCGCGTCACGATCACCCGCGCGGAGATCTTGTGCCCCACGTCAGTTCGACGCACGACGTAGGTCGACCCGACCTCACCTCGAATCACGACGCCGTCGCGAAGCCACTGCAACCTTGCGCGTCCCGCCGGCCGGCGTCCAGGTGCCCATCGACGGTCGCTCGCGAGCGCAGGACGAGCCCGTCCCAGTCCGGCACGAGCTGCGCGTGCTCACGATCCGCGCCCATGGTGCCGTTCGGGATGAGGAATCCTCCGGCGACCCCTCCGCCGTGCTCGACGCCCACGACCATGGCCTCGCCTGAGGTGCGAGGCGTCACAAGAGAGGTCGTGTCGGAGTAGGTGCTGGCGTGCAGAGGGCCTCGCCCCCGGACGGACGACGCAGCGAGGCCCGCACCCTCGTCGGGATGCGGGCCTCGCTGGATGCGGCAGTCGTCAGGCGACGCCGGCGACCTGGCGCAGGACGTACTGCAGGATGCCGCCGTTGCGGTAGTAGTCCGCCTCACCGGGGGTGTCGATGCGCACGACCGCGTCGAACTCGACGACCGAGCCGTCGGCCTTCGTCGCGGTGACCTTGACGGTGCGCGGCGTCACGCCGTCGTTGAGCGCGGTGACACCGGCGATGTCGAACGTCTCCGTGCCGTCCAGGCCGAGCGAGTCGGCGGACTCCCCCTCCGGGAACTGCAGCGGAAGGACGCCCATCCCGATGAGGTTGGAGCGGTGGATGCGCTCGAACGACTCGGTGATGACCGCGCGCACGCCGAGCAGGCGCGTGCCCTTGGCGGCCCAGTCGCGCGAGGAGCCGGAGCCGTACTCCTTGCCACCGAGCACGACGAGCGGCACGCCCGCGGCCTGGTAGGCGACCGACGCGTCGTAGATGGTCGTGTCCTCGCCCGTGAGCAGGTTCTTGGTGAACCCGCCCTCGACCCCGGGCACGAGCTGGTTGCGCAGCCGGATGTTCGCGAACGTGCCGCGGATCATGACCTCGTGGTTGCCGCGGCGCGAGCCGTAGGAGTTGAAGTCGCGACGCTCGACTCCGTGCTCGGCGAGGTACACGCCCGCCGGGCTGTCCGCCTTGATCGAGCCCGCGGGGCTGATGTGGTCGGTCGTGACCGAGTCGCCGAGCTTGGCCAGCACGCGGGCACCCGAGATGTCCGTGACGGGCTCGGGCGTGGCGCCCATGCCGTCGAAGTACGGGGGCTTGCGCACGTACGTCGACTGCGGGTCCCACGAGAAGACGTTGCCCTCGGGGGTGTCCAGCCCGCGCCAGCGCTCGTCACCCGCGAACACGTCGGCGTAGTCGTCCTCGAACATCTTGCGGTCGATCGACGCGTCGATCGTGGCCTGGACCTGCTCGGGCGCCGGCCAGATGTCACGCAGGAACACGGGGTGCCCGTCCTCGGTGCGACCCAGCGGGTCGGCCTCGAAGTCGAAGTCCATCGTGCCGGCGAGCGCGTACGCGATGACCAGTGGCGGGGACGCGAGGTAGTTCAGCTTCACATCGGGGTTGATGCGGCCCTCGAAGTTCCGGTTCCCGGACAGCACCGCGGCGACCGCCAGGTCGTTCTCCTGCACGACGGCGGAGACCTGCTCGTCGAGCGGCCCCGAGTTGCCGATGCACGTCGCGCACCCGTAGCCGACGAGGTGGAAGCCGAGCTTCTCGAGGTACGGCCACAGGCCGGCCTTCTCGTAGTAGTTCGTCACGACCTGCGAGCCCGGCGCCATCGACGTCTTGACCCACGGCTTGGCGACGAGCCCCTTCTCGACCGCGTTCTTCGCGAGCAGCGCGGCGGCGATCATGACCGAGGGGTTGGAGGTGTTCGTGCACGACGTGATCGACGCGATCGCGACGGCGCCGTGGAACAGCTCGAACGCCCGGCCCTGGCTGTCGGTCACCGGGTGCGTGCGGGTGACCGACGACGAGATCGCGGGCGAGTCGGACGCCGGGAAGGACTCCCGCTCGGCCTCGTCGGTCGCGAGCGCCACCTCGGGCGCGTACGTCGGGAGGTCCCGCTGGAACTGCTCCTTGGCGCGGGACAGCTCGATGCGGTCCTGCGGACGCTTCGGGCCGGCGATGGACGGCACGACCGTCGACAGGTCGAGCTCGAGGTACTCCGAGAAGACGGGCTCGGTGTAGCCGTCGGCGCTCGGGTCGTGCCACAGACCCTGCTCCTTGGCGTACGCCTCGACGAGCGCGAGCTGCTCCGCCGAGCGGCCGGTCAGCCGCAGGTAGTCGATCGTCACGCCGTCGATCGGGAAGATCGCGACGGTCGAGCCGAACTCGGGGCTCATGTTGCCGATCGTCGCGCGGTTCGCGAGCGGCACGGCCGCGACTCCCTCGCCGTAGAACTCGACGAACTTGCCGACCACACCGTGCTGGCGCAGCTTCTGGGTGATCGTGAGCACGACGTCGGTCGCGGTGACGCCTGCGGGGATGTTGCCGGTGAGCTTGAAGCCGACGACGCGCGGGATGAGCATCGAGACCGGCTGGCCGAGCATGGCCGCCTCGGCCTCGATGCCGCCGACGCCCCAGCCGAGCACGCCGAGCCCGTTGACCATCGTCGTGTGCGAGTCGGTCCCGACGCACGTGTCGGGGTACGCCTTGCCGTCGCGGACCATGACGCCGCGGGCCAGGTACTCGATGTTGACCTGGTGCACGATGCCGGTGCCCGGCGGGACGACCTTGAAGTCGTCGAACGCGGTCTGGCCCCAGCGCAGGAACTGGTAGCGCTCGCGGTTGCGCTGGTACTCGAGCTCGACGTTGCGCTCGAACGCGTCGGCGCGTCCGGCGACGTCGATCTGCACGGAGTGGTCGATGACCATCTCGGCGGGGGCGAGCGGGTTGATGCGCTCGGGGTCGCCGCCGAGCTCGGCGACGGCCTCGCGCATGGTCGCGAGGTCGACGACGCACGGGACACCGGTGAAGTCCTGCATGATCACGCGCGCCGGTGTGAACTGGATCTCGGTGTCAGGCTGCGCGTCGGGGTCCCACCCGGCGAGCGCGCGGATGTGGTCCGCCGTGATGTTCGCGCCGTCCTCGGTGCGCAGCAGGTTCTCGGCGAGGACCTTGAGGCTGAACGGAAGTCGCTCCAGCCCCGGGACCGCGGACAGCCGGTAGACCTCGTACGAGGCGTCACCGACCTCCAGCGTTCCGTGGGATCCGAAGCTGTCGACGGTGCTCACGAGGCGGCTCCTTCTGGGGGCGAGTCTGCCGGGGACGGGGTCCACCGGGACGCAGGGCGTCGACTCCCAGCCTAGGACCGGCGCCGACGCGTGATATCTCGACATCAAGATACATGGTCGGGGCGCCCGGCGCACGTCTGACGCACGCGAGAGGCGCGCGCGACGGACCGTGGTCTCACCTCGCGCGCGCCTCGGAGGCGCCGATCACGACTTGTCGGCGGCCTCCGCCGCTTCGGCGGCCTTCCGCTCGGCCTCGACCGCGCGCTGGTGCGCGCGCTGGTCGTACTCAGGCGTGCCCTGCTTGAACAGCTCCTCGGTCGCGTGACGACGCGCCTCGGCCAGCTTGTGCGCCGCGTCCTGCTCGCTCATGGAGGTTCCTCTCTCGCTCGTCGCCCGCCGCGCCACCGTCGGGCGGGCCCGTCACCCCACGCTAGGCGCGCCTGGCCGCGCGTGCACGGCAGTCGCGACCGCGACTGCCGCCTGGCGGACGCGTCGTCGTCCCGGCATCGTCACGCACGCCGTCCGGCTCCCCGAACCGCACCGACGGATCATCGTGCGAACGTCGCGACGGCCTCGACGTGATGCGTCATGGGGAACAGGTCGTACCCGTCGACCTCGACCAGCTCGTAGCCGGCCGACGCGAGCAGCGCGACGTCCCGCCCGAGCGCGGCCGGGTCGCACGCGACGTAGACGAGCCGTTCGGGGCGCAGCGAGCTGACGGCCTCGAGCACGCGCCGGCCGGCACCCGCGCGCGGCGGGTCGAGCACGACCACGTCCGCGTGCACCACGTCCGACGACGCGTCCTGCTCGCCCGAGAGCACGCGCGCCACGTCGCCCGCGTGCAGCTCGACGTTCGTGCGGTCGTGCAGGTTGCGCCGCGCGTCACGCACCGCGCGGGCATCGCCCTCGACGGAGACCACCTCGCCCGACGGCCCGACCGCGTCGGCCAGCGCGGCGGTGAACAGCCCCGAGCCCGAGTACAGGTCGAGCACCGTGGCGCCCGCGACGTCGCCGATCCCGCGCAGCACCGCGCTCACGAGCGTCGCGGGGGCCTCGCGGTGCACCTGCCAGAACCCCGCGGCCGCGACGCGGTAGGAACGCTCGACGCCGTCGGCGACCACGACCTCACGCACCGACGTGCGTGCGTTGGGCCGCGTGTCGGGGCGACGGCGGGCGAGGTCGAACGGCACGCCGTCAACGAGGACGAGAGGCCGGTCGCCGCCCACGGGCGCCACCGCCTCGAGGCGCGCACCCACGGGCCAGCGCCGTGAGAACAGGTCCAGCTCGGCGATGTCCTCGACCGCGAGCGGCATGCCCTCGAGTGCCGTCACGTCGTGCGACCGGTGGCCCCGCATGCCCGCACGTCCCTGCGCGTCGGTCACGAGGTCGATGCGCGTCCGCCAGGCCAGTCCCCCGCGCTCGTCGTCGCCCGGCGCGGCGTGCACGACCACGTCGCGCTCGACGCGTCCGAGTCGCTGCAGCTGCTCGCGCAGCACCGCGGCCTTCCAGGCCCGCTGCGCCGGCAGGGCGACGTGCGCGAGCTCTCCCCCGCCGACGCCACCCGGGCCGGCGGCCGGCCACGCGCTCGGCACGCGGTCCGGCGACGCCTCGAGCACCTCGA
>PJTO01000358.1_pt1 | contig 24320 bp, 18 predicted proteins | sample 1512101 | NCBI WGS metagenome assembly PJTO01 (sample SAMN08177690, study PRJNA422409) | Soil metagenome, whole genome shotgun sequencing project.
GGACTGGGAAACCACCATCGCATCCTCCACGGCATGGGCGACGATAGCCTCTATCCGCATGCTTACCCGCAGAACTGCAAGATATTGCTACGGTTGAAAAACTTCCGAGTCAGGCACTTAGCTTTCCCTCTTCCGAATACCCAACACGGGCCCATTCGGAATAACGGCTAACCGGACGAGAGTATTAGATAGCTGTCAGTCGCCTTTCGCCGCATGCGGAACGTTTCGAGAAAACCAATTAGAGCCAAGAACGGTAATGCCGCATCTTACGCCGTCTCGTTCCCGGTCAATGAGCTAGCAATGCCACCCTCAAGCGTTTAAGGAAAAGTCTTTCAAGGATCAGCGGTCGATATATCGTGGGTGAACATCAGGACAAGCAGTCGCAAGTCGAGGGCAAGCTCGATGACTTGATTGATAACCCAAACCTAGCCGATGCGCTGGAAAGCGATCAATTCAAGCAGTTTCTCGATCAAGTGCCGATCGCGATAGCAGTGGCGGAGCTGGAGCCCGAAGAACGGTTGGTCTACGCCAATCTGGAGTTCGAGCGCATAGCTGGCGTGAGTGCTGAACGTATCAAGGGGGATCGGTGGGACGTCTTAAATGACGTTGGGTCCGCGGTAGAAGATGGCGTTCCTCTGGGCATCGCGGTGACTAAAGGTCATGACCATCTCGGAACGTTTGTGTTTAGCAATGGTCAGTGCGCGCGCGTAAACATCTGGTCAAATGTGATCGAGGGTGATTCGGGGCCGGCATTCCGTCTCGTGGCTCTTGCTCCCGCGTTCACGGCGGACGCGAACGAGGATACGACCCTTCAGGAGCAGCTGGCTGACAAAGATGTATTGCTCCAAGAGTTGCAGCATCGCATCAAAAATAACTTGCAGATGGTGACGGCGCTAATCCGCCTCGAAGCGCGTAACGTCCCCAGGGATGCAACCGCCGAACGGTTTGAGACGCTGGCGGGTAGGGTTGAAACCCTTGCTTTGCTGTATCGCACCTTGTCGGGACAAGACATTGGCGATGAAGTCGACCTCGGTATCTTTCTTTCGCAGATTACTAGCTCAGTAGTTGCAGCCCACGCGAACGAGGGGGTTCGGTTAAATCTGAAGGTCGACACATGGCCTGTGTCTATCGACGTCGCGATGCCCACGGGCCTGGTAGTCAACGAATTGCTCACGAACGCGCTCAAGCATGCTTTCGTAGGGCGGGATTCCGGCACGATCACGGTACATAGCCTGGTTGATGATACAGGCTGCCATGTGATTGTTGCAGATGACGGCGTTGGTTTGCAGTCTCCGGATGATTGGCCTCCACGCGGGAAGCTTAGCTCCTTGATTGTACAATCTCTTCGCCAGAATGCTAAGGCGGATCTCGACGTTCAATCGACACCGGGCCAGGGCATGCGCGTTACAATCAGCTTCAAGCGCGCAAATGCTCACTGACACGGCTCCGTTAGGGTTGCCACACAAACAGGTCGAGGCTGCGAAGCGAGCGTCGATAAAGCTCATTGGGTATTAAGGGCGCGTTGGGCAGTGTCCACTGAGCGTAGCCGTCACGGGTCCGCACCATACGCAATTCATCGCCGAATTCACCATTCAGGCCTTTCCCATCACATGGGCCTCCGACCAATTTTATTCGGCTCAAAATGACTTCTCCGCACACGGGTTCAGCGATTGTGAGAAGCAATTGCAACAAAAGGGAGAAGGTTTCAATGGCCGCCTCCAAGCTTATGAGCAGTCAGGTAGTTTTCTGGCGCCAGGTTCGCCAGATTTGTTGGAATGAATGACCGTTTCCAAAAACCGAACACCGACACTGTCCGGCACTAATGGACGCGTAGTCGTCCATGACTAGATAAATTGGCTATCAAAGACTGTCGTGGCAACCCTGTAAGCACAGGCATCAGGGGCGATCAGCCCGCCCGCGTGCGGCATGGAGCGCGGTCATGCGAAGGGGCAGGAGGCGCCGCGGTTCGCTCCTTCCGGCAACCTCACAGGACGGCTTGATCTCCCCCCCCCGTTCTTTTCCGCCGGCCGAAAACAATAAGCCCCCGCGCTTAATCACGCCGGAAACCGCGATTCAGCTGATGACTCTACGAGACCACCTCTGGTCCTATGCAATAAGAAGCTTGTGCGAGGGGAAGTCAGGGCAGGTCACTTCTGATGACGCGAAACCCCCCAGCATCCGGCTCACCAGGCCCGCCAGCATCTCCCGCGGGACCGGCGGCTGATGCAACTAGAGCGTCGTGCTCGGCAAAGACCCGCTCGATCTCCGCGCGTTTGTCGAAGATCATCCGCGCTACGCCGCTGGTCATGCCGCCTTCATCGCCGACCCGGCCCAAGACCGCAGCCAGGTCTTCCAGCGTCGCCTTCTCGAGGCTGCTGTGAAGTCCGCCTTTGGCATCGCGATAGGCCACACATTCGATCGCCATGATTTTCCTTTCGCAGTAGGCTTGCAGCTATAACCTCCAGCGGGCCAGCAACGTTCCGCAGGCATCGAAAGGTCGCCGCAGGGAGACTAATAGCGGCCGGCTTCTATCAAACGCCGCTTCCCCGAAACTCGGACTGCACCGATAGATCGCAACATTCTCCAAACTCTGACGTCCTATCCCGTATGAAAGGAATGAGGCCGCCCTTCTAGGAAGGGTGGCCTCAATCGCCGTGGCCGGGAGAGGGTCCGCTTGCCGGCCTTGTATGTCAACCACTCTCGAGGCGGGTTGTTACCGCCCTCTCACGGCTGAAACACGGGTTCGATTCCCGTAGGGGTCACCAGTCTTTTCAAGCACATAGGCTGCTTTCCGCCTCCGAAAATTTGCCCGATCTAATATGGGTCTAATATCCAAGTGCGAATAATTTCGACCATCAGCGGACAGCTCGCATGGTTCAGGGGCTCGTTTTTCCACAACAAAGCTCGATCAGACACGCCTCGCGCGAAGGCCTGCGACGATTCGTTGCTTACGCCGAACCCCGATCATCAAATTTCTAACGCTGCTGAGGTCGCCTTGATCTTGGACCTCGTACGAAATGCTGGTCCCAGGGCCCCATAACGAGCCAAGCCGGTTCCTGGAGCAGGAAGGCGTATTCCCCAAAGCGACGGCCTTGAAGTCCTTACAGCTGGCAGCCTGGAATTTGTGGTTTGGGACAATTGCGACGGTCAGGTTCTGGGTGATGATCTCAGAAATGCGGACGCTCGCAGCGGTACGGGATGATGACCGCTGACGCCGACAGAGCCGACATACAGTGCCTCATTGCCGCCCCCTGAAAGCTGACCGTCGTTCACCTGAACGCTAGGAACGATGAACGGTCAACCTGAGACATACCTGCCGTTCACGAGCAAAGGTCGTTATGTCCGTTCTGGCGAAACCGAAATTTCACTGGGGATAGGCTCATCGATGCACCATTACGCAGTTTCGCCCTTGCTGTTTGGCTGCGTAGAGAACCCCGTCAGCTCGCTCTATGGCACTATCGATGGTCATCAGATCCCTTGACGCCATGGACACGCCAAAACTGGCCGTGAAGCGCAGATCGGTCCCGTTCGATACCCACCGCTCGGTGGCGAAGGTCGATCGGACGAGATCCGCGGTCGCGGTGGCTTCCTGAAGCGTCAAGCCCGTGATCAGGATCATGAACTCCTCCCCTCCGACGCGAGCCACGCAATCTTCCGGCCCGACAGCGGTTCTGAGCACCGTGGCAAAATGCTTTATCACCGCGTCGCCAAAAGAATGGCCGAAGCGGTCGTTGATCGTCTTGAAATGATCGATGTCGGCCAGGATGACAGCCGTAGGGCCTGTGTGGAAGCGCTTTGCCTGTCGCGATTCCAGGAGCGCGTTCAACCCTCGGCGGTTTAGCACGTTGGTCATCGGATCCGTGTGCGCTTCGATGCGGTGTCGCTCGATCGCATCCTCCGCAGCGACGAGGATGACGCAAAAGCTCAGCACGACACTGCCGATCGCGCCGGTGTACTGGATCATGGTGCCCCAGGGCGATGCCCGCCATGCCCCCACGGCATGGCCTACCGGCGGCGCCATCAGGAAAGTCGCGCATTCGCTGGTCAACAGGAATGCCAGGAGCAAGAACAGAACGGCCAGGATCCGATCCGGCCTTGTCCTTGCGGAGCGCGCAAATGGCAATGCGGTCGCCCAAACGACGACAGCACAGCAGGCCTCGACGGACAGGGTTTCGAGGCGGACACTCTGGAAACCAACCAACGACACCGTCACGGCGACCGCCGAAGTCGCCATGACAGCCGTTTCGAAAAGCAAGCTGCCTTGAATATTGAGGCGTCGCCTCAGCGCTCGGCATGCCAACAGGATGCTGAGCAGGATCAGGCTGTCTTCGAGGACCTGCTTATAGGGCGTGAAGCGCTCGGTCTCGATCAGCATTATGCTGAAGCCCATCGCGAGCGACAAGAACGCATAGCCCCATCGCCCGGTGGCGAAGCCAAATAATCTGATTGCCGCAAACGCCATTCCGCAAAGCAGAATGGTGACAGGGACGATCCAGTTCAGGACGGTAACAGGCATGGCTTGATAGATTTCCGACCGTCTTCCTGACGATCTATCGGCAGGCGATAGGACGCACCTAGCCGGAGACAGTTAACAAAGGCGTTCGCGTGATCACTAATGCACTCTCAACTTTCCATCCTCCAGAACGGATGCATCGCGTTGTCGAGTCAGGATCGCCTGTTTCGTCACCTGACAACACAGCTACGCTGACGGTTCAACACCCCCACACATAGCAAACAAAAATAAAAATCCCCTCCTTCGTTTGTAAACCAATGTAAATTCGCATCCGGCAAGATTGATCTTGATGCGGCATTATTACTAGGTTTCGTCAATTGACATCACAATTCGGGAATTAGGCAAGGAGAGAGGCCATGGCCAACCATGACATCAAGGGCAAGGTCGTCATCATCGCCGGTGGCGCAAAGAACCTCGGCGGGTTGGTCGCACGCGATCTGGCACAGCAAGGCGCAAAGGCCATCGCCATTCACTACAATACGGACGCTTCGAAGGGCGCTGCCGATGAGACCGTTGCGGCAATCCGTGCAGCAGGCGCCGAGGCCATTGCATTGCAGGCCGATCTGACCACTGCGGCCGCAATGGAGAAGTTGTTCGCCGATGCGATCGCGGCCTTCGGCCGCCCCGATATCGCGATCAATACGGTCGGCAAAGTGCTGAAAAAGCCTCTCGTCGAGATCGGCGAAGAGGAATATGACGAGATGACCGCCGTCAATTCGAAATCGGCCTTCTTCTTCCTGCAGCAGGCCGGACGGTCCGTGAATGACGGCGGCAAGGTCATCACTCTTGTCACATCGCTGCTCGGCGCGTTCACGCCGTTCTACGCAGCCTATGCCGGTACTAAGGCCCCCGTTGAGCACTTCACGAGAGCCGCGTCGAAAGAGTTCGGCGAGCGCGGCATTTCCGTGACCGCGGTCGGCCCAGGGCCCATGGACACGCCGTTTTTCTATCCCGCTGAAGCGGCGGATGCGCAGGCTTATCACAAGACCGCAGCGGCGCTTTCCGCCTTCACGAAAACCGGCCTGACGGACATCGTCGATATCGTGCCGTTCATCCGGTTTCTGGCGTCGGAAGGCTGGTGGATGACGGGCCAGACCATTCTCGTGAACGGTGGATATACGACGAAATAGCAGAGTGATCACGCGAAAATTGCACTGATCGCCGAGTTCAGCAGCCAGGTGGTTTTGGATAGTTTCCATCCAAAGCGGCCTGGCTAATCCCGTTAGCACTCCTTTTTCGTGAGCAGCAAAAAAAATCGCAACTGCTTCGGCGGCTGCTCGCCTACCGGAATGGAGCGATCAACCGGATTTGTTGCGTAGTCATCCAGTATCGATTGCCTGCCATAGCCCAGTTGGTCGCAAGTTGGGGTGCGCGAGCCGCGAACTCACCGCGAATTCAATAGCATCATTGGTTTCGTCACTCCCACCAATAATGAGTTGAGCCGCCGCGAACGAATTGTTCACGCCGACGCAGCGACCTTAATCTTTCATCATATAAGTTGATGTGAAACTTCGAGGGATAGATCCGTGGGGCACCAGGCAAACACCATTGCATTCAATCATGCGGGCCGCAAGAAAGGCGCCGCTGTCCGGCGTCGGCTCCTGTCGTCTGCAGCTCTGCCGGCGATGGTGCTGACCCTTGCATTGACTGCTCCTTCATCGGCCTACGCTCAATCCGTCACGCTGGGCGGGGACACCGACCCCTTGGTGGCAGGCGATATCGACGCCAGCACTGACTTGCTCATCGGCACCTGGACAACCGGTTCCATGACAATCGCGGGCGGCGCGCAGGTTGTCAGTTCGAGCGGGAGTGTGGGTTCTTACGGCGGTGATGGAACGGTACTGATAACAGGCGATGGTTCGTCCTGGACAACTTCGGGCCGACTCGGCGTCGGGGGCTACGGACTCGGAAATCTGACGATCGAGGACGGCGCGACCGCCTCGAGCGGTGATGGCATAGTTGGCGACAGTTATCAGGGCCATGCCGTCGTGCGGAGCGGTGGCCGCTGGGACAATACGGGGCAGCTCACTGTCGGCTCCTATGGCCTCGGCACGCTGCTCATCGAGAGCGACTCCACGGTTACAAGCAACCAGGGCTATGTCGGTGCGGGACCCGGCAGCGAGGGCAGTGTGACCGTGAGCGGGGCCGGATCGAGGTGGGAAGTCTCTGACTACGGCATCACGCTTGGCAACTACGGCGTCGGCTCACTGACTATCGAGAATGGAGGGCTCGTGCACTCGCCCGGCTCAATCGATCTCGGTACATCGTCGGCGACCGCCAGCGGAACGCTCACCATGAACGGCACTGCGGGCAATCTCGCAGTGCTCGAGACCTGGGGTGTATTCGCGGGTGCAGGCACCGCCAGCGTGAGCATCGACGGTGGCTTGTTGCGTGCCACCGACAACAATGCCGGTTTCTTCAGCTATTTCGGCACTCGCACCATTTCGCTCGGCGCGAACGGTCTCGTATTCGATACGAACGGGCATGCCATCGGCATCGATCCCCGCTTGGTTGGCTTGGGCTTCCTCACCAAAGAAGGCGAAGGCGTTCTCACCTTGGCCGGCGAAAATGCCTATTCCGGCGGCACCACGATTTCTGCCGGAACCCTGGCACTCGGCGATGGCGGCAATACCGGCAGCATTTTGGGGGATGTCACGAACAACGCCGCTCTGGCCTTCAATCGATCCGATAGCGTCATCTTCGCAGCGACCATCAGCGGCACTGGACAAGTCTTACAGAAGGGTTCCGGCACCACCATCCTCACCGGGACCAACACCTATCTGGGTGGGACAGCCATCACCAATGGGACATTGCAACTGGGGGCGGGTGGAACCACGGGGACCATCCTTGGTGATGTCGTCAACAACGGCGAATTCGCGTTCAATCATTCGGATGTTCTGCTGTTCGCGGGAACAATCTCGGGAAGCGGCGTTGTCCGCCAGCTTGGAGCAGGAACGGTCATTCTGACCGGCGAGAATACCTACACCGGCGGCACGGTGATCGATGCGGGCACGTTGCAGATCGGTAATGGCGGTACGACCGGCAGCGTGGTCGGCGGTATCACCAACAATGGCGTGCTGGCGCTCGACCGTTCGGACACGCTGGCGCTTGGTAGTTTGATCTCCGGCAGCGGTTCGCTCCAACAGATCGGCTCCGGCACGACAAACCTTTCCGGAGCCAACAGCTACGCCGGCGCGACCATAATTTCGGATGGCACGCTGCGCATCAACGGTGACCAGTCTGCCGCGACCGGGCTCACCAGCGTTCTTGCGGGAGGCACTCTGGGCGGCAGCGGCATCGTTGGCGGCAGCGTGTTCGTGGACAACGGCGGCACGATCGCGCCAGGCAACAGCCCCGGCACGCTCACCATCAATGGCGACCTCACGCTCAGCAGCGGCTCGCTGCTCGATTTCGAATTCGGTCAGGCCAACGTGGCCGGTGGGACGCTCAATGACCTGATCGAGGTGAAGGGCGATCTCACCCTTGATGGCACGATCAATGTCACGACCGCCAGCGGCGGCAGCTTTGGTGCGGGCCTTTACCGCGTCGTAAACTATGGCGGCACGTTGATCGACAATGGCCTCGAGATCGGAACCCTGCCGAGCGGCGCGACGGCCTTCGTCCAGACTTCGGTCAATGGCCAGGTCAACCTCGTCAACACCAATGGCCAGCTCCTCAATTTCTGGGACGGCGCGAGCGGCGGCAAGTTCGATGGCCAGATCACGGGCGGCGGCGGAATATGGCAGGCCTCCGGCGGCAACGACAACTGGGCGCTCGCCGACGGCTCGATCAACGCTGGCTATTCCGATGGAGCGCTGGCGATCTTCACCGGCGCGGCCGGCACGGTCACGCTGGATGACAGCCTCGGCGTGATCAACGCCTCCGGCCTTCAGTTTGCAGCGGACGGTTATGTCCTCACCGGTGACAGTCTGACGCTGACAGCGCCGCAGTCCACCATCCGCGTGGGCGACGGTACTGGGGCTGGTGCGGCCTACGTCGCAACCATCGATACCGTGATCGATGGCAGCGCCGCGCTCGTTAAGACCGATCTCGGCACGCTCGTTCTCTTTGGCCCCAACACTTACACCGGCGGCACTGCGATTGATGGCGGCACGCTGCGCATTGCGAGTGATGCGAACCTTGGCGCGGCTGCGGGTGGGCTTAGCCTCGATGGCGGCGCGCTCAATACCACGGCCAGCTTCTCGACAGGCCGCGCCGTGGATCTCGCCGGCAATGGCGGCTTCGTCACGGATGCCGGCACCACACTTACCCTTGCAGGTCTGGTCTCGGGCGCGGGCGGGCTCACCAAGGCGGGGGACGGCACGCTTATCCTCGCAAACGCCAACAGCTATGCCGGTGCCACCCAGGTCGAGGCCGGGACCCTGCTGGTGAATGGCGACCAGAGCGCCGCGAGCGGGCTCACTTCCGTGCTGTCGGGCGCCACGCTTAGCGGTATTGGCACGATCGGCGGCAATGTCGCTCTGGCCGATGGCGCCACGCTTTCACCCGGCACGGGAGGTGCGGGCACGCTCACCATCGCTGGCGACTTGTCGCTGGCATCGGGAAGCAACCTCGACTTCGCGTTCGGTGCTGCCAATGTCGCTGGCGGCGCCCTCAACGATCTGGTCAATGTCGGCGGCGACCTCACGCTGGACGGCACCATCGCCATCTCGACTTCGGCAGGCGGCAGCTTCGATGTCGGCGTCTACCGCGTGTTCAACTACGATGGCTCGCTTACCGACGACGGCCTCGAGATTGGCGCAACGCCGGCGGGCAGCCATCTGACGGTGCAGACTTCGGTGGCGGGTCAGGTCAACCTGGTGAATAGCGCCGGGCTCACGCTCAACTTCTGGGACGGCGCGGCGGGCCCCAAGAGCAACAGCGTGATCGATGGCGGCACCGGCGTCTGGCAGAACAGCGCCGGAAACGACAACTGGACCAATGCGAACGGCACCCCGAATGGGTCCTTTGCGGACGGCAGTTTCGCCGTATTTGGCGGCACCGGCGGCACCGTGACGGTTGACGATAGCCTGGGCGGGGTTGCCGTCTCGGGCATGCAGTTCGCAGCGAGCGGCTATACGATCACCGGCGACGCTATCGCACTCACGCAGCCGACCACGATCATTCGCGTCGGCGACGGCAGCACGGCAGGCGCGGGTTACACCGCGAACATTGCTTCCGCGCTCACCGGCGACGCCCAGATTGTGAAGACGGATGCCGGGACTCTGGTTCTCTCCGGCACCAATACCTACACCGGCGGCACGCGCATCAATGGCGGCATCATGCAGATCGCATCGGACGGCAACCTGGGCGCGGCCGCCGGGGCTGTGACGCTTGATGGCGGCACCCTTGCAACCAGCGCCGATATCTCCAGCAACCGCGAAGTTCAGGCGATCGGCGCAGGATCGATCGCAACCGCCAATGCCACCACCTTCACGCTGACCGGACCGATCACCGGCGCAGGCGATCTCACCAAGTCCGGCCTGGGTGCGCTGGTGCTCACTGGAAACAGTGCGGCCTTCTCGGGCACGGCAACCGTGTCGACCGGGACGCTTGCGGTCGATGGACGGCTCGGGGGCAGCCTGGCCGTTGCGGCCGAAGGTCGTCTCGAAGGGATTGGCCATGTCGGCAGCGTGACCAACGCTGGTACGATCGCGCCCGGCCGCAACGGCTTCGGCACCCTGACGGTCGATGGCAATTACACCGGTGCTGGCGGCAGACTACTGATCGAGACCGAGCTTGGCGGCGACGCCTCGCGCACCGACGTTCTGTCGATAGCAGGCGCGACTTCGGGCGGTACCACCGTCTCAGTCGTAAACCGCGGCGGGCTCGGTGCAGCGACGGTGAATGGCATCAAGATCGTCGATGTCGCTGGCGCCTCGAACGGCACCTTCACGCTGGCCGGCGATTACACCTTCCAGGGTGAGCAGGCGGTGATCGCGGGGGCCTATGGCTATCGGCTCGTCCAGAACGGCGCCGATACGCCGGGTGACGGCGATTGGTACCTGCGTTCAAGTTTGCTCGATCCGGCCAGCACGCCGGAAGGGCCAAGCATTCCCCTCTACCAGCCCGGCGTTCCGGTCTACGAGGCCTATGGGCAGACCCTCCTGACCCTCAACGAGCTTGGCACGATGCGCCAGCGCATCGGCGACCGTCAGCCGGCAGCCGGTGCCGATGGACAGCCTTCGAGCATCTGGGGGCGTATCGAAGGCCAGCGCTCGCGTCCCAATGCAGCCCTGTCCACCAGCAACAGCAACGTGAACGTCGATAGCTGGAAAATGGAACTGGGCGCCGACCATGTACTCAGCCAGCGCAGTGACGGCGCAGCGCTGATCCTGGGCGTGGTTGGCGGTTATGGCGAAGCCAGCGCCAAGGTCGCGTCGGTCTACGGCGACGGCAGCATAAAGACCAGGAGCTACAGCCTCGGCGCGACACTAACCTGGTTCGGTCCGCAGGGCTTCTACGTCGATAGCCGCAGCCAGTTCACCTGGTTCGATAGCGCGCTGAAATCGGCGACCCTTGGCTGGCTGGCCAAAGGCAACGACGGCAATGGCGAGGCCTATAGCCTGGAGGTTGGCAAGCAGTGGTCACTGGGAGGTCACTTCTCGCTGACGCCGCAGGTGCAGGCGGTCTATTCCACCGTCAGCTTCGACCGCTTTGTCGATCCTTTCAGAGCGAATGTCTCGTCGCTGCTCGGTGACAGTCTGAAGACGCGCTGGGGCATCTCGCTTGATCGGCAAGATGCGAAGAGCATGGTCTATGCGGTGGCGAACCTCAGCTACGAATGGCTCGATGGCACCGTGGCAGATGTGTCCGGCACTGCGATTGCACGTCGGAGTGACCGTCTCTGGGGCGAACTGGGTCTCGGCGCGAACGTCCTCCTCGGCAGCCGTCTGACGTTCTACGCCGAGGCAAGCGGCAAGACCGCAACCCACGACTTCGGCGATAGCTACGCTTTGAAGGCCAACGCCGGGCTTCGGATGGCGTTCTGATGGAGCGAGGGCCCTGCCAGAAGGCAGGCACCCTCCTCACAAACCTCCCTGGTCTCTCCGTCGATAACCGAGGTGCACATCAGGGTCGATCGCGCGCCAATATGGCTTCCTTCTCTCAGGAAGGCGCTTGCGATCTGCGCGACCGGCAATTTTGGTTTCGTCGATGCTTCTGGACATATGTTTGAGCAAAAAACAGTGTGGGCGGTTAGAGCTTGGATCTAATATGGGTCAAATATACGGAAGCGGAGGATAAGAGACAATCACGAACAAATCCGCGGATTTCCTGAGCTCTGCGAACAAGTACGGACAGAAGAGCTCTGTTTTTCAAGCGCTCTCAAGGCAATTCAATAGCCCCTGCAGAAAACACCAAGAGCCGGGCAGCCCTCCTTTGACATTGCACCTCAGTGAGACCTGAAAAAGCAGCGCCGGGCAGCACGTCCCCATCGGCATGGCGGAAGTAGCCCGTATTCGTGTCCTGGAGGAATGAGTCACCGTGGCCCGTTAGCGCCCTCGCCTATTGGGCAAAGCTCCTAGATTATCCGCCTTTCAGCATTTCGCGTGCGCGCCAGGTCATCGGCAAAGCCGGTGCTGTGAAACCTCGAGGGTACTGGCAGATGATCTTTTCACTATCATCTTTGAAAAGGTGATGATGATGAGCCGGCTTGCAGGCTCCGGCTCATCATCCACTTATGCCGCTAACCTCAACTGGTCAGGATCGTTGCCATATAGGTCTCGCATCCAAGAGCAGATTTGCTCGTTCACGATCCTATGCAGCGCCTTCAGGCGCTTCACTTCGGAGGAACTCGCTTTTTCCGCTTCTGCCGCCGCTATTGCGACTTCCAAGCGTTCGCGCTCTTGGCGCAGGAGTGTGAATAGCCTTTCCGACATAATCATGACTCCCGAGCATCCAGGCTGCGCATGGCAGACATTATGTCGTCTAGCCGAATTGGACCAGACGAACCCGGTGGTCGCCTCAGATCGAGACGGTTTTCGACTGCGCGGGCGTCGGAAGCCCAAGACGCCAAAATTGCGCGTTTGACCTCTGGCTCGAGCTGGGGGTGCCCCATAAACTCGAGCGGATGATGAAATTTGGAGAGGGACATTGTGCTGCCTCCTTTCTTCCAACTCTCCTCACATTGGCGGCGATTCCGCGAGCCAAATATTTGCATTCCTACCTTCGAGGTCAAGAGGCTGCGCGCGGTACCCGTAAAAATCCGATGCCATCCAAACTCTTGATAACTTACGTTAATGGCAACTCGCGGCGGAAATGTTATTCGTTGCCTCGAAGAGGAATGGCATTTGTGAGGTAGGGACATGCAGGGGAACAACCCGGTTTGGCTGGTCGCTTCCGTCGCGCTCGGGATGGGTCTGGCGACATCCGGGATTCTAGCCGACAGCTCACGTAGCCGAAGAATGCGTATTGGCGTTTTCTTCCTTGGATGTAGCTTGATAATGCTTGGCTGCTCGTTTCTTTGATATACGAATGCAAGGAGGCCGCCCTTCGCACACGTGTCGCCTCTCCCACCCCGGGACGGGGGTACTTTCGGTCCTTCGCGCTGCTTCGGCCGGACTTGCCCCGTTGTAAGCGATGCCCTGCCGCTGAATCCATCCTCAATGCTTCATTATTCTCGAAGGGTAACGGGCCCAAGGCGCAAAGGCTTATTCATCGGATCAAGCGCGCTTCGCGGACGGGTGCCTCATTCGCGAGCGCCGCGCGCAGGTGCGGCGCGCGGCCTCTGCCATTATCAGATCCACTACCGAATAGCCCATCGGTCAGATCAGGGAGGCTGGCGCCCGCGACGAGGCCATCGTGAATTCTCAACATGCCAACGAGACGCACCCTTTTTGGATCTTTAGGAAAGAGCGGGCCCAAAAATCGCCGGTTGTCACAAAGAGCCAGGAGTCGGCGGAGTAGAAGCACAGGGGTACGCAGAGCGGCAATGCCTTCAGGCCGGAACCGCGGCGGCATCGAGCCTGATGCGGTGGACCGCGTTGCTGATGACGATATGCTCCCCTATACGCGGACGATCGTCGGCCATGAGGCAAATGCGGCCGGCGATGGCGTCGACATCGCCGGCCGCCGCAGGCATGGCTTCGCCCTCGATCATTCCGGAATTGATATCAGCCGTGCTTCCCTAGCAGCAACTCTGGGTGCTCGGCGAAAGTGGCGTCACCAGGCTCGAACGGGGCGCCCATCCCTACCCGAACGCGTCAATTCGCTCGCGCGCATACCAGTCGACATATCCCGGGTCGCGCCGCAACCATTGACCAGAGCACCGCCGCGCACGAGACCGGTCAGCGCCAAGCGTAGATTGCCGCAGCGACGCAAGAGCGCGTCTACGGTGATGGTAAGGCTACGCTTAAACGCGTTAGACCAGAGAAAAAACCGCTGTGTAGCGGAAACCATCTGGCCGGAATTCGGTCTGAGCAGAACCGCCTTCTGCAGAAGCGATGCCGCGAAGATAACGCAGTCCAAAGCCGCTACGGTCTGCGTGATCCGCCGCGATCACACAGTTCTGCTCATCCCAGTCGATCAAGATCTTGCCCTCACCAATCGTTGCATCATGGCCCCACGTCATGGCAATCCGGCCTTGCTGGCTCAATGCTCCATGCGAAAGGGCGTTGGCCACAAGCTCATTCAGCATGAGTGCAAGTGAGCCGGTTTTTGCTGGGGGGATCGCAACGGCTGGTCCCTTGAAAGTAAACACCGTGAGCTGGCCCGGGGGAATCGATTTGCCAATCACCGCCATGAGCAACTTTTCGAACGATACCGGCTGCCACGAGTTCGAAGCCAGAATATCGTGAGCGGCTGAGAGCGCAAGCAATCGCCCTTCAAATGCGCTTCGGGCTTTTTCCGATCCAGGGATCGAACGGAAAGCCTGATTGGCGATACCCTGAATGACGGCAAGGTTATTTTTGACGCGGTGATTTAGTTCTTCAATCAGTGCACATTGTCTTTCTTGAGCCGTCACCTGCGCGGTCACGTCATGACCTTGGACGAAGACGCCGGAAACCGAACCTTCCGGAGCGATTATTGGCTGATAGAAAAGGTCAAAGAAGCGGTTACCCGTATTTGCTGAAGATTCCGCGCCGAATTCCAATTCGACGCCCGTTCCGATGAATGGTGTGCCGCTCGCCACCACCGCATCTAACTGCGCTGCGAATCCGTTGCTGCCCCATTCCGGCAACGCGTCAGACAGACGCGTGCCAATCAGGTTATGGACGCCGCGCAACTCGCGGAAAGCTCGATTGGCCAAAATAAAACGATGCTCGGACCCTTCGAGGATGGCCGTAAAGCCAGGTGCTTGGTCGAAAACGTCCCTTAGCCACTCAGTCTCCCGGGCGAGATCGAAATTTTTCGCCTGCACGGCCTTGGCTCGGTCGATCAGCCCAGCTTCGTCGCGAAGCCGGCGTAGCCCCTGCAATTCTGTAACATCGACGGTATGTTGAAGGATGTACTTGACCTCGCCGTCCTCATCGAGTTGGGGCGTATGGGTTGCGCTCCAGAAGCGTTGCTCCATTGCTCCATTCGGCGCTTCGATGTCGTACCGGATATGGGCGATCTCGTCGGCTTGCCGGGTCGTCAGGACACGGTCGAAAGATGCCTGCAGCAGCTTGTGGCTATCCGATGATGCAGGGCTTGGAAAGGCCTCGAATATGCCCTTCCCCAGAAGCTCCGAGCGTTCGCGCATCGTGGCCTTGAGATAGGCATCGTTCATCCACGAAATGACCAGATCCCGATCGATCACGATGTAGGGGTTTGGCGAATGGGTGAGCAGGGCTTCGAAGTTCATGAAACGAAAATGCCGCTGGGGGCCTTAAGGTCCTAGTCATCTGCAAAATTTCGCTCCGGCTTGCAATCCGCCTATCAGTAGCTGTCATCACCGGATCGACCCGCATCGGTCAAGAAAGACGCAAACGACATTTCCAAGGTCTACACACCTCACCTGTTGAGAAGTCAGCACCTTGTTCTGCGGCCGCCAAAGGCGGCAACACTTGCTCAGCTGCCTCCAAGATTATCAAACCTGCTGTCGCCTTCAGCGTAGTGTAAGGAACTATCGATCCAGGCCGCGATCAAGTTCAGCGCAGACACCCGATGCTCGCAAGCTGACAACAGGATTTTCCCTGACGGAGGCCAGCGTTTCCGGCATACTGTTTTCAGCGCGATAGGTTCCACTTCCCGTCCTCCTCCGGCATTGGCGCTCTGGCGAGACGAACCAACACAGGTTCATGCAGAAATCTGGCTCTTGCCAAAGCGCCCCGCCCCTGAAACAAAACGGCGATGATCCCTCCCGTCACCTACGACTTGCTCTACGATGCCGTGCAGACGGACCGTATGGTCGACGCAGGCCTGCGATACTTCGAGCAAGGGCGTCTGACGAATTTCGCGATAGACGAGCAGCTCGATATGGTTTCCGCGACGGTGCGGGGCAGCAGCAGGAATCACTATTTCACATCGATCGTTTTTGACGAGGATGACGATTTCGGCAGACTACCTGCAAGCGAATGCACCTGCCCGGTCGGAATGGCCTGCAAACACGTTGCCGCGCTGCTGTTTGCTCTGCGGGCATCAGGTTATGACGGCGTGCGAAAGCCGGGAAAGCCGCGCCTGCTGATTGAGGCGGAAGGGGAAACGCGATCGGGTATTGCCGGTCCTCTGGCCGGGTGGCTGGACGCCGCCGCAGTCGATGGACTAGCCGCGCGAACCGAGCATGAGGAACTGTGTTTCACGCTCGAACCCGTGCGCCTCTTCAAACAGGGCAAGCGCCCGCCCAAGGGCATGCCCGCGCCAGCAGTGCCGGAACGCTATTGCCTGCAGGTCCGGGCCTGGCGCCGCTGGAAGCATGAAACGAGCTGGCGGGCCGCCCACCCATGGGAGTTTCAGCAGTCTCGCGGCCGCCTCGCGCCCGATGCCCTACGGCTGCTGTCACGAATGACCCATGCCGCAGGCGGCGACTTCACCGCGAATCGCAGTCCCAGCGGACCTCATGGCTGGAGCTGGCTATGGGAGGCGGGCGTCGGAGGCATGTTGCGATGGAAATCGCCCCATGGCCCGGCGGTGACAGTCAAGCCGCAGCGCTTTTCCGGCATTCTGCATTGGGAAACGTTGGGCGACGGACGGCAGATCGTCGGTCTCGACACGGCAGACGGCGCCCCCGGCAGCTTCATGATCTTTGCCGGCGACCCGCCCCTGCATTTCGATATCGAAAGCGGCGAACTCAAACTCATCGATGCCTCCGCTTCACCGGCTCTGACCGGACGTCTTCTGGCGATGCCTCCCGTCGCGCCCCATGAAATACCGCACCTTGCGGACCGCTGGCCGCAGATCGCCCAAGGTGCCCTGCCCGCGCCCAAAATCCCCGAATCTGCATCCATCTCTGGGACCCTACCGCGTCCCGTGCTGCGCTTTCTCGTCGATAAGCTGAAGTCGCAGGATTATACATGGGGCTGGCGCGCGCGTTCGAGCACGCAGCAAGTGGAAGTCGCCAGACTGGAATTCGATTACGAGGGGCACCGCGTCTGTGCTCAGGATCGGGGCCGCGAAGTAATTGCAAACGGCCCCGGCGGCATTGTCCGCCTCGTGCGCGACATCGCGGCCGAACAATCCGCCGCCGACCGGTTGGCGCTGGGTTCGCTCGCCCCGCTCGCCTTGTCGGACCAGTACGAGACGAAACCGCAGCAAGGCTGGGACCATGGGTTTCCCGATGACGATGCCGGGCATACCCCGGGCTTTCCCGAGTTCCTGGCCAACGAAGTGCGGGCGCTGCGCGCGGAAGGCTGGTTGATCGAGTTCGCACCCAAGTGGCCCTATCAAATGCTGGAAGCGGACGAGGCGGCGGGCGCCGCACCGGGCATCGAGATCACGCAGCAAACGGATTCGGATACGAGGCCCGGGTCGATCGACTGGTTCGACGTGGAACTTGCGGCACGCCTCGAAGACGGGCAGCGGATCGACGTCCTGCCCGCCCTTCGCCGCCTCTTGGCCTCAGGCGGCAGCGAGATTCTCGATCGCGGCGATGACTATCGCATCGCGCTGGCGCTGGGCGGCGGCAAGTTCACTGCCCTGAAGCTGGGTACGCTCCGTCCGCTGATCGAGACCATCCTGCGCATGGCGCTTGCCGACTACGGCGCATCGACGCTCAGGCTCGACCGCCACGACTTCGGGATGGTCCATGAGCTCGCCGGCTCTGGCGCGCCCTGGGCCACGGCCGACCGCCTTCGCATCTTGGCGGCCAGGCTCAATGCACCGGAGGAAAGCGACTTTGCTGCACCTGCCGGCCTGAACGCGCATTTGCGGACCTATCAGGCTACCGGGTGCGGGTGGCTCGCTGCGCTCCATGAAGCAGGAATGGGCGGAATTCTTGCCGATGACATGGGTCTGGGCAAGACGCTCCAGGCCATTTCGCACATGCTCGCAATCCGTCAGAATTCGCCGAGCCTTCGCATGCCGATCCTCGTCGTCGCCCCGACCTCGGTCCTGCCGAACTGGCAGGCTGAAATCGAACGCTTCGCCCCTTCCCTGACCTGCCTGCTATGGCACGGCACCGGACGACACGATCAGCACGAAGACGGCCTGTCAGGCGCCGATCTGATCCTCACCAGCTATGCTCTGCTTGCCCGGGACAGCGCCTTGATCGGCCGGCTGGATTATGCCCTCGTCGTGCTGGACGAAGCGCACGTCCTGAAGAATCCCAAGACAGCGGGATATCGTGCGGCTGCGACCCTCAGGGCCGACCAGATCGTCGCGCTGACTGGCACCCCGGTCGAGAATAGGCTGACCGACCTCTGGGCACTTGCCAGCCTGACGAACCCCGGCCTGCTCGGTTCCTACGAGGGCTTCCGCAAGGCCTATCGCACTCCAATCGAGAAGCAGGATGATGCGGCTGCCCGAATCTCCCTGGCGCGGCGGCTGCGCCCCTTCATGCTGCGCCGGACCAAGGACGCGGTCGCGCGCGATCTGCCTGCAAAGACCATAGTCCCCGAACGGATAGAACTCGCCGCGCAGCAACTGCGGCTCTACGAAAGCCAACGCCTGTTGATGCACAAGCGCGTGCGCGAGGAGATCGACCGGATCGGGCTGATGCGCTCGCAGATCATCGTCCTCGATGCGATGCTCAAGCTGCGGCAGATCTGCTGCGATCCGGCGCTTCTGCCGGGCGGGCTCGGATCAGGTACCGCCTCGGCGAAACGGGAGCGTCTGCGTGAGATGGTGCCGGAGCTCGTCGAGGAGGGTCGCAGGATCATCATCTTCAGCCAGTTCACGAAGATGCTCGACCTTCTGGCGAGCGATCTCGATCTTCTCGGCCTCTCCTACGAACAGCTGCGCGGCTCGACCCGGGACCGGGCGCGACCAATCCGCCGCTTCCAGGACGGCGAAGTTCCCATCATCCTCGTCAGCCTCAAGGCCGGAGGTGCGGGCGTCAATCTGACGGCCGCCGACACCGTCATCCTTTTCGACCCCTGGTGGAATCCGGCGGTCGAAGCCCAAGCGATCGACCGCGCGCACCGGATCGGGCAGTCCAGGCCGGTATTCGTTTACCGACTGATCGCCACCGGCACGATCGAGGAGAAAATCCTCGCATTGCAGGAACGAAAGCAGGGCTTGGCGGACATGCTCTGGGACGAGAACGCGAAAACAGGGCCCACCGGGCTGACCGACGCGGACGTCGATTTCCTGCTCGGCTGACAGCGGGCGGCGTCGACCGACCGGCCAGGCGTCGCTGCCAGGGAGCTAGCCGTGCCGATACGGCCGCGTGGTGCGGAAAGTTGCGTTGCCCATCTTCCCGGGCTTTTTCCATCCGGAATTCGACGGGCCAGAGCTCGACCAAGCCACCGCTTTGAAAGCGGGTATCGGAGAACGTAACCATAACGGTCCGGACATTTACGCGTTCGGCCCGGAGGCTTGGGCGCCATTGATTGTTCCAGGAGAAGGGGGGGCCACGTCGGCGGTGGGAAACAATCCGACCATTCCGGTACGCAGACATGTTCACATTACAAGCGGAACGCGTGCGGGGTCGAGGGCGGATTGGAGGATTGAACTGCGAGTGTATTCAGCACATGTGAATGGCGGTGGACGGACCGGCACAGAGCCGCGCTCCAGTTCCTGTTCGGCTTACTCGGACTTTTCGGTTCCCGGCCAGGTCGTCCTCGGCGACTTGCCGTGCCCGTTCCGCTCTTCTTTGATGAAGCCTGCAGCTTCCTTCATCTCGTCCTGGTGCTCGTCGATCTCTCCTCTGGAGAATCGCCACGCTGAGCTGTGGCAGCTCTCAAAGGCACGAAATCGAAAATGGCTCCAAAGTGCGAAAGTGACCAGTTTCTGGAGGCTTGCTCGGCGCTGAAGGAAGGAAAATGCTCCTCCATCAATTTTTCAGGCCGCCGCGCCCAATCCCGGGGCCAGCGCGCCGCCGGATCGACCCAAGAAACGCGGGGCACTAGATGAGCCTGGGCACGCTCATGACATCCAAATTCCGACAAAAAAGCGGGGCAGGCGCCCGATGCAGCCCGCCCCGTCTTGCCTTTCATGGCAAGGGTTTCTGTTACTTGAAGCGAACGCCAACGCCGGCCATCACGCGCTGGCGAGCCGAATTGCCGTGATAGTTCGAATAGACGTACTGAGCGTTCACATAGACCGGCGCGCGGCTATCGGGAGTCAGGGTATATTCGGCGCCGCCGCCGACCTGGTAGCCGTCGGCGCGGTAGTGATCGTAGACCAGAGTTTCGCCAGCGGGGCCGACAAGGCGCTTGCGCTGCTCGCCGTTCACGTAACCGGCCTTGCCGAATACGAGGAACTGCGGACTAACGAGGTAGCCGGCGCGCACCGCTGCGCCCCATTCCTCGAAGGCCTTGTGATCCATGGTGTACCCGCCGCCGAGATCGGTCGAATTCTCATTGCCGCTGCCAGGCTTCCAGAAGCTGCCCTCGGCACCGATCACGAAACGCTCACCTATGGTGCCGTCGAAACCCACCGTGCCGCCGAAACCGAACTTGTTGTTATGGTTGCCTTCGGACTGGAAGCGATCGCCGCCAATGTTGCCTTCGACGCGGATACCGCGAAAAGAGGTACCATTCGGCGCGACTTCGGCGCTGCCAGTGTCCTGTGCAAACGCCGGCTGTGCCGAGAGGCCCGCGGCCGCAGCCAGCATCGCGAGAGTGAGCATACTGGACTTCATGTAACTTTCCTTTTCTTCATAGATCGTTGGGCAGATCTGTTCGCACCCGTCGAGACGCAAACCCCCGCCGGAAAAGGAAGGTTTCCTGTAATAGGACCGCAAAGGAGCTTTAGTGACGTTAGTGTGACAAATATGACACAAAAAGGCGGCAGCGGAAAGGAAATGCCGCTTTTGTATTTCCCGCAGAGCGGCTGATAGGCCCGCCGCACCAACGCGCCTCATTCCCTCGCCCACGGTTCCCGGCCAATCCCTCCAGCCAGAGATTAGCCTGTCGGCGGCACTCAAGCCGGGTTCGGTTCCATCGCTTATAAGGGCTGCGATCACACGAGCCGTTGGCCGCAAATCGGCGTTCATCCTTGTTCTGGTCGCCATCACGCTAATGCTGAGCGAAGGGACCGGTTGATCTGCCGATCACGGATCCGGGCCTTTTCGGGTCTCAGCGCCCTCAAATTGGCGGAACTCGCGCGCGAAACCCTCCGCAGGCTGAACGTTCTTTTCATCGCCCGTTATGCACAGAGCCCCAAGCTCGGTTCGGGGTTTCTCGACGAAGGCGTGGAGAAACTGACCAAGCCGTTTTTCGTCGACGCGCTGGCGATCAAGACCAGAGATATGGTTGGCCACTGGAAAGCGCCGCCAAGTCCATGACCACGTAACGCCTTGTCACCGCGCCTGAATTCGAATTCCCGCTAACTTGCCGGATGAGTTCGGTGCCACATCTTCGAGGGGACAAAAGTGACCCCGCGTTTCACTGGAGGGAAACACGGGGTCAGATCAGGTAAATCGCAAGCCACGGCCCCTCCATGAGGGTAAAGGGGCATGACAGCTGTAGAGCTTTCAAAGACTGCTAATGTTCCGCGCCTGGAAAAATTTTATCACTGCCCTAGCCTGAAGCGAGCAGGATCACTGCAGAAGGGCCCCGACGCACTGCTGCGGCGAGGCCTTCCTGTTCTGATGTAAACGGGGACACACATCAGCTTTCCATCGCCGCGTCTTCTCGCTGAGATCGGCGACACCTGATTACTAAGCACAGATCGATGCAGAAAGTTCCTCGTTTTTCCCAAGCAGGACTTAGGCGGGAGACATCACCCCCCGCCTCGCTGCCCCCGATCGAGCGCAACCATTACTCAGCCGGCCCGCCAGACAGTCTACTATGCCTCTGAACACCAACGTGCGCGAGGCTCCTCACTGCGGGTGGCCGTCGAGGCAGGTGGAAAGGTGCGCCGCGATCGACTTCCATTTCGCGGCGTGCGCCTTGGGATAAGTAAGGCGAAAGCTGGCGAAGCGGACCTTGTCATAACTTGCCCGCTGGTAGAAAATCCGGTCGCCCATCGTGCCCGAAAGCACAAGCCAGTCGGCGCGCGCGACCTTGTAGCTGACATTGCCGCCATCCTTCTCGATGTACTTCGTCTGATTCGCCAGCGCCTGCACCGGCGTGAGATTCTGTGTGTTGAAGGTTCCCCAGACTCGAAGCTCCGTGCCATCCTTCGCCAGAAAGATGCGGCCATCGCCAGAGTCCGATTCCGGCTGCGGTGTCATCAGGTCAGCCGGGAAGCACATCGTGAATTCGAACTTGGCATTGCCCGTGGTCTCCCAGCGATGCCCCTGAGCGGCAGCTGGCAACGCCAGCGCGGAAAGCACCGCGCCCGAGACGGCGAAGACTAAAGAAACCCTACCCATTTCTCTTCCCTTTCTGATCCTGCTGGTCGGCATCGCGCTGCTATCAGCGGCGTCCGTCCGACGAAATTTCATCGAGCGGCGGTTGCATTATCGTAAGCCGCGTGAGGCAGTGCGAGATCCGCTCCTCACGCGTCGCCAAATGCCCTACCCCTTCCATGTATAGGATGATCGAGGTGCCACCCGTCGGCGCCCCATAGGTGGGGTTGGCATGTCCGCCGTCCCTTACCGAGAGATTGGCGAAAGCGGTGTCATCCTTCCAGCCTGCTCGCTCCAGCGTCTTGGCGGCATCCTCGACACGCATGCATTGCCCGGTAACCGAGGCGTCTTCGGGCATGATGAGCACTATATCGTAGCGCACGGACAGCGCATCGACCTCGACCAAGCGCTTTGGATGAACCCCAGGCACAAAGACGGCTGGCGCGCCGCTCAGGGGATATTTCGCCTCCTGGAAGGCCAAGTGCATCTTCCAGCCACCTGCCCCGCTCACACCCATGCCGTAAGAGGCGATGCGGTCGCCGTCATAATAAGTGCTCATCGTCGGCAAGCCGAACCGATACTGCGCCTTCTGGACGTTGAAGCCGCGCCCCTGCGGATTGTCGAGCAGTTCGCCGATTCGCTGGTTGAGCCCTTCCAGATCGTAGGGGCAGATCGCGGACGGACGACCGCGCAGTTTGCCGGAGGTCGATGGCTCGGCAGGGCCCGGGCGACAAAATGTCTGGCGCTTTGCAGCGGGTTTCAAATCCGACCGGGCAGGCTCAGCCTGTACACCGGCAGCTGAGGGCACCACCGCCAGGGTCCAGCACAGGAGCAAGTGCGCACATCTCGTCATCGGCCGCCCTTTCGATCATGACAAACAGAAGACTATGCAGAAATTAATCGATGTACAATTCAAAATATACGGTGATTATTTTCGGCCGATCAGCTTGACGCGAAGGAATTGAACATTGATCATGCCTAGCCAACGAAAGGCCCAGCCATGTCCGCACATTCAGCCCGGCTTCCGATCCGAATCGCCGTCCTCGCGGCAGCAGGATCAATGTTACTGGCGGCCGCCCCCGGCCATGCAAGCGGTCGCCTTCCCGCGGTTCCGATTGCACCGCAGGCATTCCATGATTTCAGCGCCTGTCGCGCCTTTCTCGAGGACACGTACCGGCAGGATACTTCCAAGGCCGAACCAAATCCGGTTGCGATCGAAGGCGGCAGTACCCGCCAGACACTGATCAAAAGCGAAGGCCTGATCACACTTGATCCGTTACACGTGCGCTACGAGGTTACCGAAGGATGGCAGGTTCGCCATCCTGCGCCTGAGAAGGGCTATGTCGAAATCTCCTATTCCTACCGGACAACAAAAATGGCGTGCGCGGGCGGCGCGCTGACCGGCACTTATGAACAGGGCTATCATTCCCCCAGCTACGAAAATCTGCCGCAGGCCAGCCCTGCCCATTGACATGAGAACCGACCCCGTTTTTGCCTGCCATGAGCACACCAGCCGGAGGAGCTGGCATTTCGGCGAGATCCTCGCCCGCGCGGGGAGCGGCGAAGCCCAAATTTTTCGTCATCTCAGAAAGCATTAGCAGGGCTCTCGCGCCCCAGTTTCGAGGGTTAGCCATCAAAGCGAAACTTTGACCCGGAACGGGAGCCCGAAGACATGGAACAGTACCGCCAGGAACATTTCGGTCATGCCGTCATGCCGCAGTCCAACCATGACGAGCAGGCGATGGAGGACCACTTCCTCGCCATGCGCGCCTGGACCAGCCAGAGCATGGACCCGCTCGATCGTCGTCTGCTGGACGAAGTGATCGTCCCCGAGATTGAGAAGAAGACCGGCAGCAAGCCGACCTCCAACACCCAGGTTCGCGGAGCACTGGAAGCCCATCCGCTGCACCAGTACTGGCTGACGCTCTCGCTGTTCTACCAGGACCGCATCTGGCTTTCGCTCGACGGTGCGATCGACCGCCAGTTCGACGA